>ERZ808037.2209-NODE-2209-length-10508-cov-31.979580_pt1 | contig 10508 bp, 7 predicted proteins | sample MGYA00380190_ERZ808037 | MGnify/ENA primary metagenome ERZ808037 (study PRJEB31490, sample SAMN06133399) | mouse gut metagenome | isolation source: J9 | host: mice | place: China: Chengdu | collected 2015-05 ...
AAGAAATCGCAAACGTTCTTCTAAGACCGCTCTACAAGCCGAAATTCGATGTGTTCAAATTTTTGTCATGTACTTAAGTCGACCGTATACCTGAGCTTTGTCTTGATGTGCCTCGCGGAGGTGAGTTTAAGGTGATGCTTGAGGACAGTACCGAGGTGTGGCTCAATTCCGAATCAACGCTCCGCTATCCCGAGGTGTTCAGCCCGAATGAACGCAGGGTGCAGGTGACAGGCGAGGCCTATTTTGCCGTGAAGCATGACGCGTCGCGCCCGTTCTATGTCGAGACGCCCGAGCAGACCATACGCGTCTACGGCACATCATTCAATGTCAGGGCCTATGCCGACGATCCGATGGTCTACACCACGCTTGAGGAAGGTTCCATATCTCTCACACGGCGTGACTTCCATTCCGGCGAGGTGATGCTGTCACCAGGACATCAGGCCGTGCTCGACCGCAACAATCCGAGAGTGGAGATGAAAGTCGTCGATCCTTCGGTGATCACCGGATGGCGTCACGGGCGTTTCGTGTTTGAGGAGCAGCCGCTCTCATCGATCATGCGCGACCTGAGCCGATGGTACGATGTGGACTATGAGTTTGACGATCCTGCGCTTGAAAAGATCGTGTTTATGGGAAGCATACCCCGTTATGCCGACTTTGCGACGGCAATCTCCATAATTGAGAAGAGCGGCGGACTGAAATTTGTAATGCAGGGGGACAGAGTCCTCATCAGGAGAGAACCTTGACAACACATAATACATAAGAGTTACTTTTCATTATCAATCAACCTAAAAAATCATTATCAAAATGAAGAAAGTACTATTAGCCATGTTGATGGCGGTCACGCTGCTTGTGCCGCTCGACGGTTATGCGCGAGCGTACAATGTGTCATTCGACAAAGCCACCCCCGAGGCTGTGATCAACACTCTCAAGCATGACACCGGGCTGGAGTTTGTCTATCAGAAGGATATTCTGAAGGCGGCGAAAAGCCCTGTGACTTGCAGCTATACAGGCCTGACTCTTGAGCAGTTGCTCAACCGTGTCATATCGATAAACATGTTTCTCGACTATGAGCTGGTCGACAAGACTGTCATACTCAAACGCCCCAACGTCGGTGTCGATCTCGTAAAGGGTGACATAAAAGGCGTGGTCTATGATGTGGAGGAAAACGAGCCTCTTGCGGGTGCCACCATCATGATCGACGGCACCACCAAGATAACTGTCAGTGATGCTGACGGCCGTTTCACTATACCGGGTGTCACAGCCCTCAATCCTATGGTCACGGCTGTGTTTGTAGGCATGAAGCCTGCATCGGTCAAGGTTACGCCTAAGAATATGCATGACATACGTTTCAACATGGAGACCCATGTCACCATGATGAGCGAGGTTGTGGTCACCGGATATCAGGATATCAAGAAAGAGAAAATGACCGGATCGGTAGCCACTCTCAGTGCCGACAAGCTTGATGAGCGTTACACTCTCAATCTCCTCGACAATCTCGAAGGTCGTGTCGCCGGTCTTTCTACCTATGGTGGCAAGCCTATTATCCGTGGCGTGGGCACGCTGAGCGGTTCCACCGCGCCGCTGCTTGTGGTCGACGGTCTGCCTATAGAGGGAAGTCTCGAGGACATAAACCCTTATGACATTGAGAGTGTCAATGTGCTCAAGGACGCGTCGGCGTCGGCCATCTACGGTGCGCGTGCCGCCAACGGCATCATTGTCGTCACCACAAAGAATGCCAGGAAGAAAGGGAAGATTGATATCGACTTCTCAGCCAATCTCACATGGTACGAGAATAAGAATATGGACTATCATGACAATTTCTACATGACTCCCGAAGAGCATATAAAGGCCGAGAGCGATTATCTGGAGTACAAGTATTTCGTCAAGGATGAGATCCGTAACAATGATCCTGAGCAGAATATAAAACGTTTCCAGCAAGGACTGAGTACCGGACAGGCATATCCGAGTCTTATCGATTACTCCTATTATCAGCTTGCCACAGGAGCCATTGACCGTAATCAGCTCAACACCATAATTGACGGGCTGAAGGGTAATAACTATGCCCGCGACTATGCCGACAATGTGTATCGCCGTCAGGTCATCCAGCAGTACAATCTTGCTCTGCGGAGTGCGTCCGACAAGTCACGCAACAGTATAGTGCTTAATTACAAGCATGACAACCGTGGCATTATCAACCATAAGGCCGAATGGCTCAACATCTCTTATAAGGGTAGTTTTGACCTTGCCAAATGGCTCACGGCCACAGTGTCGATCAATTCGATTTATTCTACCGACCGTGCATATGGATATGACTACAACAGTTCCGCCAATAATCCATGGGCTTTTGCCCCTTACTATTCCTTCTATAACACCGATGGCTCCATCAAGCTTCAGTATCCGTGGTACAGCGGCAACGAATGGTGGGATCCGGGGGAGGGGATGTATGACCTCGGTGTGAATGTCGTGGATGAGATGTACAACAACACTCAGACCAACCGCCGTCAGAACATGCGTTATCACGGTGATCTCCTCTTCAGGATCATACCCGGGCTTACTGCCAATGCCCAGTTCATATATGAGGTCGATACCCGCAATCAGAAGCATCTCGCCACAGAGCAGAGCCATGCCGCAAGATCGATGCGCAACGCGTTCGCTTACCGCACTCCCGAAGGCACTGTGGATTACTATACACCGCGGTCGGGAGGCTTCCTTCAGACTACCGAAATCGAAGGTAACTACTGGACGGCGCGCGGGCAGCTCAACTATTCCCGCACATTCGGCAAGCACGATATCGCTGCCATAGCCGGTCTGGAGTTCCGTGAGACTACCTTAAAGGGCACCAAGGCTCTTGCTCTCGGATATGACGAGCAGCTTCAGTCAAGCTCTACTCACACTGTCGATTTCGGCAAGCTCAGCCAGATGCGCAACAGTCCGCTCTACATGTTGGAAGCCGGCGGATATCCGTGCCAGCAGTTTGTTTTTAATCCATACATGGAGGATGGAATGGGACTTGTGCCTGAGGAGAAGCACCGTTACGGATCAGGTTATGCCAACCTTACATATACCTATGATGAGAAGTACAATGTGTTCGGGTCATTCCGCAAGGATTATGCCGACGTGTTCGGCCTGAATTCCAAATTCCGCGGCAAGCCTCTGTGGTCGGTCGGTGCCGGTTGGAATCTGCACAACGAGGATTTTGTACGTGATCAGGCTCCGTGGCTGAGCTTCCTCAAGCTCCGTTTCTCTTACGGTGTGACTGGCAACATCTACCAGGGGGCGACTTCGGTGATGACAGCCTCGGCCGGAGAGATCAACAGCAACACCAATCTTCCCTACGGCACTGTGACCTCGCCTGCCAATCCGGATCTCCGCTGGGAGCAGAACCGCACTACCAATGTCGGTCTCGATTTCAGTCTCTTCAACTACCGTCTGCGCGGCTCGTTGGATTTCTACAATAAAGTTGGCAAGGATATATTCAACGGCATGAACCTCGATCCGACAACCGGATTCACTTCTATTGTGGCTAATGCAGCCTCCATCCGTAACCGTGGCGTCGAACTTGTCGCAGGCTATGACTGGTTTGTCCCGCGCAGCCGCCGTGATTTCTCATGGACCACAAGCATGACATTCACATTCAACAAAAATGAGGTGACCGATGTGGAGAATCCTGCTACAGTCGCATATCAGCTGATCTCTACCCCCTATAAAGTGGGTTATCCGGTCAATGCCATGTGGAGCTACCGTTTCGCCGGTATATCCGACAAGGTAGGGGAGGAAGGACAGACCCTTTTCTACATGGAGGACGATGCCGTGCAGCATAACGTGTCAGGCAGGAGCATCGATATCCTTGAATTCTCGGGGCAGAGCGATCCGAAGTATATCGTAGGCATTGACAATACCTTCAAGTGGAACGGTTTCAGCCTTGGATTTGTGCTCGCTTATTATGGCGGACACAAGATGCGCGCACTTGCTCAGACTGAGGTGTTCAATAGTTACACTTCTCCTTTAGGGTCTTATTTTGTGAATGCATGGACTCCAGAGAACAAGACCGATGTCCCTGGTCTGGGTATCTATGCATCCAATGCCATAGGCTCCGAGCCACGTTACTCGAATACCGCTGTCCATGACGCCTCGTTCCTTAAGCTTCGCAATGTGGTGCTGGGCTACACGATACCGGAGACATGGCTGCGCCGCTTCGGCATAAATCTGCTCACTTTGCGTTTCCAGATCAACAATCCCAAGGCCCTGTGGACTGCCAATGACCTTGGCGTTGACCCCGAGACCCTCGGAATCCGCAATCCTGCATCGTATATGGTGGGTCTGAATCTCAACCTTTGATCCTTATATCATATGCCGGATCAGAAAAATAATAGAGTATTTACATTAATGAGTAATAATATGAATATCAAATATATAGCGGCAGGCATGGCGGCTTTTGGCGCGGTTGTCCTGTCATCATGCTCTGACTTCACCGAGATCGATGCCAAGGGCAAAAACCTGCTGAACCGTACACAGGACCTCGAACTTCTCCTTAACGCCGACTACAGTCTGAGTGCTACGGTGATGCAGGAGATAAGCGGTGATCTGATATATGCTTACTCCCCGTTGTCGACCATACTGAAAGTCCCTGTAAAGACCTCCAATTCCATAATCATGGGCTGGGACGAGGCCGGGCATGACGAGAAGCTCCCGGAGCTTACTGCCTCGGATGCATGGTATGCCGGATGTTACGAATATATAGGGCGTATAGCCAATCCCATACTTTCTATGGTGGATGCCGCGGAGGGTGACGCCGCGACCAAGGCGGCTCTTAAGGCTGAGGCTTATGTGGTGAGGGCTTATTTCCACTTCCTTGCTGTCCAGAAATTTGCTCCCGCCTATAATCCCGCCACGGCATCCGGCGTTACGGCTATAGCTTACGTCAAGGAGGATCAGGACATAAAGGTGCCTACAGTGCCTGTCACTCTGGATGTGTTCTATGAAAATATCATTTCGGACCTTGATGCCGCCGAGGATCTTGACGCGCTTCCCGACGCTGCGTTGAATCAGCTCCGTTTCAGTAAGCCGTGCCTCTATGCCATAAGGGCACTCGCCCATATGGCCATGCAGAAGTATGACCTTGCGGCTCGTGATGCGCAGAAGGCCCTCGATATAAAGAAGACCGTCGCCGACTATAGCGATATGCTCAACACATGTTACGGTGCCATAACCGGTGCTCCTTACGAGGCTATTCTGCGTCCGAAACTTGCATGCCCAGAGGATTATTTTGCTGATTACAATATTGACTTCTATAATACGTATCTCAATGTGGATCAGCTTGAGCCCGGACATCTCATACATGACAAGTTCAACACGATGAATGCGGCATACGAAGGCCTCATGGACCCCTCACAGATGATGTTAGGGATCCCGGGGCTGTTCATGACCATGGATCTGGATTCATCATGGCCTGTTATCGGTCTGCGGTCCACCCAGATGTATCTCATACTTGCGGAATGTGCCATAAATGAGAACAAGTATGATGTGGCTATGGGCTATCTCGACAAGATACGTGTCAACCGTATCCGGCGTGACATGTACGCGCCCCTCGAAGGCACTGTCACCGACAAGGCTACGGCTATAAAACATCTGAAGAGCACTGCCCTCGGAGAGAATATGACAACGGTGTGGTCATTTGTCGACAAGAAGCGTTGGACACAGCTCGATGACTACAAGGAGACATACAGGCGCACCCTTGTTGACATAGACATGACTCTTACCCCTGAGTCATCGCTCTGGGTGTTCCCCATACCTCAGAATGTGATAAACAACAATCCTAATTTCAAGCCATATATGAACTAAACCAATATCGCAGGGGCGCGTGTGCGGAGCGAGCCAAAGCTTCAGAAACACATGTCGGCTTTTTCATCACCGCATACACTCCGTAGCGCGCCCCAGCGATATCATTACATTCACAATGAAACAATTATCAATTCTTGCACTCGGCGCAGCCGCTGTGCTGGCAGGCTGCAACTCTCGCCCCGCCAATCAGTTTGATCTCAAAGGCTCGATTGATGGAGCCGACGGTCAGACAATCTATCTTGTCTATATGTGCGGCGACTCCGTGACTACGGACAGCACTGTGATTTCCGACGGCGCATTCGCGTTTACCGGTACGGTGGATAAGCCTGTCAACGGTACTTTCTATATCGGTGATATCCGTAACTGGGAAAGCAAGACACGTGCCGGGATATATCTCGAACCTGCTGAAATGACTGTGACCGGCCTTACTTCCGAGGATTTTTCCAATGCTAAGATTGCTGGGTCGAAGACACAGGGGGAGGTTGACGAGTACAATGCTCTGTTGAGCCCTCTCAGGGATGAGATGGCTGAGACGCGTTCGGCCATAAAGAATGCCGATGAGGCTTCGCGCCCGGCCCTTGAAGCCCGCAATGACTCCCTGACCAAGGCCTATGAAACCCTGACAATAGACTTTATCAATTCCCATCCGGCATCATATCACTCTGCGGATCTTCTGGTCATGAGTGCCGGGCGCATGTCCTATAAGGATCTCAAGGCTACATATGACGCTCTTACACCCGAAGTCCAGATTGCCGCCAAAGAGGTGGCCGATGAAATTGCCGCCCTGGAAGCTTTACAGCCTGGCAAGCCCGCTCCCGATCTCATTGGTAAAAATCCCGACGGGAAAGAGATAAAGCTCAGTGACCTTAAAGGTAGTGTGGTTCTGATCGATTTCTGGGCCACATGGTGCGGCCCGTGCCGTGCCGCTCTTCCCCATGTCAGAGAGGTCTACAACAGGTATCACGACAAAGGTTTTGAAGTGTTCTGTGTCGCTGACAATGACTCCGATCCCGACAAGTGGAAAGAAGCTATAGAAGAGGAAGGAATAGGGGATTATTACAATATATTGCGCGGCCTGAAGGTAAACTATACACCTGACGGACAGTTTGCCGGATTCGATGATTCCGGCGATCAGAGCAAGAAGTATGCGGTCCACTTTCTCCCGACCAAGTATCTCATAGCCGCTGACGGGACTGTGATCGGCAAGGTCGATACCGAGGAAGATCTTGACAGCAAGCTCGCGGAAATTTTCAAATGAGACTGTTCCTGTGTTCCTGTGATGTAGATTTATTGCGTAAAAGGGCGTAAGTTACAAATATTTGTTGTACTTTTGTCTTCAAAAGTTGCTTATGTCCCTTTTCGTATCTTTTCCTGACAGCGGACACCCAACTAACTATCCAATCATTTTCTAACATCACAACACGATGAAAAGACTTACAATTCTCGGTCTCGGCGTTCTCGCCGTAATGAGTGCTTGTAATTCCAAGCCCACTACCGAGTACACCATCAACGGTACTACCGACCTCCCTGACGGAGAGTGGGTGCATCTGTACTATATGGCTGCCAAGGACTCTGTTGTAAATGACAGTGTCGCTGTTGCCAATGGTGCATTCGTATTCAACGGTAATATCGAGCTTCCAAAACAGGCAACAATATTCTCTGGCGAACCTTCCTACACCAACAAGAAGATGCGTCAGATGATCCTCGCTCCCGGTACAATGGCTATTGTGCTCAACGGCGATGATTTCACCGCAGCTGAGATCACCGGATCTGAGATCAATGCCCAGAACGATTCGCTCAATGGCATACAGCAGGCTGTATATGCCAAGATCATGCCTCTGCGCCAGGAATTCATGGCTGCACAGAATGATTCGGTGAAGATGGATTCTCTTCAGACTGTGTATGACGGTCTCATGGCAGAGGTAAAGGATGCCCAGATGAATTTCATCAAGACACATCCTGCTTCACTTTACTCACCCATGGTTCTCCAGCAGATCAAGAGTGACCTCAGCCTTGACGAACTGAAGGAGATCTACAACTCATTCACTCCCGAGGTGCAGGCTGCCGATGAGGCTACCGCAAAATACATCGCCGCTCTCGAGGCTATCCAGCCGGGCGCACAGGCTCCTGAGATCACAGGCAAGGACCAGAACGGCAATGATGTGAAGCTCAGCGATCTCAAGGGCAAGGTTGTGCTCCTCGACTTCTGGGCTACATGGTGCGGCCCCTGCCGTGCTTCGCTCCCCCACGTAAAGAGCATCTATGACACATACAAGGATAAGGATTTCGCTGTCCTCGCAGTGTCTCTCGACCGTGACCAGAACGCATGGAAGGAATTCATCAACACACAGAACAGCGGTCTTGAGCTCTACAGCAACGTTTTCGACGAAGGTGGCAAGAACGCTGACAACTACGCTATCCAGTACATCCCCTCTAAGTTCGTCATTGATGCCGAGGGCAAGATGGTGGGTCGCTTCGACAACGAGGAAGAGCTTGACGCCAAGCTCGCTGAACTCGTGAAATAATCAAGAAAAGATACAACGGACATAAGCTACTTTTTTATGAAAAAGCTGATAACATTATTGGCTGTCGGGGCTCTCATGCTTTCAGCCCGGGCCAAAGAGAACGTTAGTGTGCTATATGTGGGCGGATCTCCTGACCTGAATACGCTAGGTGGCGTTCAGTTGGATTCGGCCGTTGTGGCCCGATCGGTGAAGGAGCGCACAGCTGATTTCACAAAATTCCTCAAACAGCGTTTCACAAAAGTCAAGGCTGTCGATGGCAAGGATTATACATCTGACATGTCTGACGGATATGACGTGACTGTGTTTGACGGTCGTCCGAAGGCCATACGCCCTGAGATACGTGAAACGGATGCCAACGGCAGGATTGTAAGATATGAGCGTCCCGCATATCTCCCCGATGATTTTGACCGTGCCGCGGTGTGCATAGCCGAGGCGAGCGAGGATCTCGGACGCTCCATCGGTACGAAGAACGATTGGTTCTGCCTGTGTCTTGACAATTATGCGCACAATTGGAAAAAGGATCACCCGATATTCCGCGGCCCGTTCAAGGTCGATATTAAGTCGGAGATGCGTCCCACTCCCGAAAATGCAAAAGAATATTGCCCCATTTACGGCTACACTCTACCTGAAATGACTGAAATGTGGCTTGTGCACAGCCCTACGACTCCGGAGAACGGCAGGCGCATAGGCATGGTGTCACGTCCGTGGGGATATACCGACTCTCCGGAGGCTGAGGTCATATCGAGCGGTGTATGTGCCAAGAGCATCGATGCTGTCGCATTGGGCCGTCACGGCAATTTTTCCAATGGGGATTTGCCGCCAAGCCCTCTGACATGACCGAGCCGGCCAAGGCTGCCCTTGCCAATGCGATTGTTTACATGAAGGACTTCAACGGAAAGCATGTCATTGCCCGCAAGAAAGATGAGAGCATAGCTACACGTGACAGAGCCACAGTTTCCAAATACATGGCCTCGCGTGCTTGCTGGATGGCTGATTATGAGTCCAACGTGAAGTTCTATCACATGATGGACAGTGCTATGAAAGCTGTCAAAGCCAAGAATGCAGCCGGAGAGAAATTGCTCCCTGAAGAGCAGGTGTTTTTGCAGTTCCCCGATCCTGAGACGCCTGTGCTGGTGCCGTATGAGCAATATCTGCAGAAGCGTGAGCCGAAGTTGTTTGAGATATTCGGCGAGGACGAGGAGGAGTATGCACGCTATTACGATAAGAACCGCCCGTATTTCACCACCGATGGAGAGTATGGCATCATCGTAGACCAGGATGCACGCTCGCTCAAGATTGCCAACAATGATATCCGTCTCCTCTACAAGGCTGTCGAACTCCTTGAAAAAGGCGGCCTTGATGCCGGTAAGGGTAAGCGGATACTCGAACGTTACACATTGTGCCGTTTCGATTCTCCCGCAGAGTGGAAAGCCTGGCTTGATGCCAACCGTGACCGCATGTTCTTCACCGAGAGCGGCGGCTGGCTCTGGCTTGTTGACACTCTTGATCCGTCAGTCCCCGGTAATGATTATTCCGTGCGTAATGCGGCAAAGGGTAATGATGCGCCGGTGATACCTGCCGGAGAGACCGATGCCGACAATCCTGTGGCTCTCAAGGCTGAGATTGTTGACGGGCCTGCAGGGACTAAGGACGTTGTGATAACAATGACTGTCCATGACGGTTTCCACACATATGCCAATCTCGCTGAGGGTGATTCGTTCATTCCCACCGAGGTTACGGTTGAGCTGCCTGAGGGTTATGAGAAGGTGGGCAGTCTCATGCTTCCCACGCCCTCTCCGTCAGCTACAGCCACCACCTACTATACCGGTACCGGTGCTTTCCGTCAGCGCATCAAGGGTACGGGAGCCGGAGTAGTGAAATGCAAGGTCCGCTATCAGGTGTGTGACGCTTCGATATGCATGCCACCTGTCACAAAGACTTTTGACCTGAACATATGATGTCGATGTTGCTATAACATCGCTCTGTAGACAGAAACTGTAAGCGAAATAAAACCTATCAACGCCTGCCGCAATTCACATGCGGCAGGCGTTGATAGGTTTTATAAATATTACTGTCCGCTAAACCATAAAATAGTGAGTCCAACTTCTTGAACGGCAGAAGTTGGGCTTACTTTTTGTATAG
>ERZ808037.2210-NODE-2210-length-10507-cov-16.893289_pt1 | contig 10507 bp, 8 predicted proteins | sample MGYA00380190_ERZ808037 | MGnify/ENA primary metagenome ERZ808037 (study PRJEB31490, sample SAMN06133399) | mouse gut metagenome | isolation source: J9 | host: mice | place: China: Chengdu | collected 2015-05 ...
GCACAGACAACAAGCCCTTTCGGCTGCTTGAACAATTTCTCTTGGCATTCTTTGTCTAACTTCGTGAGGTCACTTCAAAGGAGCGGCACACTCTTTTCTTCATTGTCAGAGGAGGAAGGAACAGGTATAGTAGTAGGAAAGAAAGAGAAAAAAGAGGAGAAAGGACGGCCCCTACCACAGTTCGTCCTTTCTCCAGAGACAGGGAGCATGCAGGAAAAGCAGCATCCCGGCCAAGGAATATGATAAGGGAAAAAGGATTATTTTGCAAGCTAATAAAGATAAAAAAATCTTCCCAACAACTGTATGCGGAGGAGAAGTACTTGCACGCAAAGAGAGAGCAGGTGTGTGCCGGTGTGTGGCGGCCGAGGGAGCTGGCAGGCACATGGGCAGTATGAGCGAAGCATAATAGATTACGAATCAGGAAGGGTAGTGTATGGGAGGATCAAGATAAGAAGGGTGCGGTGCGAAAGCTGTGGGCATACACACGCCATAATCCCGGATTATATCATCCCATACAGCACATACAGCTTGTTATTTATATTGCGGGTACTTGGGGAGTATTTTCTGAGGAAAAGGACAGCGGAGGGGATATGCCGGCGTTACAACATTACGCCATCCATGGTGTACAGCTGGAAAAGGGTATTGAGGAACACAAGGAGATGTGGCTGGGGGTATTGGCGGCGGCAGCGCAGACAGGAGGAGCGTTCATCCGCTGGCTCGTGGGGGAGCCAAATTATTCAGAACGCTTCAGGGAAGCGTTTTTTAAAAAAGCGGCGGCAATAGCCCAGTTCCGGCTGGCAGTCATCGCTCCCGTCATCCATGGGCTCTACCCGGACGCCTCACGCAACGCGTACTATGAACGCATCACAGGCAATCCCTTTACACTCCCGGACGGAAGCGTGGTGCGGTACAGCCCTGGGACAATCTCCAAATGGGTCGCCCAGTACCAGAACGGAGGAATTGAGGCACTCATGCCCAGGGAGCGCGCGGCCAAGGGCGGTAAGCCGGGCATGTTCGACGCAATCCAGAACCAGATCTTTCATCTCTACAAAGAAAAACGCCAGCCCCTCCTGCTGGCGGTGGACGAGGCGCAGTATCTCTCCACCGCTATCCTCAACGATATTAAAATGCTTATGAATTACCGTTATGACTCCGTCAACTGCTTTACTCTCATCCTCTGCGGTGAGCCTTATCTCAACAACACCCTGCGCAAACCTGTCCACGAGGCCCTGCGCCAGCGTATTACCGTCCATTACACCTTCTCCGGCCTGTCTGACGCCGAGGTCGCCGACTATGTCCGCCATAAGCTGGTCTGCGCCGGCGGCGCCGAAACCATCATTGACCCTGCCGCTCTTTCCGCCCTCCACAGCCACTCCCAGGGCAACCCCAGAGTCGTGGACAACCTCATGTCCGACGCACTCCTCCTGGGTGCTCAGATGGATAAGAAAGCCATTGACCCTGATACCATCCTCGCCGCTGTCAGCGGCCGCAATCTTGTTTGATTTTCTCCAATATCCCCTCCATTTCGGGCTGTGAACGTTCTGCTTGCGGCCCTTCTCTTTTTACCGCTGCCGCAAGGATGGCCAGCAACTGCGCCGTCTGCGGCTGTTCCTCCAGCCGCCTGTCCGCCAGTTCCTCCAGCAGCGCCCAGTTCTCTCGCCACATGATTTCTCCCGCCGTTCGTATGCTCCGCTCCACCGCTTTCCAGTTTGTCCCATATCGCTTCGCCACCTCCGGATACAGCCACTTTGTCACCAGCAGTAACCGTTCCTCTTTTTCTATGATCAACGCTATGGCATAAGAAACATAGAAGAATCCTCGGTAGTTTGTAGTTTGCGGTTAATCCCAGTTTGTACAGCAAATCCTTTATCTCTTTGTATTTTTCTTCCACTTCATAAAACCTCTTTCACTATTATCCTTCCTGCTTTCAGTAATCCATCCCCCCATATCTTTCAATTTTTTCTTACCATTTTTGGAATATCTATACCTATTTCTTTGCTGTATTCCTCTATCATCAAGTCTATATATAAACTTCAGCCGTAAAAATACCTCTGTTGTTGGTATGCACTTACCGCCCTCTATGTTCTGATATTCTCTCAATGAAATTCCAACCATTCCTGTCGCTTTTTGCTGTGTCCATCCAAAGCTTTTCCGAGCTTTCAGTATGTCTCTTGATAACCTCAGCTTTAATGAGACGACGGTTCTCCTCCTTTCATTGGAAAGAATACCGCCTTTTTTCTTCCTTTTCGACGAAATCCGTTGTACCTTGTGGATTTTGTCGCTTTTTGTCAGGCTCTTTTGTGCCTTTTATACAACATTGTCTCCTCTTACTTCTTGCTGCTTTTTTGGCCTGCATCTGCCGTTTATCCTTATCTGCGAATTCTTTTGCCATTCGCTTCTTACTATATTTTGCTCCTTTTGCGTCTCTATCTGCGCCGTCTGACGCTTTAAACTCCTCCAGTTCTTCGGCCGTTTCAAAACGAAAAACGGGTAGATGCTGCACACTGCTCACCGCCAGCTTCTCTGCGTTCAGGGCAGCAAGGTAAAAGTCATCCCCGCCATTCCAGTTGACCCAGGCCGATGCCATCTCAAAGGCGCTGTCCGGCAGATCTGCTCCGGGATGCGCAGAATCGGCCGAACGTTTCGGAATTTGCCGGGGTGCCTTCTGGGGCGCCGCTGATATCGCCACAGCTCGGAACAAGCACGGTATATACGCCTACACAGAGGACAAGCAGACCATCCAGGGCACAAATTGAGATGAGCCATTTTTTCTGTTTCATATGAGTCTCCTCCTGTTGTTTTAGATTTAGAGGGAAAAGCGAATATCCTTATGTAGGGGCAGACGGATATGTCACCCTTGTCTTTTGCCGGAAAAGATAGTATAATGTATAGGTTAAAATTGTGCTCTCTGGAGGTTTTTATGGAACGCACCACCCTGATTTCCCCCGCCGACGTGGAACAGCAGCTTGCCTTCTGCCAATCCGTGGCGGAGCTCACCGCCCGGTGGCCGGAGGGGCAGCCCCTGGCCTTTGTGGACACCTACGGCTGCCAGCAGAACGAGGCCGACTCGGAGCGCATCCGGGGCTTTTTGGCAAAAATGGGCTTCGACTTCACCGACGACGAGGAGGAGGCCCGGATCATCGTCATCAACACCTGCGCCATCCGGGAGCACGCCGAGCAGCGGGTCTTCGGCAACGTGGGCGCCCTGGTCCACGTGAAGCGCCGGCACCCGGATACCCTGATCTGTCTGTGCGGGTGCATGGCCCAGCAGCCCCATGTGGCGAAAAAAATCCGGGAGTCCTACCGCCATGTGGACCTGGTCTTTGGCCCCCACGCCCTGTGGAAGTTCCCCGAGATGGTCCACGGCCTTCTCACCCGGCGGGGGCGCACCTTCTCGGTGGCCGACGAGGCCGGGGCCATCGCTGAGGGCATCCCGGTGGTGCGGCAGGACAGGGTGAAGGCCTGGGTGTCCATTATGTACGGCTGCAATAATTTCTGCTCCTACTGCATCGTCCCCTACGTCCGGGGCCGGGAGCGGTCCCGCAGACCGGAGGACATTCTGGCCGAGGTGCGCCAGCTTGTCAGCGAGGGGTATAGGGACATCACCCTGCTGGGCCAGAATGTCAACTCCTACGGCAGGGACCTGGCCGAGCCCATCGACTTTTCCGACCTGCTGGAGCAGGTGAACAACCTCCCCGGGGACTTCCTCATCCGGTTTATGACCTCCCACCCTAAGGACGCCACCCAGAAGCTCTTTGAGACCATGGCCCGGTGCGAAAAGGTGGCCCCGGTACTCCACCTGCCCTTCCAGGCGGGGAACGACCGGGTCCTCAAGGTGATGAACCGCCGGCACACCCGGGAACAGTATCTGGAAAAAATAAAGGCCCTCAAGGCCCTGATCCCCGATATCGTCCTAACCTCCGACGTGATTGTGGGCTTCCCCGGGGAGACGGCGGAGGAATTTGAGGACACTCTCCAGGTGCTGGAGGAGGTCCGGTTCGACGCCCTGTTTACCTTTATCTTCTCCCCCCGCCAGGGCACCCCGGCGGCGGAGATGGACGACCCCATGCCCCGGGAGGAGAAGCTGGCCAATTTCAACCGCCTTACCGCCCTCCAGGACCAGATTTCCGAGGAAAAGCACGCCGCCTACGTGGGCAAAACGGTGCGCTGTCTCCTGGACGGCCTCAGCGACGACGCCCGGTACGACCTCACCGCCCGCACCCCTGGCAACCGCCTGGTCCGGGTGGTGGGCGACCCCGCCGCCCTGGGCCAGTTTAGGGACGTGAAGATCACCGGGGCCAACAAGTGGTCGCTGTTTGGGGGATTGGAATAATTTGGCTCCTTAGTTGCACGTTTTCGTGCAATTATCGCACCTATAAAGTAAATGGTAAAGTAAATGAAAATGCTAATGTTATTGTAAATGTGCCGCAGCAGGCGGCGCACAGAGAGAGAAAGAAGGTAGACCCCCATGGCGGAGCTTACCCCCATGATGCAGCAATATCTGGACATCAAGGCCCAGAACCCGGACAGCATTTTGTTCTTCCGGCTGGGGGACTTTTACGAGATGTTCAACGAGGACGCCAAGCTGGTATCCAAGGAGCTGGACCTCACCCTCACCACCCGGGACCGGAACAAGCCGCCGGATCAACGCACCCCTATGTGCGGGGTGCCCTACCACTCCGCCGACAGCTACATCGCCCGACTGATTGCCAAGGGCTATAAAATCGCCATCTGCGAGCAGACCGAGGACCCGGCCCAGGCCAAGGGGCTGGTGGACCGGGACATCATCCGGGTGGTGACGCCGGGGACGGTGATCGCCTCCTCCATGCTGGAGGACAGCAAAAACAACTACATCTGCGCCATCTACGCCGACTCCGCGGCTTACGGCCTGTGCCTGTGCGATATCTCCACCGGGGAGGTGTATTCCTCCTCCTTCCCCGCCGGGGCGGAGGGGCTGGGTCACCTCCAGAACGAGCTGGGCCGGTTCCATCCCGCCGAAGCGGTGCTGTCCTCGGGGGCCTGGAACACCGACGGTCTGGTCCCCTTTCTCAAGGACCGGCTGGACTGCCTGTGCGAAAACGGCGGCGAGGCCCGGTTCCGCATGGGGGCGGCGAAGCCGCTGGCGGAGAAGCAGTTCAAAACCGGCCTGGCGGACATCCCGCCTCAGGACGAGGCCGCTATTCAGGCAGCCGGAGGCCTGCTGGCCTACCTCTACGAGACCCAAAAGACCGACCTGAGCCACATCTCCGCCCTCACCTACTACACCGCCGGCCAGTTTATGGAGCTGGACCTCACCGCCCGGCAGACGTTGGAGCTCACAGCCACCATGCGGGGCAAGGAGAAGCGGGGTTCCCTGCTGTGGGTGCTGGACAGGACCAAGACCGCCATGGGCGGGCGGCTCCTCCGGGGCTGGATGGAGCGGCCCCTGCTCTCCCCGGTGCAGATTGCCCGGCGGCAGCAGGGGGTGGCCGACCTGGTGGAGGACGCCATCACCCGGGAGGAGCTGGCCCTCACCCTCCGGGAGGTCACCGACCTGGAGCGGCTGGCCGGCCGGGTGGTCTACGGCTCCGCCGGAAGCCGGGACCTGGCCGCCCTGTCCGCCGGGCTGGGGCGGCTGCCCCACATCCGGGAGCTGCTGGCCCACTGCCCCTCCCCCCTCCTTCAGGAGCTGCTGGGGCAGCTGGACGACCTGCCCCAGCTGCGAGCCCTGTTGGACGGCGCCCTCCGGGACGAGGAGGAAAAAACCCTGCCCTTCTCCGTGCGGGAAGGGGGCTTCATCCGCCCGGGCTACAACGCCAAGGTGGACGAGCTGCGCTCCCTGCTCACCAACGCCAACGGCCACATCATCGACATGGAGGTCAAAACCAAGGAGCAGACCGGCATCAAAAACATGAAAATCACCTCTAACAAGGTGTTTGGATACTACATAGAAGTCGCCAAGTCCCAGACCGGGCTGGTCCCCGACCACTGGACCCGGAAGCAGACCACGGTAAACGCCGAGCGGTACATCTCCCCCGAGCTGAAGGAGCTGGAGCACGCCATCCTCTCCGCCCAGGACCAGGTGACCGCCCTGGAGTACCAGCTCTTTTGCGAATTAAAGGTGGCCGTCTGCCAGCAGGTGGACCGCATCCAGCGGACCGCCGCCGCCCTGGCCCAGGTGGACGTCCTCCAGTCCTTCGCGGCGGTGGCCGCCGCCGGCGGCTACTGTATGCCCCAGGTGGACAATTCCGACGCCCTCACCATTGTGGAGGGCCGCCACCCGGTGGTGGAAAAGATGCTGAAGGGGACCCCCTTTGTCCCCAACGACACCCACATGGACGGCGGGGACGACCTGGCCGCCATCATCACCGGCCCCAACATGGCGGGCAAGTCCACCTACATGCGCCAGGTGGCCCTGATTGTCCTCATGGCCCAGATGGGCTCCTTTGTCCCCGCCCGCTCCGCCCGCATCGGGGTGGTGGACCGGGTGTTTACCCGCATCGGGGCCAGCGACGATCTGGCCTCCGGCCAGTCCACCTTTATGGTGGAGATGACCGAGGTGGCCGCCCTGCTGCAAAACGCCACCAGGAAGTCCCTGCTTATTCTGGACGAGATCGGCCGGGGCACCTCCACCTACGACGGCATGGCCATCGCCCGGGCGGTGCTGGAGCACTGCGCCGACAAAAAGCGCCTGGGGGCCAAGACCCTCTTTGCCACCCACTACCACGAGCTCACCGCCCTGGAGGGAGAGATTTCCGGGGTGAAAAACTACAACATCGCCGCCAAAAAGCGGGGCAACGACGTGATTTTTCTGCGGAAGATTGTCCGGGGCGGGGCCGACCAGAGCTACGGCGTGGAGGTGGCCCGGCTGGCCGGGGTGCCCGACCGGGTGGTCCGCCGGGCCAGGGAGATTCTGGAGGAGCTGGAATCGGGTGTAGGGCGCGACGACCCCGGCGCGCCGTCCGGCTCTGCGCGGGCCGCCGGGTCGTCGGCCCCTACAGGCCAGGTGTCCCTGGGGGACATCGGCGGCGAGACCGTCCTGAAAAAGCTGCGCATGACCGACGTGAACATCTTATCCCCCATCGAGGCCCTGAACCTGCTGGCCGAGCTGAAGCAGGATTTGAACGGGGGCTAGGCTCCCTCTCTGAGGGAGCTGTCAGCCGCAGGCTGACTGAGGGAGTATTCCTTTGACGCACTCCCTCCGTCATGGGCTTCGCCCATGCCACCTCCCTCAAAGAGGGAGGCTTAGCCGCCTGCGGGCGGGACGAAAGGAGTCAACCATGAGACACGCAAAATATCTTCTCCCGCTTCTGGCCCTCTGTCTGCTCCTCGCCGCCTGCGGGCCCAAGGAGGCGGCCCCGGAGGCCTCCTCCTCCGCGCCGGGGACCTCCGCCTCCCCGGCGGAGCCCGACCGGTCAGTGCCCGGTGCGCCGGAGCCGGACATCTCCCAGCCCGACGCCTCCGCGCCGGAGGAGCCCGCCCCGCTCACCGAGGAGGACAGGGCCGGCGCCATGGACGCCGCTTACGACTACTACCTGGGCACCGTCTTCGAGGTCCATTCCCTCACCGAGATTGAGCCCCGGCAGGGGGAAATTGCCTTTCAGGTGTCCTGCTCCAAGGGGGGCGTGAAGGTGGACCCGGACCGGACCATCAGCTTGGAGCGGAAAAACGGCGCATGGTCGGTGGTCAGTGAGGGGTACTGATATGTACCTCCACACCCACTACTTCATGAACCTGCGCCGCCCGGCCAGCCGGCTGGAGATCGTCACCATCGTGCTGGACGCGCTGGCCGTTTTCCTCATGCTGATTTTCGGGCTGGGATATGTCATTGCCATCCCCATGCGCAGCGGCGAGCCCTGGATGCTGGGGGTGACCGGGCTGTTGCTGCTGTTCGCCGCCATACCCTGTACGCTGATTGCCCAGTTTCAGGGCCGGCGGCGGGAGTGGCTGCGGTGCAGCGGCTTCCCGGTGCAGGGACAGGTGGTCAGGGTGACGCGCCACCCCTCCGTCAGCTACGGAAATCAGCGCCACCCCTGGACCGTCCTGTGTGAATACCACTACGAGGGGCAGACCTACACTGTCCGCAGCACCTTTTTGTGGGACGAGCCGGCGGGTTCAACCGCGAAAATCTTTCTGGACCGGGACCGGCCCGGGCAGGCCTGGGTGGACCCCAGAAGCCTGGAGCATTGACTCCCTCCGTCACGGCTTACGCCGTGCCACCTCCCTCAGAGAGGGAGGCTTCTGTTGCAGGACCTGCGAGGCTCCCTCTCTGAGGGAGCTGTCAGCCGCAGGCTGACTGAGGGAGTAAACATAAGGAAAGCGAGCACATTTATGCCAAACATCCAAGTATTAGACCCCCACGTGGCCGACCTGATTGCCGCCGGCGAGGTGGTGGAGCGGCCGGCCAGCGTGGCCAAGGAGCTGATGGAGAACGCCATCGACGCCGGGGCCTCCATGGTGACGGTGGAGATATCCCACGGCGGCCTCACCTTCCTCCGGGTGACGGACGACGGCAGAGGCATCCCGGCCTCTGAGCTGAAAACCGCCTTCCTCCGCCACGCCACCAGCAAGCTGCGCACCGAGTATGACCTGGAGGCCATCGGCACCCTGGGCTTCCGTGGGGAGGCCCTGGCCGCCATCTCCGCCGTCTCCCGGATCGAGGTACTCACTCGGACGGCGGAGGCGGACCTGGGGGCCTCCCTGGCCCTGGAGGGGGGCGTCCCCGGCGAACTGGACGAGGCGGGCTGTCCCCTGGGCACCACCCTGGTGGTGCGGGACCTGTTCTTTAACACCCCCGCCCGGCTGAAATTTATGAAAAAAGACGCCGCCGAGGGCGCCGCCGTTTTCGCTGTTGTTCAAAGAGTTGCCTTGTCCCACCCGGAGGTGAGTGTAAAGTTCATCCGGGACGGCAAGCAGGAGCTGCTCACCCCCGGAGACGGACAGCTGAAAAGCGCCGTCTACGCCGTGCTGGGCCGGGAGCTGGCCCTGGGCTTCCGGGAAGTCAAATCTGCCGGGGAGGACATGTCGGTGGAGGGCTTCGCCTCCCTGCCCGCCTGCTGCCGGGCCAGCCGGAGCTGGCAGTACTTCTTTGTCAACGGCCGGCAGGTAAAATCCCCCCTGATGACCGCCGCCCTGGAGGAGGCCTATAAGAACCAGAAGATGGTGGGCAAATTTCCGGGGTGTGTCCTCCATCTGCGGACAAAGCTCAACGCCGTGGATGTGAACGTCCACCCCGCCAAGACGGAGGTAAAATTCGGCGCGGAGCGGGCGGTGTTCTCGGCGGTGTACCACGCCGTCCTTTCCGCCCTGGAGGGGGACCCCTCCCACCCCCGGGCGGTGCTGAAAAACACGGAGATCCCCGGCGTGCGGCAACAGGACACGGTGACGGAGAACCAGCTGCGCATCGGTAGCGCGCCCGCCTCCCCCTTTATGGGGGAGGTGGCCCGAAGGGGCGGAGGGGGTGCCAGTTCCTTGCCGCCCCCCTCAGCCGCCGCCAAAGGCGGCGGCAGCTCCCCCACCAGGGGGGAGCCAGGGGTCCCTGCGTCTACGATGGTCCGGGTGCACGACAACAGCTATACGCCCCCTGTCCCTGTCCCGCCGCAGCGGCCAAAGCCTCCTTTGGAAAGGAGGTGCCCCAGCCCGCAGGCTGGGGCGGAGGATTGCGTTTCGCGCAGCGAAACATACGATGTAAACAAGGTTTCCGAGCCTGTGTGTGCTCCGCACATTTCGCCTGCGGCGAAATCAATCCTCAGTCAGCCTGCGGCTGACAGCTCCTTTCACTGCGCAGCCGTTGGCGGCTCTGCTGCCTTACGGATGCGGCGTCCCCCTTGCGGGGAAAAGGAGCCTGTGCCCGCTGCTGCGGGGACGGAGGAGCTTCCCTGGCGGCTGGCGGGGGAGGTCCTCAACACCTACATCATTGTGGAGCGGGGGGACACGGTCTACCTCATTGACAAGCACGCCGCCCACGAGCGGATGAACTTCGACCGCATGAAGGCGGAGGGCTACGACCCCATGGCCCAGACCCTGCTCACCCCGGCCATCTGCCGCCTGACCCCGGCCCAGCGGGAGGCGCTGCTGGCCCACCGGCCGCTGCTGGAGGAATTTGGCTTTGAGGTGGACGAGCTGGGGGCCGATCTGGCGGTGCGTCAGGCCCCCTTTGACGTGGACGTGGGGGAGGTCCCCACCGCCCTGGAGGAGCTGGCCCAGCGCCTGCTCACCACCGGCAGCGCCGACCCCGCCGCCGCCCGGGATGAGCTGCTCCACACCATGGCCTGCAAGGCGGCCATCAAGGGGGGCTGGCACAGCGCCCCCCAGGAGCTGGAGCGGGTGGCCGCCGCCGTCATGTCCGGGCAGGTGAAGTACTGCCCCCACGGCCGCCCGGTGGCAATTACGCTGACCCGCAAGGAGCTGGAAAAACAGTTCAAGCGGGCATAAAAAAGCCCCCTGCAGGGAAAGCCTTCCACCCGCAGGGGGGAAGGTGCCCCCGAAGGGGGCGGATGAGGGGGCGGGGCGGGCAAGCAGTTCTTAC
>ERZ808037.2211-NODE-2211-length-10500-cov-13.179795_pt1 | contig 10500 bp, 11 predicted proteins | sample MGYA00380190_ERZ808037 | MGnify/ENA primary metagenome ERZ808037 (study PRJEB31490, sample SAMN06133399) | mouse gut metagenome | isolation source: J9 | host: mice | place: China: Chengdu | collected 2015-05 ...
GACAAATCAAGAACAACCTGGATTTCCGGGTGTGCGGCAGGGCGGACAACGTGCTTTCCCAAATCATCCTGGACAACGCCAGCGCCGCCGAGCAGATACCCAAGGACGCGAGGGGCCGCTTCATCACCGGGGATGGGGCGGTGTTTCAAGGCTACCTGTTCGACGAGGGGCAGCTTTAGAACGGGGGCGGCTCCTATGGCACGAAAAAAGAAGCCCAACGACTACGGCACAGGAATACCATTCCATGAAGTGGAGGCCCTGGCCCGGGCGCTGCTCCCGGAGATTCAAGCCTTTTTTGAGAGCGAGGAAGGGCAGAGGGAGTTTGCCGAGTGGAAAGCACAGCGGAGCGCGGAACAAAAGGAATAGGTATAGAGCCGGGCGGGAGCACCTTTAACGATGCTCCCGCCCCAAATAAATTACAGAAGATAACGGTAATTGATAAAATAAATTTTCAAAATATAATTTTCCTCTAATCATCGTAGGCATAAATAACATGGTTTGAGGGCATGGTGTCCCAATAATCGGGTGGCACATTATGATATGTGCTGATGATCACCAGGCCCCCATTGGACCAAAGGTAAAGGGCAAAGCCCGTTGTAATAACCAGCAGTACAGCCAAAATTGTCATTAAAACACGATGCTTGCGGCTTTTTTTCTGGCGTTCTATTACAACCGTAGTCGGGGTGCATTCGTCCAGCAAGCGGGCCGCGCATTCTTCTGGTGTGCCGAAATTTGCAATGAGTGCTTTTTCATCGGCATCAGGGACATCCTCAAAATAAGCCGCCAGGGCGTTGCTCAACCGGGAGAGCAGACGCTCCTTTTCCTCGGGAGAACAGTCCATCAGAATACGGACGGAATGAAGATAACGCTCCTTCATTTGGTAACACCTCCTCCCTCGGTTTCCAATACGTTTGACACTAGTTGATTCACTCCAGCGATAAACGACTGATAGGTGGCCCAGATCTGTCGGAAATAATCCCGTCCCGTTTCGGTAATCCCGAAGTACTGCCGCCTTCTTCCATCGGGCGCGATTTGTTTTGGCAGTTCCTGGACATACTCCTGCTCAATCATGCGGTAAAGGATCGAATAGGGAAATGTAATCGCAATGGCTCCGTTACTGCGTTCCTCGATTGCAGGGGCCAGTTCTAACGCATAGTAATCTCTTTCATGAAGTAGTGCAAGCACTAACATTTCTGATAGGGCCTTTTTTAAGTTTTCTTCCATCTCTCCGCCCCGTCCCTTCAAATTAAGAAGATTATAGCATAGATTTTTGCTATGCACAATCACAATATTTATTAACCAAATAATTTTTCTATATATAAAATTTTTCATTGACAAATTATTAGAAGCACTCTATAATCGAGATGCTAGGTAAACTCTGTTGAAAATGAAGCTAGAAGCAAATCAAGTTGATTTTTTTAGGAGTGAAGGACTTTATGAATATCAGCGGGTTTCTAAATCCGTCTGTATCGGCGATTCGATTTATGGACTGCTCAAAAAGAACGAGTTCCTCATCATTTCGAGATCTGCTGTCCGATGCACAGCAAACAGAACAAGGGCCAATCCGCATGTATCTGCCTCGGGAAAACACCATTTATTCTGGTGGGATAGGCTATCAAACGGTCTATGCGGAATATACTTCCGATTCCACTGACGAGGATCCTGTTGTCCGAATCAAGGGTCAGGCCAGCGACGGTGAATTTGACTTTACCTGTCACATCAATGACATTGATCCGAAGCAGGCATCCTATGCGGAAATGTGCGCTTTGTTTGGTCATTTGCAGAAAACTGGGCAAATTCCACCCGAAGCAAACTCACTTGTTCATTTTAATGTGCTCCCCCACGGAATAAATACGGGGAAAGTCACACAGAAACTGAACTATATGAATGAAATTGATAAAATGACTACATCGCAAATGTTTTCTCAGTCTAATCGAACTGAAGCGAAGTATCTGCTTAAAATGTATCAAGATTTTATCGATGCAAAACAGCAGGAAAGTGAGACAACCAGCATGGATATGGATATGAGGATATCGGGGAATGGGCGCATGGGTACGTTTTCCGGCGGGAACGCCGCCCCCAACATAGCGGCATCCGACGCTGCGGCCCAGATGGGGAAGCTGACCGACACCATGGACTTCACCGATCCAATAACGGATCTTACTTTAAGAGCCGCATATGACCAACTTTCGATAGAATCCAAAAGCGTATTGGATCGCATGAATGCCGGGGATGGCAACATCACTCAGGACGAATAGACGGAGCTTTGCCGAGAGTTAAAAGACGCAGGATTGATCACGGAATCCGACTTCATGCACACCAGGGCAAATCTCCGTATAGTGCCCATTGGGTATAAGGATAATAATGGGAACGCTGTGCTTTATGATAATCCTCCGATTTTAAGCGGACTGGAGATGGACACCCATTTGAGCGGTTACTCTGGTCTTTCAAAAGCTTGGACCGTGGATGATTGGTCAGGCGACCCTCTCAGCTATTTTGATTCATGGATTGAATCACTGCGCAAGTGGAGAAATGACCTGGCCTCTCAGCGGAATGAAGATGGCACACGGAAGTATGATGATCTTTCCGGCATTGGCAATAACATCAACTCTTGCGAGAAAGTAACTAATTTGATGAAAATGCTAATGAGATTCTGTTAAAATAAAACTGTATCAAAAGCATTACATCAAAAGGGCGGTAATATCAAGGAGGTATTACCGCCCTTTTAAACTATTTGTGTTGTCAATATGGGAAGTTTAGTCTCCATCTTACTTAACGTTAAAAGTAAGGACAGGAATTGGTGTTCCTGCCCTTGGCTGTCAAAGTATGTTCATGATAGAAATGATAAATCCGAACACGTCCCCCACTTGGAGGACAGCGTTCGGATTATCATGAGTTGGTCCGGGTGACACGATTTGAACGTGCGACCTCCTGCTCCCAAAGCAGGCGCGCTACCCCTGCGCAACACCCGGATATGAAATTCTCGCCCGGTCCGCCATGCTGTTCCAGCAAGCAAAAAACCGCGCTCTGGCTTCCAACCAAACTATTATACTCGATATTCTTGCGCTTTGCAAGGGGTTATGATATGATATGCAGGAAAACAAACGAGGTGAACCAGAATGCGGATGCGGAAAAAGAAAAATTTAGCCTTCCGGATGGAGGCGTGCGCCGAGCTGTGGGTCAAGGACCCAGCCGGGGAGTGGGGCCGGTGGAGGGCGCGCAAGCCGGACGCCCACCGGCTCCGCCTGGAGCTGGGCTGCGGCAAGGGGCGCTTCACCGCCGAGACCGCCGCCGCCCATCCGGAGGACCTCTATGTGGCGGTGGAGCGGGTGCCCGACGCCATGGTCATCGCCATGGAGCGCTGCCGGGCCCTGGGCCTGACCAACGTGTTCTTCATCGACGGGGACGCCGCCGCGCTGGAGGAGTACTTTGCCCCCGGGGAGGTGGACCTCCTCTACATCAATTTCTGCGACCCCTGGCCTTCGGTGAAGCACTCCCGCCGCCGCCTCACCCACGAGGGCTTTCTGCGGGGCTACCGCCGGGTGCTCCGGGAGGGGGGACAGATCCATTTTAAAACCGATAACCGGGCCCTGTTCGACTGGTCCCAGTTCCAGTTCCCCAAGGCGGGCTTTGCCCTGTCCCAGGTCACCCGGGACCTCCACGGGGACGGCGTTCAGGGGATTATGACCGATTACGAGGAAAAATTCCACGCCCTGGGCGTGCCCATCAACCGTTGCGTGGCCACCATGGAGGCCCTGCCCGACGTGCCCCTGGAGGAGGGGCTGCGCCGCCGCCTGCCCCGCTGGGACATCCGCCCAGTGGAAGAGGGGGAGGTGGCCGCGGTGGCCGGCCTGCTGCGGGGGGACCCGGACTATTTTGCCCTGGAGGGCAGGCAGCCCACCCCCCAGTCGGTGAAGGAGGGCCGGGCCCTCCTGCCGCCCCGGTGCACGGCGGAGCAGAAGCACTATCTGGCCCTGTGGGAGGGGGACGCCCCCCAGGCGGTGCTGGACCTGGTGGAGGGCTACCCCAGGGAGCGCACGCTGTTTGTGGGCTTTCTGTTCCTGGCCCCTGGGCTGCGCAGGCAGGGGACGGGCCGGGAGCTCATGGACGCGGTGCTCAGCGCGGCGGGGGACGCCGGCTTTGACAGCGCCCGGCTGGCCTGCCTGCTCCAAAACGACGCCGGACATGCCTTTTGGCGGGCCATGGGCTTCGGGGACCTGCGGGAAGACCGGACCATAGGGGAGCGCGCCAACCCGGTTTGGATCATGGAGCGGCTGCTCTGAAAAAAGAAGACCTGCCCCCGCCTCTTGTGGGGGCAGGTCCTTTTTGTTCACAGACCCAGCTTGAACAGGTTGTTGTCGGTGTTAAAATTGCTGCCTGAGTAGAGCACCAGCACCTGGTCAATGCCGTTGTCGGCCACATACTGCTTCAGGGATTTGCTGTTGTACCGCAGATCGAACAGGTGGACCTCCTGGAACTCCTCTGCCAGGAAGGGGGCCAAGGAGTCGGAGTAGGAGTCCCGGATCAGCAGCAGCTTCCCGCCCGCCGCGTCGGGGTTTCTGATGATGCACAGGGGCTGGTTGCCCCCCAGGAAGTAGGCGTACTTGTCCTTGACCTCCAGCTTTTCCTCATGGTACAGGCTGCTCTTAATGGGCTGGCCCTCGGGATAGCCGGTGACGGTGATATTTCCCCGCGTGCCCCCCTCTGGGATGATGGTATAGATGCTGTCCGGCTCCACCCAGCCCGCGCCGGAGGAGGAGTAAGTGGTGCCGTAGAACTGGTCGGATATCAGCTCCGGCTCGTGATACCAGTCGCCGCTGCCCCCCCCGGAGATGTCCTGTATCAGGCTGAAATAGGCCTGCATGGCTCCCATGGTGGTCCAGTGGTGATCGGTGCGGTAGAAGCTGTCGTAATCCAGCGCGCCCCGCAGGTCGATATACGTTACGTTTTCCCCACACAGCCCCATGGCCCGCTCAATGGTGGACCCGTCGTCCACATTGGGGGCGTAATCCGGCAGATAATCCGCCCACACCCAGCTCTTGTCCGGCACCAGGGAGAAGTACACCGGCACGTCCAGGTTGGCCCCCAGCTTGTTCACATAGCCCACCCGGGTGGCCAGGTCCTCGTCTGAGATTTTCGTGAAGTGGGCGAACAGGGTCTGACCGTCGGTGCTGAAATAGACCCTGTTGTTCTCCTGCTTGCCCAAGGCCCGCTCCGAGTAGGCCTTCAGCTGCACCCACTGGTCCCGCAGGGGGAACTGGTGGTTATAGTACTTCTCAAACTTCTTCATGAACTCCCCGGAGCGCACCGTCTCCCAGGTGGGGGGCTTGAACTGCTCCAGGAAAGTGTTCTCCTGCTCGGAGAAGTCCCGGTCGGGCAAAATGAAGTGGAATATCCCGAACCCGAAAATGAAGGTGCAGAACAAGGCCGTGATAAAAATCGAATATTTTTTGCTCATACGCTCGCCCCCTTAGAAACGGAAGTAGAGGAAGGGGTTATAGGTCCCGTCCACCAGATAAGCGGTGGTCAGGGCCAGCCCCCCCAGCATCAGTACCGGGAAGGCAATCTGCCGGGCCCGCTCCGGGAGCTTGTGCCAGAGGTTCCTGCCCAGCGGGGTGGCCGCCGCGATGGCGATGACCAGGATGGGCAGATAGTTGCGCAGGTAGTAGAGGAAGTCGGTATCCAGCACACCCGCACCAAAGCCGAACATGGCGGCCAGGTAGGGGCCCATGGCGGCAAAGTCCTCCACGGCGAAGATGGCCCAGCCCACCACGGCGATGACCACGCCGTAGATGTGGCAGAGCCAGGCCGGTGCCCGGTCCAGCGCCCTGCCCAGCCACAGCTTCTCCAGCCCGATCCACACGAACCAGTACAGCCCCCAGAGCAGGAAGTTCCAGCTGGCCCCGTGCCAGATGCCGGTGGCGGCCCAGACCACCAGCAGGTTGAACACCATTCGGGCGGGCTTCACCCGGCTGCCCCCCAGGGGGAAGTACAGGTACTCCCGAAACCAGCTGCCCAGGGAGATGTGCCACCGCCGCCAGAACTCGCTGGCGGACTTGGACAGGTAGGGATAGTTGAAGTTCTCCAAAAACTCAAAGCCCAGCATCCGCCCCAGGCCGATGGCCATGTCGGAGTAGCCGGAGAAGTCAAAGTAGAGCTGGAGGGAGAAGGCGACGATGCCCAGCCAGGCCCCTAGGGTAGTGAGCTGGGCGGACGGCGTGGCCAGGTATACGTCCCACAGGGGGCCCAGGGCGTTGGCCAGCAGCACCTTTTTGCAGGCCCCGATGGTGAAGCGCTGGACGCCGGAGGCGAACTTCTCCACCGTGTGGTCCCGGTGCTCCAGCTGGTCGTCCAGGTCCTTGTACTTGATGATGGGTCCGGCGATGAGCTGGGGGAACAGGGTGACGAAGGTGCCGAAGGTGATGATGTTCTTCTGGCACCGGGCGTCCCCCCGGTACACGTCGATGGTGTAGCTCATGGTTTGGAAGGTGTAAAAGGAGATGCCGATGGGCAGGGTGAAGGGGATGGTCCCGCCGGGCAGGGGCAGGCTGTCGATGATGGGCAGGAAGCTCAGCCCCACCGCCGCCAGACTGCCGGCGATAAAGTTGTAATACTTGAAGAAGCCCAGCAGGGCCAGGTTAAAGATCACCGACGAGGCCACCGCCATCCGGGCCCCCCCGTCATTCCCCTCCGCCTTGCACCGGGTGACAATGCGCCCGTGGGAGTAGTCGATGGCGATGGACAGGAACATGATGAGCACATACACCGGCTCGCCCCAGCCGTAGAAGACCAGGTTGGCGACCAGCAGCACCAGATTGCGCCACCGCAGGGGGGAGACGTAGTAGAGGAGCAATACAACGGGGAAATAGAGGAACAAAAAATACGGACTGGAAAAAATCACAGGCAGTCACCTCGCAGGACAGATTTGCGGGAAGGGAGCGGTTTCCCGCTCCCCTCCCGGCCGTTTATCACTGGAATAAGGCGTTGAACGCTGACACGATGTCGTCGCAGTTCTCGTGAACCACCATCATGACGTAATTGCCGTTGGAGACCACCCGGGAGTTATTGGTCCACTGCTCAATGGGCCCGGGATACCATGCGCCGCCGGGGCCGTTGCCGTCGCCCGCCATGTAGTCGATCCGGGCCTGGAAGATGGCCTTCACCGCGTCCACGTCGGCGCTGTCCTCCACCTGCACCAGGCCAAACTCGCCATTGTTCATAGAGATCATCGTGATATAGACAAGGCACTGCTGGGCATCAATCCCGGTCAGGCCGGAATAGTAGCCGTCAATCAGCTCCTGACTGGCCAGCTCCAGGAAGCCGAACTCATACTGGCTGGTCACATCCGCGTAGAAGGCGGCCAGGTCCACCCCGTCGGCGGGGGCGGCCGTGGGCTCCGGCGCCGGCGTGGGGGTGGGAGCGGGCGTGGGACTGGGCAGAGGCGCGGGGGTGGGATTGGCGGAGGGCGCCTGACTGGGCTCAGCGGAGGGCTCCTGGCTGGGCTCGGCGGAAGGCTCCTCACTGGGCTCAGCGGAGGGCTCCTGGCTGGGCTCGGCAGAGGGCTCCTGGCTGGGCTCAGTGGAGGGCTCCTGACTGGGCTCCACGGACTGAGAGGGCTCAGACGGCTCGGAGGGCTGAGCATTGTTGCGGCTGCACGCGCTCAGCAGGCCCACGATCAGGGCCAGGACCAGAGCGGAAGAGAGAATGATGGAAAGTGTACGTTTCATATGTCGTAAAGCTCCTTACTTCAATTATGTGTTGTCACGCTACGAAGCGGCCAGGGCGCTCGGTTGCTTTCGCTTCGGCTCGGACAAAATCCGCCTGCGCTGCGCGGCGGCTGGGGTTTTGTCCTCGCTCCGCTCCAAGCGCCCTCGCTGTCCGCTTCTCCGCGCTTCTTTGTTGTCACGCTGCGCAGACGCCTGACCGCTCGACCGCTTTCCCTTCGGCTCGGCCTGGTCTGCGGGGCGCTGTGCGCCCCTCGCTCGGCCTCGCTGCGGTCCAAGCGTCCTCGCAGGCGTCTGCTCCGCGCTTCTTACTTACGCAAACAGGGCGTTAAACTCGCCCACAATGGCCTCCGCGTCGTCGTGGCAGATCAGCATGATATAGTTGCCCTGCTCCACCAGATTGGCGCTGCGCTGCCACATCTCCACCTCCTCAGGGTAGTTGCCCACCCCCTCGGTGGTCTTGGAGTCAATGCGGGCCTGGAACATTTCCTTCACCTTCGCGGCGTCCTCGGCGTTCTTGGCCTGGGCCAAAATAAACTCGCCGCCGCTGAAGGAGACCATGGCCATATAGGCCTCCAGCTGCTCCAGGTCCATGTCCTTCAGGCCGGGGTAATAGTTCTCCAGCATGATTGCCCCCAACTCCTCGTCCTTGGGGTCCAGCCGCTCCAGGTAGTCGGCCATGTTGTGGTTTTTCAGCACGTCCTGGCCAAAGGCGGCCAGATCCGGCGCGCTGGCCTCGGGAGCGGAGCTGGTTTGGACGTTCTCACTCTGCGCCGGGGGCGCGGAGGGGGCGTCGGACTGGTTGGCGTTGCTGTTGCCGCAGGAGGCCAGCAGGGACAGGCACAGCACCGCGGAGGTGCACAGAGCGATTGCTTTTTTCATTCTTGTATTCTCCTTTTCCATAATCAGCTTGCAAATTTGGGTTCTTACTCAAACAGAGCGTTGAACTCGTCCACGATCTGGCCGCACTCCTCGGCCACCACCATCATGACGTAATTGCCGTGCGAGACCACCCGGGAGCTGTTCCTCCACAGCTCGGTGGGGCCGGGGTACCAGGCTCCGCCGGGGCTCTCCCCGTCGCCCACCATGTAGTCTACCCGGTTTTGGAACAGCTCCTTCACCGTTTCGGCATCCTGGGCGTTTTTGGTCTGAACCAGGGAGAATTCGCCGTTGTTCAGCCGCATCATGGACATGCAGATCACCCGCTGCTCCAGGTCCATGTCCAGCAGGCCGGGAAGGTACTGCTCAATGGACTGCTTGGCAAACTCCTCGGCGTCCGGGTCCATTGCGGAGAGGTGCTGGGCGAATTCATATGTCTCCCGGAGCGTCTGAGCGAAAGCGGACAGGTCCACCGGCTCCTGCTGCGTCTCCCCTGTGCAGGCGGACAGCAGGGACAGGGTCAGGACGGCGGCCAGAACCGCGCACAGTGCTTTTTTCACAATCAGATTTCCTCCTTAGAACGGCGGAGCCCTTCCGGGCGGGAGCGGTTCCCGACGGCTCTCAAGATGGCTTTGGCGCGCTGGGCGGCCAGGCTTGCCCACCCGCCGGCGCCGCAGAGCGGGCGGCTGGCGCGAGGACGGGACGGACTGCTCCTGCATGGACCTGAGGGGATGAGGCCATTCCCGCGCACTCCTTTTATAAAAGAAGCGCCGGGCACACCGCCCCGGTAATCCCAGGGCATTTTAGCACACGGGCGCGAAAATGGCAACCATCTTCCCACTGGGCTCATTTTGTCCGTCTGTTCACAATACCCGCCGGGAAGGCAAAAGGTTGCGCTGGATCAAAAAAATCACTTTGAGGCTGGGTTGTTCCCGCCCGACAGCTGGAAATTGGGGGGATCAGAGGACTCCTGGGCAAAGTGACAGCAAAAATGGGTAAAATTTTGACAGTTTCGCCACATTTTCTCTTGCTATTTTTTTGTCAAGCGACTATAATGTGCATGGCTAAGAGAGGATTTGGGAGATATTATGGTCAATATCGTTTTGGTGGAGCCTGAGATTCCGCAAAACTGCGGCAATATCGCCCGCACCTGCGCCGCCACCCGCAGCCGTCTCCATCTGGTGGAGCCCCTGGGCTTTGAGATCAGCGAGAAGGCGGTTCGCCGGGCGGGGCTGGACTACTGGCCCATGGTGGACCTCACCGTGTACCCCTGCCTGGAGGAGCTGTTCCGCCGCAGCCAGGTCTTCGACCCCTGGCTGGCCACCACCAAGGCTCCCCGAGACTACTCCCAAGCGCAATTCCAAGACGGCTGCTGGCTGTTCTTCGGCAAGGAGACGGCCGGGCTGCCTGAGGCATTCCGCCGGGCTCACGCGGAGCGCTGCATCCGCATCCCCATGCGCGCCGACGCCCGCAGCCTGAACCTGTCCAACTCCGTGGCCATTCTGGCCTACGAGGCCCTCAGGCAGCAGGGGTTCCCCGGCCTGTCCGGTGTGGGAGAGATGGCGGAGGGAAGCGCGGAGCCGTCGTGAGCAGCGGGCTAACTCCGGAGCGGAGCGAAAGCAGGGAGGCCCCAAAGGGGGCGGACGGCTTTTGCGCAGGCGGAGGAGTTAGAACCGCGTCGCGAACAGGCGCAGCGTGACACCGCAGGAAGCGCGGAGCCGTCGTGAACAGCGTGACGCCACCCGGCCCAAGCAACCTTGAGAAACCCTGTTTTTGTAAGCTAACACTTCAAGTTGTAATTAATGAAAGGAGTCTGAACACCATGAACTACAACAAGAAGACGGTCAAGGACATCGACGTGAAGGGCAAGAAGGTTCTCCTTCGCTGCGACTTCAAC
>ERZ808037.2212-NODE-2212-length-10498-cov-3.972651_pt1 | contig 10498 bp, 8 predicted proteins | sample MGYA00380190_ERZ808037 | MGnify/ENA primary metagenome ERZ808037 (study PRJEB31490, sample SAMN06133399) | mouse gut metagenome | isolation source: J9 | host: mice | place: China: Chengdu | collected 2015-05 ...
TTCCTCGATAGCTCAATGGTAGAGCACGCGGCTGTTAACCGCGGGGTTGTAGGTTCGAGCCCTACTCGGGGAGGTAAGGAAGAATCCGTAAATAGTAATGTTTACGGATTCTTTTCTCGATATGGGACAATAAAGAAACAATTATTTATTAGCAGGAAAGAAGATATAATATTGCATGGCGATCGAAACAGTCATGCGGATGGTAACCGAAAACAGACAGGGACAGCGCTGCAATCCTTATCTCACTTTCTGAGGATCGCAGATCCTCGCATAGTTAATTTGCAAAGCAAATTTATTATTTTCATATATGTGGAAGCGATAGGGACAGAGAAGATATTCTTTTTTCCGCCGGTAAGCTTTTGAGCGTAAATGGATTGGAGTACCTTCGGAGAAAAGGAATGGGAATCTGTTCTACAAACTGACTATTTATAGAATGGATGAGAGAAGAAGGAGGAAGAACGATGACAGATATCACATACAGAGTTGAGGAAGATTACCTGATACCTAACATTATCTTGGATGACGAGGCAGGGTGACATGACTCTGAAAGCCACTGGTCAGAAAGCTTGGGTGCAGAGGGTCAATGCGTTGAGTACAATGGCGAAGAAAGTGGTATTCTGGAAAATCGTGTATCAGTCAGGCAATTTGTAAAACGTAGATGGTATAGCATGTTAATAAATATAAAGTCTGGATAGTCAAAGAGCAATTCCAGACTTTATATATTAAGTTTTTGCGAGAAGTGATGCGAAATTTGAAAATATAAGGATAATTTGGTATGATAAGACATAAATAGATATTTTTATCCTAAATCAAATATTATAATTATTTTTTAATAATGTTTTAAGACAGTATATAGTATGAAACGATATATTTCTAAATGAATTTCTCTATGAGATTTTCGAGAGGGAACAGCTTACGATGAAAATATTTGATAATATTACAGATATTGTCCGAGATGACCTTAAAAAGACGATTAAGCGAGGCAGCAAAGTTTCCGTAGCGACCGCCTGTTTTTCCATGTATGCGTACAGAGAGTTAAAAAACCAGCTGGAGCAAGTAGAAAAATTCCGTTTTATCTTTACTTCACCGACATTTATCAGGGAAAAAGCGGAGAAACAGAAAAGAGAGTTCTATATTCCGCGGCTTACCAGAGAAAACAGCCTATATGGTACGGAGTTTGAAATCAAACTTCGGAATGAGATGACCCAGAAGGCGATTGCCAGAGAATGCGCTGAGTGGATTCGAAAAAAGGCAACGTTCAAGTCAAATATTACGGGCGAGAATATGGGCGGATTTATGACTGTGGAGGCTCTATCAGAACAGACAGCATATATGCCTATTAATGGTTTTACGACTGTTGATATAGGATGTGAGCGTGGCAATAACAGCTATAATATGGTGAACAGTATGGAGGCACCGTTTTCGACCCAGTATATACAGCTGTTTGATACGCTCTGGTATGATAAGGCTAAGATGCAGGATGTTACGGAGATGATTGTCTCCAATATCAGTACTGTATATAATGAAAACGCTCCTGAGTTTATATATTTTATGATGCTGTACCATGTATTCAGCGAGTTCCTTGACGATATTTCTGAGGATGTTCTACCGAATGAGGCTACTGGATTCAAACAGAGTAAAATATGGGGGATGCTCTATGACTTTCAGCGTGATGCCGTACTTGCCATTATTAATAAGCTAGAGAAATATAATGGTTGTATTTTGGCGGACAGCGTTGGCCTTGGTAAAACTTTTACTGCTTTGGCGGTTATCAAGTATTACGAGAATAGAAATAAGACAGTTCTGGTACTTTGTCCTAAAAAGCTTTCCGAGAACTGGAATACATATAAAGATAACTATGTGAATAATCCGATTGCCTCTGATCGGCTAAACTATGATGTGCTTTTTCATACCGATCTTTCACGCAATGGTGGATTTTCAAATGGACTTGATTTGGATCGCCTTAATTGGGGCAATTATGATCTGGTCGTCATTGACGAATCTCATAACTTTCGTAATGGCGCAGGAACACACGCGAATACACAAGAGAACCGTTATGTGAAATTGATGGATAAGGTCATTCGTGCCGGTGTTAAGACAAAGGTGCTGATGCTTTCTGCTACACCGGTAAATAACAAATTTGTTGATCTGAAGAATCAGTTGGCACTTGCTTATGAGGGTAATTCTGCATATATCAATGAGCAGTTGAATACGAAGAAGCCTATTGAGGAAATTTTCCGTCAGGCGCAGAAAGCGTTTAATGCATGGAGTAAGCTGGAGCCTGAGCTAAGGACTACAGATGCACTTCTAAGAACACTGGATTTCGATTTCTTTGAAGTGCTGGATAGCGTTACGATTGCCCGATCGAGAAGACATATTGAAAAATATTACAATACAGAAGAAATCGGTAAGTTCCCTGAGCGGCTTAAGCCGATTTCAAAACGACCGAGCCTGACTGATCTGAGCGATGCTATCAATTATAACCAGATTTATGAGCAATTGATGCAGCTGTCATTGTGCATTTATACTCCGTCAAACTATATCTTTCCGAGTCAGATATCGAAATACGCGGATTTGACGCACAATAAAGGAAATAACCTTACGCAAACCGGACGTGAACAGGGCATTCGGCGTCTTATGAGCATTAATCTCTTGAAGAGACTGGAAAGCTCAGTATATTCGTTTCATCTTACATTAGGTCGAATCCTTGATCTGATCAGGAACACAATTGATGCCATAAACAATTTTGAGAAATATGGCAAAGCTGATCTGGATATGTATGAAGCCGATGACGATGATTTCGATATGGACGATAGTAATAGTGATCTCTTTATTGTGGGCAGGAAAGTAAAAATTGATCTGGAAGATATGGATTATAAGACATGGAGAGATGAACTCCAGTACGATGCTGATACGCTGGAACTTCTTACTCTTATGGTTGCAGATATTACGCCGGAGCATGATTTGAAGCTGCAAACCTTGTTTCAACTTATTGATGATAAGATGGCACATCCTATCAATGAGGGTAATAAAAAGCTGCTAATCTTTTCTGCTTTTTCTGATACGGCGGAATATCTTTATGATCAGGTTGCAGGTTATATGAAAAATAATTTTGGGTTGGACACGGCGGTCATTACGGGAACTATTGACGGGAGAACTACAATTAAGGGATTGAAGGCAACGCTGAATAATGTGCTGACCTGCTTCTCGCCTATATCGAAAAACAGAGACATCTTAATGCCAGATAGTACAAAGGAAATAGATATTCTGATTGCAACAGACTGTATTTCTGAAGGACAGAACTTGCAGGATTGTGATTATCTGGTGAATTATGATATTCACTGGAATCCGGTGCGCATCATTCAGAGATTCGGTCGTATTGACCGTATTGGGAGCAGAAATCAGTATATTCGTTTAGTGAACTTTTGGCCGGATATGACGTTGGATGATTACATTAATCTGAAATCTCGTGTAGAAACGAGGATGAAGATTTCCGTCATGACTTCTACGGGTGATGATAACCCGATCAATCCTGAGGAGAAAGGTGATTTAGAATACCGCAAACAGCAGCTGAAAAAGCTGCAGGATGAAGTGGTGGACATTGAGGATATGTCTTCGGGTATTTCCATTATGGATCTGGGTCTTAATGAGTTCCGACTTGATCTGCTTGAATATATGAAAACACATGGAGACTTGGCAAAGAAACCGAAAGGGCTTCATGCTGTGGTACCTGCTACAGATGAGAATCCCGAAGGCGTGATTTTTGTGCTGCGGAATATCAATAGCAGTATAAACATAGATAACCAGAACAGGATACATCCGTTTTATATGGTTTATATCGGAATGGATGGTGAAGTTGTTTGCGATTATCTGAATCCGAAGAAGCTTCTGGACACGGTTCGGTTGCTTTGCCGGGGGAAACCTGGACCGATACTGGAACTTTGCGAGAAATTCAATAAGGAAACGGATGATGGACGTAATATGGGGGAGATATCACAGCTTTTGTCTGATGCAATTAATTCTATCATTGATGTAAAGGAAGAGAGTGATATTGACAGTCTTTTTTCTGCAGGTGGTACTTCTGCGCTGATGTCAGAAATTAACGGGTTGGATGATTTTGAATTGATCTGTTTCCTGGTAGTAAAGTGAGGTGCCGTAAGTGATTGGATTACCCCAAAGCACGAAGTTTAACCGTCGAGTACCAAAGCAGAAATTTTATGAGTACATAACGATGCCGCCAGCGTTAAAGAGAGCGTTTATAGAGCAAATAAAAGTGATCTATTGGAGAAACAAAATAGCTGTCACTACGATGAATCTGGCAGCTGGAGAGATGGTAACGGAGATTGAGATATTTGAGATCAGATTGACAGAACCAAAGCTTGAAGAATACGTTCTTCGCCAGATTGATAAGGAGATACCTTATCATATCGTGTTTTTGTTGGAGTATGGTGGTAAGTATCAAGCATGGATATCCTATAAGGAGTCGACAGATTCCGGAAATGCTGTCTTTAAGGTTGGAACATATTACCATACGGCATGGATGAATGTGGCAGAGTTGCCGCTGAAAATAGATGGTCTGACTATTGATAAAGTATATGAGAATTTTGTGCGGCAGATAGCGGGGGACGCATTACGGACGGGGAAGCAGGAAAGCCTGAAAGAATCTGTTGAACGTGATAATCGGTGGCAGGAATTGCAGAAACAGATTGCGGCTTTACAACAGAAGGTTCGCAAGGAAAAACAGTTGAATAAACAAGTGCAGTTGAATTGTGAATTAAAAAAGCTGAGGAAAGAACAGGAGGAGCTCATGCTATGCAATTGTGCAAAAGGACACTTGAAGAATTGAGAAATATTATAAATGGTGATGGCACACCGGATTATCGAAAAGGATATCAGTTGGTTGATTTTTTTAATGATTTAGGATTTAGAGACACATATGGGCAGGGGTTCCCCTCAAGAAGGATGTACACAGACGAAAAACTTCGGGTAATTAATGGAACACCACAGCTTGATATGTGTATTAAAAAAACTTTTGCTGTTGTCGATTATGTTGGGAGAATTGATCAATTAGACGCATTGATTGCTGATTTTAATCAGTATCTTGCTTTCGATAAGTGGGAGGTAGTCCGAGATAACGATGCTATTTCATTTAAGAGACATGATAAGGTGATTGTAGAAAGTCAAAGGAAGGAGTCGGTTACAACTGAAGATGAATTTTTAAAGCGCACATTTGATGTTGATATAAACCAGCTTGGTCTTGATCCAAGTATCAATGATATAATTTCTATGAGATTAAAAGAAGCAGAGTCCTGTGTGAAGGGGGCGGCACCTTTATCATCAGTAATTATGATAGGTAGCATTTTGGAAGGAATTTTGCTGGGAATAGCGTCTTCGTATCCCAAGCAATTTAATCAGGCACAATGCGCGCCGAAGGACGATACCAAGTGTGTGCGTAAGTTCCCTGATTGGACGTTGAATAATTTCATTGATGCTGCTTCTGAAATTGGTTTCTTGAAACAAGATGTCAAAAAATTCAGTCATGTTGTTCGAGATTTTAGGAATTACATACATCCATATTCACAAATGGCGTCTCGATTTACACCAGATAAACAAACAGCTCTTATATGTTTGCAAGTGCTAAAAGCAGCGATCTGTCAAATTGGTGATTATCGAAAGCAACTGCAAGGAGGACAAAAATAGTGGATAAAATGCGAATGGAGTCTGTTGATTTGACTGTACAGAACATAGATAAAATTGCAACACTGTTTCCGAACTGTATTACCGAAGCTATAGATGAGGAAAGAAGCACCCCGGAGCAGAAAGTTTATAAAAAGGTTGTGAATTTTGAGATGTTGAAGCAGATGCTTTCCGATGATGTTCTGGATGGTGATGAAGCTTATGAGTTTACATGGGTCGGTAAAAAGGCTGCGATTGTAGAAGCTAATAAGCCGATTCGCAAGACACTTCGTCCATGCCCAGAGGAGAGTGTTAATTGGGATAGTACAGAGAATCTCTATATTGAGGGTGATAATCTGGAAGTGTTGAAACTGTTACAGGAGAGTTATCTTGGCAAGGTGAAGATGATTTATATTGATCCGCCATATAACACGGGCAATGATTTCATTTATCGAGATGATTTCGCCATGAGCGGAGAGGAATATAGTGAAGAATCCGGGCAGATAGACGATGAAAATGGTGAACGCCTGTTTTGCAATACTAACAGTAATGGACGGTTTCATTCTGATTGGTGCAGTATGATTTATTCCCGGTTAATGTTGGCAAGGAATATATTGAGTGATGATGGGGTTATTTTTATTAGTATTGGTGAGAGTGAATATGCCAATCTTATAAAAATGTGTAATGATATTTTGGGCGAAATAAATTATCAGGGAACGTTTATAATTAATGCATCTCCAAGTGCTATTGATTATGGTAATATTGCGAAAATGCATGAATATGCATTACTTTATTCAAAAAATAATATATTGGTTACTACCAATCAGTTAGTAGAAGAAGGGAAAAAGTTCGATTTTGAAGATGAAAGGGGACCATTTATTATTTATCCGCTATATAATGGGAATGTTGCTTTTAATCCAACAACAAGACCAAATTTATTTTATCCCTTTTACTTAAACCCCAATAACGTGCTTGATGATAATTTTTATGAAATTGGATTAGAACCGCGACAGGGGTGGGTTGAAGTATGGCCAGTTGTTTCTAAAAAGGATGGGATACAAAGAGTTTGGCGGTGGGGAAAAGAAGAGAAATCCAGAGCAAACTTGAATAAGGAAATTGTAGGATATAAAAATCGAGAAGGAGAATATCGAATTGTTCAAAAGTATCGCTCTGATAAAAAAACAATCCGTTCTTTGCTTTTAGATCAAAGTGTCTCTAGTAGAAGAGGAACTGCTGAGGTTCAAGAGTTATTTGGAAAAAAAGTGTTTTCATTTCCAAAGCCAATAGAGTTAATTAGACAATTTATGCAAACAGGAACAGATAAAAATAGCATAGTGATGGATTTCTTTTCGGGAGCCTCAACCACTGCCCATGCTGTTATGCAGTTAAATGCTGAGGATGGCGGACACCGAAAGTTCATTATGGTACAGTTACCAGAAATATGTGATGAGAAAACCGAAGCTTATAAAGCGGGCTATAAAAATATTTGTGAAATCGGCAAGGAGCGTATTCGCCGCGCTGCAAAGAAAATTTCTGCAGAGCATCCGGATGCCGATTTTGACGGCGGCTTTCGTGTTTTCAAGCTGGATGACAGTAACATGAATGATGTCTATTATGCAGCAGGAGACTATATGCAAGACATGTTATCTATGATGGAGAGCAATATCAAGCCTGACCGAACTTCGTTGGACTTGCTCTTTGGCTGTCTGTTGGAGTGGGGATTGCCCTTATCCTTGCCCTACACGTCGGAGCAAATAGATGGATGCACCGTGCATAATTATAACGATGGCGACTTAATTGCCTGTTTTGATGAAAATATTTCAGATTCCGTAGTCAAGGAAATTGCCAAGAGACAGCCGCTCCGTGCAGTTTTTCGTGATGATAGCTTTAAAGATAGTCCTTCAAAGATAAATGTCGGCGAAATATTTAAAATGATGGCTCCGGATACGCGGGTTAAGGTGATTTAAGGAGGCGGCAATGGATAAGAAGAAATTAACATTTTCAATCAATGAAGATTTCCTTCGGAGCGTTTCGAATATTCTGGAAGAAGCCCGTAGAAGTGTCAAAACCGCCGTTAATCTTTCTATGGTCTACGCTTACTACGAGATCGGCAGGAAGATCATTGAAGAGGAGCAGCAAGGGAAAAACCGTGCCACATACGGTACACAACTTCTGAAAGAATTGTATGCGTATTTAACAAAAATTTATGGAAAGGGGTTTTCAGTTGGAAATCTAAAAAACATTCGGCAATTTTATAAAGTGTTTTCTACAGATCAAATTGGCGAAACAGTGTTTAGCCAATTTGAAAATCTGCCTACAGTCAGTACTGGCAGGAAATTTTTTCTGAGTTGGTCGCATTATTTGAAACTTATGCGGATCGACAATGTGGATGAACGGCATTTTTACGAGATTGAATCGATTAAGAATAATTGGAGTCTCAGCGAATTGAAACGCCAGCATGACAGTTCGCTTTATGAGAGACTGGCACTTAGCACGGACAAAGAAAAAGTTTATCGTCTCGCTTTGGAGGGGCAGAAAATTGAAACGACGAAAGATGTTGTGAAAGATCCCTATGTGCTTGAGTTTTTGGGCTTGCCGGAGCTGCCGGAATATTCTGAAAGCGAATTGGAAAGTCGCATCATTGATCATTTACAGCAGTTTCTTTTGGAGCTGGGCACCGGATTTGCATTTATTGGCCGACAGGTACGGTTTACTTTTAATGAGGAACACTTCATGGTTGATCTGGTCTTCTATAATCGTTTACTCCGATGCTTTGTACTTTTTGACTTAAAAATCGGGGAGTTAAAACATCAGGATATTGGTCAGATGCAGATGTATGTCCATTATTATGACCGCAAAGTTAAACTTCCTGATGAGAATCAAACGATAGGTATTCTGCTCTGCCGGGAAAAGAATAATGCAGTAGTAGAAATGACATTACCGGAAGATAATTCTCAGATTTTTGCCAGTCAGTATGAGACAGTTTTGCCGAGCAAGGAAGCGTTGCGGGAGCTGTTAGAAGCACACCTTTCAGACGAATACGGAGACAAGAATTTATGAAAATACAGTACAAACATCAAAAATTTCAGGCTGATGCAGCAAAGGCTGTAGTTGAAGTATTTGCAGGTCAGCCGTATCTGACGCCGACCTATATGATGGATAGGGGAGCGGGATACATTCAGCAAAGCCTGACTGACGATGTGGATTTTATCGGATGGAGTAACCAGCGGATTGTTCCTGAGTTGAATGATCAGCTGATTCTGGAGCATTTGCAGAAAATTCAGAGAACAAACCAGATTGCGCCATCAAGTAAACTGGAAGGAAGAAGCACAGGATATAACCTTACGATCGAGATGGAAACTGGCGTTGGCAAGACTTATACTTACATAAAAACAATGTATGAATTGAACCGCGCCTATGGATGGAGCAAGTTCATCATAGTTGTACCGAGTATTGCGATTCGTGAAGGCGTGTATAAATCCTTGGAGATGACACAGGAGCATTTTGCGGAGGAGTATGGAAAAAAGATTCGTTTCTTTATTTATAATTCCGCGCAACTTACGGAAATAGATCGTTTTGCGTCAGACAGTTCCATCAATGTCATGATTATTAATTCTCAGGCGTTTAATGCACGGGGTAAGGATGCCAGAAGAATTTATATGAAGCTGGATGAGTTTCGTTCGCGCAGACCGATCGATATCATTGCAAAGACTAATCCAATCTTGATCATCGACGAACCGCAGTCTGTAGAGGGAAAGCAGACGAAAGAGAATCTGAAGCAGTTTCATCCGATGATCACGCTCAGGTATTCTGCCACTCATAAGAGTGACAGTATTTATAACATGGTTTATCGTCTTGATGCGATGGAAGCCTACAATAAGCGTCTTGTTAAGAAAATTTCTGTTAAGGGGATTACAGAAACCGGAAGCACGGCAACAGACAGCTATCTTTATCTGGAAAATATCAATCTGTCGAAAGGAAATCCGACGGCTACACTTCAGTTTGAAATGAAAATGGCAAGTGGAGTTTTGAAGAAAAAGAGTAAGATTGTGAAGGAAGGGGACAATCTCTATGATTATTCCAATAGTCTTGAAGAGTATAAGAATGGCTTTGTTGTGAGTCGTATAGATGGACGGGATGATTCGGTAGAGTTTATCAATGGTATCAAGATTTATGCCGGTGATGTGGTAGGGGCTGTTGATGAAGACCAGCTTCGCAGAATCCAAATTCGGGAAACGATTTTATCTCACCTGCAGAGAGAGCGGCAGTTGTTTTATAAGGGGATTAAGGTTCTCTCTCTATTTTTTATTGATTTCATAGCGGAAAATCTTCTTATAAGCCCCTGCAAGTTTTTATAACTTCTTGCAGAAATGGCTTAAAATAAGGGTTTTCCGCTTATCCTTTTATATCATGCCATATCTCCGTATAAGTTGGTTTTGTAAAGTCGGGCACCATTTCGGCACCAAAAATTTAAGGAGGACGACATGAAAAATGAACTTTTAGACAAGGGTATTATACTTCCGTCCGGCGAAATCAGCAAGGATAAGATAAACCTTGTAGCCGGGGCAGTCACGCAGCCGTTCGCGGAAATGGTCTGGGTGACGACAGGCGGCGACATGGAAACCATAAACCGCCTTACGGACATTCTTGTTACCATGAACACCCCCGCCGACCGGGGGAAGCTGTTCAAAATCATAAAAATGCTCTACGGGCTTATGGGCTTGCCCTTTTCGGAGGAAGCCGAGCCTATTCGTTAGAATAAGATTGTCCTTTAGGCGCTATATTAGGTTGTTCCTCTACATCATCAAGTATTATTCAGTAC
>ERZ808037.2213-NODE-2213-length-10494-cov-3.465489_pt1 | contig 10494 bp, 8 predicted proteins | sample MGYA00380190_ERZ808037 | MGnify/ENA primary metagenome ERZ808037 (study PRJEB31490, sample SAMN06133399) | mouse gut metagenome | isolation source: J9 | host: mice | place: China: Chengdu | collected 2015-05 ...
CCACATAGTTCTGCGGAATCATGGTGACCTCCGCGCTCATCATAGGAATGCCGGCATCTTCCAGCGCCTTGCGCACTTCCTCGAAAGAGTCCGGATCCGTCAGTATCTCGAAGCTGTCTTCTTCCTCCCCGAAATCTTCCGCTCCGGCGTCCAGAGCGGTCATCATCAGATCGTCCGCCTCCAGGTCACATTCCTCTTTGTCTATGATAATCTGCCCTTTCTTGTCGAACATGAAAGAGACACATCCCGGCGTGCCGATATTGCCCTGTCCCTTGGTGAAGGCGCTCCTCACATTGGCCGCTGTTCGGTTCTTATTGTCCGTGAGCGCGTCCACAATGATAGCGATTCCGTTCGGCCCGTATCCCTCATAGGTGACATACTCATAGTTCACATTGCCCGTGTCTCCCGCCGCTTTCTTGATGCCCCTCTCGATAGTGTCATTGGGCATGTTATTGGCCTTGGCCTTGGCGATTACAGTGGCAAGCTTAAAATTATTAGCGGGGTCGGGGCCGCCCTCTTTCACCGCCACCGCGATCTCCCTGCCGATAATGGTGAAAATCTTGCCCTTCGCCGCATCGTTCTTCTCCTTCTTGTGCTTTATGTTCGCAAATTTTGAATGTCCTGACATACATTTTCTCCTTTTTATTTATTTTCCGGTCCATAAGCCGGACCGGCTTTCATTCTATCCCTTTTCGTCACTGTCTTCAAGTGCCGGATCCGGCTCTGGCAGCCTCGTCACCAGCACGCTTTGTATCATCTTGTTCTCCACCGCCAGGATTTTGAAATTATAACCCCCGTAGTCTACGTCGAACTCTTCATCCGGCTCCGGAATCTTATCCATCCTGGAAATCAGAAAACCGTTCAGCGTCTCGAACTCCTCATCCTCAAAAGAGATGCCGAACCGCTCCTCCAGCTCCTCCAGCGGGGTCTTTCCGTCGATGACATACTCGTCATCTCCTTTTTCCTCGATGTATTCGCTGATTTCGTCATATTCGTCCAGAATGTTCCCTACGATTTCCTCCAGGATGTCCTCCATGGCCACCAGCCCGTCCGTCTGTCCGTATTCGTCCACCACAATGACCATCTGCTGCTTTCCGGCCTGCATCTGGCGGAAAAGCTCGTCGATGTTCTTGGTCCGATGGACGAAGACCGGCTCCCGCATAAGGTTCTCCAGCTCTTTCAGGGGCCGTTCCAGGTTTCCCTCCCCCGCGTGGAAGCGCATGGCATCCTTCAGATGCAAAATGCCGATGATATGGTCGATATTCTCCTCATAGACAGGATACCGGCTGTTCTTGCCTTCCATCATGAAGGTGATGGCATCCTGGAGAAGCGTATCCGCGTTGATTGCCACGATATTCTTTCGGTGGGTCATGATGTCCTGGGCTTCCTTGTCCCCGAATTCGAAGATATTGGAAATCATCTCCGCCTCACTGGCCTGAATCAGTCCCTGTTCATGGCCTTCATTGACCATATTGATGATCTCTTCCTCCGTCACATCCGCTTCGGAGGCCTTCCCGTTCAGGCCGAATATCCTCAGGATGCCATTTGTGGTCACATTGACCAGACCTGTGAAAGGCATAAGGAGCTTTGTCACGAAAAATACCGGCGTGATGCAGGCATACGCCCATTTCTCCGGAAATCTGGCGCCGATTTTCTTCGGGAGCAGAACTCCCAGAGTCAGTGTTATGTACAGAAGCAAAAACGTGGAAAGAACCGCCGACACCACCACGATAATTTCAGCCGGAATCTTCTCCAGTTTGAGACTGTTCTCTGCCACGAACTGCAGCCCCTTCGACAATGTTCCCTGTAACAATCTTAAATGAACTGTTCCTATGACAATGTTGATCAGTGTAGTGATCAGCTGCACAGTATTCACATACTCTATGGGATTGCCTATGATAGCATGCAGCCTGATCGACTTTCTGTCCCGGGAATTCGGTTTCTCCCAGGAACTCTCTTTTTCCCCCCGGGAGTTCTCTTTTTCCCGGGAGCGTTCTTTCTCCCGGGAGTTCTCTTTCTCCCTGCCTTCTTCGGCCCTCCTTTCAATTTCATTTTCGTTTAACGAATCGACTGCCGCTCCGAATCCATAGAAAAACATGTCAATCAGAAGCAATGCCCCGTAAAAGAAAATACTGGCAGTGGGTCCACCATCGTCCATTTTAATCCTTTCCTCCAAATAGATTTTTTACTGCTAAGTCGCAGAAATAACTTACAGTACTATACCATTTATCCCCCTGTTCGTCAAGAACAGGTTGCGTTCGCCCTCTTTTATGTATCCAGCTCCAGGCTGACCATCAGGGCCCTGTTCACACGTTTCATGATTTCTCCGTCCAAATGGCACACTTTATCCTTCAGGCGCTTCTTGTCGATGGTCCTAAGCTGCTCCAGCAGGACCACGGAATCCTTATCCATATCATAAAGCGCAGCATTCAGTTCGATGTGCGTAGGCAGCTTCGCCTTATTCATCTTAGAGGTAATCGCAGCGCAGATGACCGTAGGGCTGTGTTTATTCCCCACATCGTTCTGGACGATCAGCACCGGTCTGATGCCTCCCTGCTCCGAACCGATCACCGGCCTAAGGTCTGCATAGTATACGTCTCCTCTTCTCATTCTTCCTCCAAATCCATTCCCACCCTCCGCCGACTGTACGTGGCCAGCAGGAATCAGCGTTTCTTGCATTTGTAGGATAGTATTGCCAGATTCCATCCGGCTATTCACACGCCAAACCAAAAACCCCCATCTAATTCTATGTAAAAAATACTGAAAACGTTACCGGCAAACTGCCCTCAGCTGCGCAATGTCTCCTGCCATGCACGCATATTCACCGATTCTGGCCGACACCTCCTCACCTGCTCTGCCGTGCACATAAGCTCCAACGGAAGCAGCCCGGAAAGCCTCCATCCCCTGGGCCAGCAGGGCGGCAATGATGCCCGCCAGCACGTCTCCGCTCCCTGCTGTGGCCATGCCGCTGCTGCCGCTTGTATTTACGCAGATGCCATGCCCCTCCCCGCAGATAAAGGAACGCGCGTCCTTTGCCGCCACTGTGGCGTGGAGCTCCCTGGCCAGCCCCATGGCTATGTCGGCCAGATTCTCTTTACAGCTGCTGACAGTGCCGCCCACCAGCCTTGCCAGTTCCCCCACATGGGGCGTCAGTATCACAGTCCGTCCCTCCAGGCCCTGCCCGGCCAGGATATCCTTCAGCCCGGGGCTTTCCGCCAGAAGGTTCAGGCCGTCCGCATCTATCAGGAGCGGCTTTCCACCCTGGCCTATAGCTTGTTCCAGACAGGAAAGCGCCTTGTCGCCCTTGCCAAGCCCCGGCCCGATGGCTATGACATCCGCCCACTCCATGCTCTGCCCCATATCGCCTTCCGTCCCCAGCAGCGCTTCCGGCACGGATTGCTGCAGGATGACCCTGTTTTCCTCCGGCGTGATTACTTTCACCATCCCCGCCCCCATCCGGTAGGCGGCCCTCGCAGCCAGCACGGCAGCTCCCGCCATGTTCACGCTCCCAGCTACCAACAGGACTTTCCCGAAAGTACCTTTATTTCCGCTCCTGTCCCGCTTCGGCAGAAGCCCCTCCGCATCCTCGTCATAAGCGAACATCCCCGGCTCCTCTCCGAAAAAGCTCCTCTCCCCGATGCCGATGTCCGCCACACGGACTTCCCCGGCATATTCACAGCCGGGATATAGTACCAGTCCTCTCTTACAGAACCCGAACGTCACCGTCGCGTCCGCTTCCACGGCATGCCCTAAGCATCTGCCCGTATTCCCGTCGATGCCGCTGGGGATATCGACTGCCACCTTCCATCCCTCAAGGCTCTGAAAGGCATCGATGGCTTTCGCCCAGATGCCTTCCACCTTCCTGGACAGCCCCACGCCGAACAGAGCATCCACCAGCGCCGCATATTTCCTTCTTCCGGGACAGTCCGTGCATTCCACCGGATAATGCTCCAGTATCTGCCTCTGCTGTTCCCACTGGCCGGAAGCCTTCGCTCTGTCCCCCACGCACCAGACTTCCACCTGATAGCCTCTTTCCGACAAAATCCTCGCCACCGCCAGCCCATCGCCGCCGTTATTGCCCATCCCTGCCATCACCAGCACATGCTTCCGGCTTTTCCCTCCGGCACAGTGTTCTTCCACCGTCTCTGCCACAGCCAGTGCCGCCCTCTCCATCAGGACACAGGCCGGTATCCCAATCCTCTCTATGGTGTTGCTGTCATAGCGTCTCATCTCTGACGCAGAAACCAGATATCTCACGCTGACCTCCTTACCCCTTAACAGTATATGTCGATCGTCATGGCGCTACATATCAAATATGTAAAATATCATTTTCCCTTTCAGGAGCCCTGCTCCTCCGGATTGTGGTGCATGTCGAAGATGTCCACCACTTCCGCCCCGAACACATCGTGCATGTAAGAATAAATGGCAAAGTTATGCCTTTCCATCTCCTGCTTCCTGACTAATCGTTTCTTCAGCTCCACACGAATCTCCGCCACCCACTGGGCCATCTCCTGGATATTTGCTTCATTCTCCGCCATGATTTTGTAGCAGCAGTCCATGGTCGCCAGCATCAGCTGGAAATTTGACCGCTCAATCTCCCTGGGCAGATCCAGCAGCTCATCCTGGCAGCTATCCAGCTTCTCATTGCACTCCTCCACCAGACGCTTGTTCTGCTCTGCCTTCTGGGCCTTTTCCTCATCTTCGCCCTGCTCTTCCCCGCCCATCATGGAGACGATTTCATCCATCAGCCGCTTTTTCAGCTTCTTGATTTCCTTCACCTCATTGTTCAGCTTTCCCTGCCGTTTCAGCAAATCGTTCAGCTGCTCCTCCAGCTCATGGACCTGCGCCCGGGACTCGCTGTCCAACAGCTGGTACCATTTATTGTCCAGCGTAAGGATCGGTATCTTCTTTCCCTCCAGCGCCCGGGCAAAACTCTCCTTCTTGCTTCCATCTGCCTCATTTTTCATGAGTCCATACCCACCTCCTGTAAGAACCTGGCGGCTTCCCGTCAGCTTTTCTCCTGCTCCTTCTCATATCTGCTGATATTGTAGGACAATTTCATAAGACTGTCGGAAAGATGGACATTCTCCACCTGTATTCTCTCCGGTACAACCAGATCCACATGGGCAAAATTCCAGATTGCACGTATCCGGGTCTCCACGAGCCGCTCTGCCACCGGCACAGCGCTGGTCTTGGGGATGGTCAGCACCGCGATATCGATATCATTCTCCCGGATGAAACATTCCATCTCATCCATGGACATCACTTCGACTCCCCGGACCTTGCTGCCTACCAGGCTGGGATTCTGGTCGAACAGCCCCCTTAAAATGAATCCGCGCTTCTCGAAATTGATATAATTGCCCAAAGCGCGGCCCAGGTTCCCGGCTCCGATTATGATATAGTTATACTGTCTGTCCAGTCCCAGGATTTTGCCAATCTCGTTGTACAGATATTCCACATTGTATCCATAGCCCTGCTGTCCAAATCCACCGAAATTATTAAAATCCTGACGAATCTGGGAAGCAGTAACCTTCATCAGCGCGCTTAGATCCTGAGACGATATACGCTCCACACCCTCATCTTTCAGCTCGCCCAGATAGCGGAAATACCTGGGCAGCCGTCCGATGACAGCCTGTGAAATTTCCTTTTCTTCCAAGGTCGTTACCTCCAGCCTGCCATTCTGTCGTCTGGCCATAGCCGCATGACAACACTATGATATCACAACTATCATAGCAAAATGTTAAAATCATGTCAATATTTTCCAATCAGTGCAAAAATAGAGCAACAACAAAAAGGGCATCTGACATGATGCCCAGTCTCACTATTATTGCTCTACCATATCCGCATATTTGATTCGGTAAATCCGTCTCAGGGAATCGTTGATACGTTCTTCGTCGATATTTCCATTCCGGACGGCTTCCAGCACTCCCTGATACGCTTTCCCATAGTCCTCCGGCATCAGCAGCATGTCGCAGCCCGCCAGTACCGCCATGATCGCGGCTTCGTCAGAGCCGTAGTATTCCGAAATGGCCGACATGCTCAATGCGTCCGTGATAATGACTCCCTGGAATCCCATCTGGTTCCTCAGTATGTCAGTCACCAGCACCCTGGAAAATATGCTGGGCTCGTTATCCCCCGTAAGGGCCGGCACCGCCATGTGGCTGACCATGATCATATGGACCCCATTGTCGATGCCTGCCTGGAATACTGCCAGATCCTCCGCCCAGAACTGCTCTTCCGTCCTCTCTGTAACGGCTCTTCCATCGTGGGGATCCTGGGTAGTGCTGCCGATTCCCGGAAAATGCTTCAGACAGGCAGTCACATTCTGCTCCTCCAGGCCGCGCACCATGGAATTGACAAAGCCTGAGGCGGTAGCCGCGTCAGCGGCGTAGGCTCGCCCTGACATGATGCTTCCCTCCACGTTAGCCAGATCTGCTACAGGCGCAAAATCCACATTGAGCCCAAGACCTGACAGGGAAGTTCCAATGGTCACACCGGCCTGATAGGCATTTTCAGGGTCTCCTGTGGCACCGATGTCCCCTGCGCTGTCCATTTTGGGGCCAATGGTAGCTCCTATCCTTGACACGCTCCCTCCCTCTTCGTCCACTGCCAGGAAAAGAGGGTACTTTGCATACTGCGCCGTATTGGCCAGCATTTCTTTCAACTGTTCCTCTGACTGTATGTTCTTCCTGAAATAGATGAGGCCCCCCACAGGATTCGTCTCCAAGGCCTGTCTGGTGCCATCACCCGCCTGCACCGCGGTGCCCACTCCCGTAATGGCTTCTGGCGTCACCACGAACAGTCCCGCCACTTTGTCCTCCAACGGCATTTCCATGATTCTGGCATCCACATATTCGTCCAGCTTTTCCTCCCATGTTGGCTCCGGTTCCGGCTCAGGGGTAGGTTCCGGGGTAGGCTCCACCGTAGGTATCTCTTCCTCGGAAGCCAACAGTTCATCTATTATATCCTGGTTCTCCTGCTCTTTCTCCTCCGTGTTCTGTCTCTCCCCCATCACCCGGAACACGCCGTATGTAATCCCTGTGGCCAGCGCCAAAATCAGGATCGTCAATGCCGAATAAGCCAGCACCTGACTTCTGACCCGCCTTTTTCTTCTTTCCTCACGCTTTTCCTGCTGCCGCTCATCTTTGCCCATATGTGCGTCCTCTCACCATTTGTGTGCCCTCCACAAATTGATAACCTCTTGTAGACATTCTGCTGTTCTATTGATGAATCCAATCTCTATGTCTATTGACGCTACAGCCCGCAAACGCACTCAGCAGATATACGCCCTCATGAATTCTATCGTCATGAATCAGGAAAGGAAATGAACTTTCGCCCATTTCCTTAACCCACTTCCACTTCATCCTCTGTATTTCAGCTCTTTAGCACTTAAATCCTGTCTGTGTCTCAATTCTTCTGTACATCAATGGAAGGATGACTTCTACATTATATTGTCTTGAACCTCATCTGTCAACACATTAAGCCATATTTCCAGATATTTCTACAGATTCGACAATATATATTGCTCACCGATTAAATTTACAGTGCAACCCGACTGCAGGCCGCCAGCCAAGTACTTCCCCGAAGACACCACTGTAAATCCTGGCGGTCTGCAGTATAACGAAATCAAAGCACCTATTCTATTATCAAATTCCATCATAGTTTCGTCAGCACAAAAATATCATAAATCGCCTTGATTGCCGTCTCAAAATCATCATTGGTCACGCCGATGATGATGTTCAGCTCCGAAGAGCCCTGATCTATCATCTTCACATTGACATTGACATGGGACAGGGCCGAAAATATCCTTCCCGCCGTGCCTCTCGTAGCCTTCATACCGCGTCCCACCACCGCGATCAGCGCCAGGTCGGACTCTATTTCAATGGAATCGGGCTTTGCCAGCCGATAGAGACTGGACGCCACCTGCTGCTCCTTGTGGATGAATTCATCCTGGTGCACGAAGACTGTCATTGTATCGATTCCGGAAGGGACATGCTCGAAAGAGATATTGCTCTCCTCAAAGGCCTGCAGGACCTTTCTGCCGAATCCCACCTCGGAGTTCATCTTGTCCTTCTCGATGTTGACGCAGCAGAAACCTTTTTTCCCCGCGATTCCTGTGATGACATATTTAGACTTCTGGCAGGTGCTGGCCACAATCCAGGTACCGTTGTCCTCCGGCGCGTTGGTATTGCGGATATTGATGGGAATGCCCTCCTGGCGGACCGGGAAAATAGCATCCTCATGCATCACATTGAATCCCATGTAGGCAAGCTCCCTCAGCTCCCTGTATGTAACGATGTCTATTCCCTTGGGATTGTCTATGATGCCGGGATCCGCCACCAGGATGCCGGAGACATCGGTCCAGTTCTCATATACATCCGCATGAACCGCCTTCGCCACGATGGAGCCGGTGATATCCGAACCCCCTCTGGAGAAAGTCTTCACCGACCCGTCCGGCTTCGCACCGTAAAAGCCAGGCACCACCGCGCACTTGCACTCCGCAAGCCTGGCTGAGAGGACTTTGTTGGTCCTGTCCCCATCAAAATTGCCTTCCTCGTCGAACAGGATTACCTGGGCGGCATCCACGAACTCATAGCCCAGGTAGGCGGCCATGATGATGCCGTTCAGATACTCGCCCCGGGACGCCGCATAGTCCCTGCCGATCTTCTCCTGGAAATTCCTCTCAATAGTCCGGAACTCCTCCTCCATCTTCAAGTCAAGCCCCAGGCCGTCTATGATCTCCTGATATCTCTCCTCGATGGCGGAAAGCTCCTCCCTGAAGTCTCTGCCGGCTTCCGCTGAATCATAACAGGCATACAGCATGTCCGTCACTTTGCTGTCATTCTTGAAACGCTTGCCCGGCGCGGAAGGTATCACATATCTTCTGCTCTCGTCGCTGCGGATGATGTCCCCCACTTTCCTGAACTGCTCCGCGCTTGCCAGAGAGCTTCCGCCAAACTTTACCACCTTAGCCATTTTCCACTACTCCTCATCATGCTTAAATGTAATCCTTCACTCTGCCAGTCGTATCCAGCTCAGCACCGCGCCGCCGAGACGCCCGCACCCGTCCTGGAACTCCTTCTCCTTCATCGCTCTGGTGAAAAAGCCCAGATCCTCGCTTCTGTCCGGTACCGTGATAGAGCTGCTCCCCGGGAAAACAGCTTCCAGCGTCTCCTGTTCCGACGGTACGATTCTGACAAAGAACCTTGCTTCCGTCTCCGCCGCCTGAACCAGCTCCGCTTCTTCCGAATCCCAGCCGTCCATCACCGTTCTGCCCTGATTCCTGGCACAGTCCACCACGTCCGCCGCCACCGCGCTGGCAGTGGGAAGCTTGCCTGCGCCCTGGCCGCAGAACAGCGCATCTCCAAGCATATTGCCCCTGACCCTCACTCCGTTGAACACATCATCCACTCCCGCAAGGGGATGGCTTTTTGACAGCATGAAAGGCGCCACTCTGGCAAATACGCTTCCGTCCTCCTGTATCTCACAGTCAGCCAGCAGCTTGATTGTCCTGTCTGCAGCTTTCGCATAGGCGAAATCCGCACCGCTGATTTCCGTGATTCCTTCTATAGAAAGCTTGTCTGAATCCACTGTCTTTCCTGTCAGCAGAGATGCCAGAATGGCAATCTTGCGTCCCGCGTCCAGCCCTGCCACGTCAGCTTCCGGATTGCGCTCCGCATATCCCAGCTCCTGAGCCTGTTTCAAGACATCTGCGTAGTCTGCCCCTTCCCGCTCCATTTTGGTCAGGATATAATTCGTGGTACCGTTCAGAATACCTGTGACCTTCTTTATCCGATCCGCCGTCAGTGCGTTGTTTATGGTGCGGATGATGGGGATTCCGCCTCCTACGCTGGCTTCGAACATATAATTGCAATGCATTTTCACCGCAATGGCATGCAGCTCGGCTCCGTGCTTCGCCACCAGCTCCTTGTTGGAGGTGCACACGCTTTTGCCCGACTCCAGCGCCTTCTTCGTGAACTGGTATGCTGCGCCCGTACCCCCCATGACCTCACATAAAATGCTGATTTCCGGATCTTCCAAAATGACATTAAAGTCATGTACTACCCTGTCTTCATAAGGATCTCCGGGAAAATCCCGAAGATCCAGAATATACTTTACAGATATTTTCTCTCCAGCCCGTCTGCTCACTTCCGCATTGTTGCGCTCAATGACCTCCACAACGCCGCTGCCTACGGTTCCGTATCCCAGCACTGCTATCTTTATCATCGCTTTTCTCCTCTTTCATACTCAAGACCGCCAGAATTTACGAATCAGTCTACAGCGAACATATATGACTGGCGGTCTTAAAGCCACTGTAGTGATAGTAGCTTTGTTGTTGGTTGCTGCAGATTTCAGCGGCGTGCAGCATAAATTCCCACTGCCAGGCAAACGTCCCGTAGGATATGCCCATATGATGCCTGAAAAGCTCAATCCAAGGGATACTTGTCGGTCAATGTCTGCACAATCTGACGTGCCTCGGGAATCTTCTCCCCG
>ERZ808037.2216-NODE-2216-length-10478-cov-13.900298_pt1 | contig 10478 bp, 8 predicted proteins | sample MGYA00380190_ERZ808037 | MGnify/ENA primary metagenome ERZ808037 (study PRJEB31490, sample SAMN06133399) | mouse gut metagenome | isolation source: J9 | host: mice | place: China: Chengdu | collected 2015-05 ...
GGCTTTACCTCGTTCTCCGCGAACTCCTGGAACAGCTTCTGGAGCATCGCCTGTTCTTTCGACAGTTTGAAATCCATCTCAATGCCTTCCTCCTTATCATAATGCGTTTATTTCAGCACAGACAGCCGGGAACCAGCCCGCCGATCCCCGTCCATCATGTTGACTGCAGGGCTATTGCTCCAATTTGGAAAAATAGTCGCAGATAAACTCGTACAGCTTGCTGGACGCAAAGGTGTGGTAGCCCTTTCGCCGGCGGATGATTGCGATCTCCCACGGTATGACCGGGTGCAGGGGCACCGTCACCAGCTCCCCGGACAGCCCCTGCTGGATAATGGGCAGGGGCAGCACCCCGATACACTGATCCATGGCGATCATGGAGGAAATAAAGCCATGGGTGAGGCTTTTATAGACGATCCTCGGCGTAAAGCCGTATTCGCCGCACAGGCTGATGAACATATCATGCAGGGTGGCCGTCTCACTGAAGGTGAGGATGCTCTGATGCTCCAGATCCCGGATGTGGACGCTGGGAAGCCGCGCGAACGGGTGGTTGCGATTGACCGCCACCTGGCACACATTGCTGATCAGCACCTTGACGTCAAAGCGATCCTGCTCCTCCAGCGGGAGCATCGCCAGCCCCACATCCGCCCGGCCGGAGGCCACCGCATTGGCCACCATCTTGGAGCCCTCCTCCGTAACACTGATATCCACACCGGGCTGCTCCAGCTTAAACTGGCTCAGCAGGGGCGGAAAGTAGATATCCAGCAGAACGCTGGGGATACTCAGGCGCACATTGCCCACCCGCCCGCAGCACAGATCCTTAATCGAATAGAACATATCGTCATATTCCAGCAGGAACTGCTCCGCCTTCTCGTAGAACAGCTCCCCCGCGTCGGTCAGGCGGAAATACTTGCTGGTGCGCTCAATCAGTTTGACCCCCAATTCCGCTTCCAAATGCTTGATCACCCGGGTCAGCATGGGCTGCGTGACAAACAGCTTGGCGGCAGCCTGGGTAAAGCTCTTGCACCGGGCCACCTCGATGAAGTATTTGATCTGCTGAATTTCCATGGTTTCCTCCCGCTGTTTTCAAATAGGGCCTGCATGGGGACACGCCACGGCAAACCAGTGCAGAATCCCAAACTGTCCATGACAGCATCAGAAACGCTGCCCAGCAGTAGATCGAACTGTTACATAAATATTATTATAAAAACGCAAAACTGGCAACAAAAAAACGCCCAAATTCAGGCCTTGAATTTTGAGCAAAACAGACAAAGCTATGTCAAAATGAAATCTAAATATCAGAATTTTAAATGTTTTTGATCATAATTCACAAAAGTTTTTTCGACCTTGTGGATGATTTAACAAATTCATAATTTTTTCGAATAGTTCCTCTCTAAAACTGGCATTTTACACAGTCAGGCTTTGCCGGGTATACTGAAACTCAGCAAAAGAGCCAACTGCGGCGGCCCTGCTGTCCGCCTGGTTCTACCCGGATCCAACCGTTTCAGTGCCGAACGAAAAGCTGGAATCAGAAAAAAATTGGAAAGGAAGTGGAACGTATGCCAAAACAGATGACTGCACAAGAGGCAATCAGCACCTACATCCATGATGGGGCCACCATCACCGTGGGCGGCTTTGCCAACGGCCTGGCGCACCCAGAGGAGATTATGGAGGAACTGGGGCTGGCCGCCCAGGAGGGCAGCCCCAAGGGTCTGACCCTCATCTATGCCTCAGGCCAGGGGGACAGCGTCGCCCGGGGCCTGAACCACCTGGCGGTGGACGGCCTGTTTCGGAAGGTCATCGGCGGCCACTGGGGGCTGGCTCCCCGCTTAGGCCAGCTGGCGGCCGACAATAAGCTGGCGGCCTACAACCTCCCCCAGGGCACCCTCTCCCAGCTCTTCCGCGAGATCGCCGCCGGCCGCCCCGGCGTGATCACCCACGTGGGGCTCGGCTCCTTCGCCGATCCCCGGCTGGAGGGCGGCAAGCTGAACCAGGCGGCCCGGGACGAAGGGGATTTCGTCAAGGTCATCCAGTTTGAGGGGGAGGAAAAGCTGTTTTATCCCTCCATCCCCATCGACGTGGCCATCCTTCGGGCCTCCTACGCCGACACCAAGGGCAACTGCACCTTTGAGCGGGAAGGTGCCTATGCCGAGACGCTGGCCCAGGCCCAGGCCGCCCACAACTCCGGCGGCGCGGTCATCGTCCAGGTGGAGCACATTGTGGAGTACGGCTCTCTGGACGCCCGGATGGTTCGTCTGCCCGGCATCTACGTGGACGCCATCGTGGTGGCCAAGCCGGAAAACCATATGCAGACCTATGGAACCCAGTACAACCCCGTCCTCTCCGGAGAGGTTCGGATTCCCATGGACGCCCTGGCCCCCCTGCCCATGGGCGAGCGCAAGGTCATCGCCCGCCGCGCCGCCATGGAGCTGGTGCCCCACGCCGTGACGAACCTGGGCATCGGCGTTCCCGAGGGCGTGGCGGCGGTGGCCGCCGAGGAAGGTCTGGAGGGCATGGTGCTCACCACCGAGGTGGGCGCCGTGGGCGGCGTCCCCGCCGGCGGCAAGGACTTCGGCGCGGCGGCCAACGTGGACTGCATCCTGGATCAGCCCGCCCAGTTTGACTTCTACGACGGCGGCGGTCTGGACGTGGCCTTCCTGGGCCTGGCCCAGATGGACAGCCACGGCAACGTGAACGTGAGCAAGTTCGGCCCCAAGATCACGGGCTGCGGCGGCTTTGTCAACATCACCCAGAACGCGAAGAAGGTGGTCTACTGCGGCGCGTTCAAGGCCGGCGGGCTGAAGGTGTGGGCGGCGGACGGCAAGCTGGAGATCCTCCACGAGGGCAAGGTAAAAAAGCTGGTTGCCGAGGTGGAGCAGGTCACCTTCTCCGGCACCTACGCCGCCCAGCACGGCCACCCGGTGCTCTACGTCACCGAGCGGGCGGTGTTTGAGCTGACGAAGGAGGGCGTGGAGCTGAAGGAGATCGCCCCCGGCATCGACCTGCAGAAAGACGTGCTGGATCAGATGGACTTCGCCCCCATTGTCAAGGACGTCAAGCTGATGGATCCCCGCATTTTCTGCGAGGAGCCCATGGGCCTGAAGCTGTAACGATCGGAACCGCAAGCCGCGGGGGCGCGCTGCGGCGTCCCCGCGCAAAAGAAAAGGAGGAGAAGTTATGACAATGCTTTCCCTGTTCGGCATCATACTGGGGCTGGTGCTGCTGATGCTGCTGGCCTACAAGGGGTGCTCCATTATCTGGGTCGCGCCGGTGTGCGCGATTGTGGTGGCCGTCCTGGGCGGCTACAACCTGCTGGACGCCTACATCGGCGACTATATGAAGGGCATGGCGGACTACGTGTTCAAGTGGTTCCCCGCCTTCTTCCTGGGCGCCGTCTACGGCAAGCTCATGGACATGACCGGCTCCGCCCGGAGCCTGGCCGACGCGCTGGTGCGGCTCATCGGCTCCCGGTTCGCGGTGGCCGCGGTGGTCATCCCCTGCCTGCTGATGACCTATGGCGGAATCTCCCTGTTCGTGGTGGTGTTCGTCATCTACCCCATGGGCTACGCCGTGTACCGCGCCGCTGACCTGCCCCGGACCCTGCTGCCCGGCGCCATCGCCTTCGGCGCCTTCGGCATCACCATGACCGCTGTCCCCGGCACCCCCCAGATCCAGAACCTGATCCCCACAGAGTATTACGGCACCACCGCCATGGCCGCCCCCCTCATGTCCATCGTGGCCATCCTGGTGGTGGGCGTTCCCGGGTACCTCTACCTGGAGTGGCGTGTCCGTCAGGCCCGGAAGAAGGATCTCCACTTCGTGCCCGACCCCAAGCACCATGAGATCGATCACACGGAGAAGGGCCTGCCCTCCTGGCACTGGCTGTGCGGCCTGGTGCCCCTGATTGTCGTAGTTCTGATGCTGAACCTGTTCCCCAAGATCCTGACGAATTCCTTCGACATCGTGCTCACCTCCGAGCAGTCCATCGTCATCGCCCTGATCTGCGGCATCCTGGTGTGTTGCCTGATGAACATCACCCAGTTCAAGCACCTCATCCCCGCCATCAACGCGGGCGCCACCGGCTCCATGTCCGCCATTATGAACACCGCCTGCGCCGTGGGCTTCGGCAACGTGGTCAAGGCCATGCCCGGCTTCGCCCTGCTCACCACCGCCATGATGAATATGCCCGGCTCCATCCTGTTCTCCGAGGCGGTGGCCGTCAACGTGCTGGCCGGCGCCACCGGATCCGCCTCCGGCGGTATGTCCATCGCGCTGAGCGCGCTGGCCCCGCAGTATTTGGAGGCCGCGTCCAAAATCGGTCTGAACCCCGAGTACCTCCACCGGATCGCGTCCCTGTCCTCCGGCGGTCTGGACACCCTGCCTCATAACGGCGCGGTGCTGACCCTGCTGGCGGTGTCCAACTGCACCCACAAGGAGTCCTATCTGGATATCTGCATCACCACCTGCATCATCCCCGTGGTGGGTTCCCTGCTGCTGGCCCTTATCTGGGGTCTCTTCATCTAACTTATCCTTAAATTACGGGAGGTCATAACCATGACGATCAAAGAGCTGCACATCGGCGATTCCGCCTCTATGAGCAAGACTATCACCGAGACCGACGTCTACCTGTTCGCGGGCATCACCGGTGACTTGAACCCGGCCCATGTGAATGAGGTCGCGTCCAGCAAGACCCCCTTCGGCGGGCGCATCGCCCACGGCATCCTCAGCGCCGGCCTGATCTCCGCCGTGCTGGCCATGAAGATTCCCGGCCCCGGCACCATCTATTTGGGCCAGGAGCTGAAGTTCACCAAGCCCGTCCGGTTCGGCGACACCGTCACCGCCACCTGCACCGTGGCCGAGGTGGTGGAGGAGAAGAACATCGTCAAGCTGGAAACCATCTGCACCAACCAGAACGGAGACGTGGTGATCAAAGGAATGGCCACGGTTATGCCGCCCAAATAAAAACGGAAAGCTTGCCGGGCGGCAGGGGCGCGCTTCCATTCAGAACCGATTTTGTAACCACGCCCCTGCCGTGATCCTGTTAAGCGGCGCATCGTCAATTCCATAACGGGCATTCGACGACACACGCAGTGCACTGCACGTGCCTCACTACGGCACGGCAATGCTTTGCGTGTGTCGTTCCGCTTTGGAGGTGTGATAAAAACAGGGCATCTTGATTTGCTTTGAGGGATTGATGTGTTATAATAGCGGCAATTGACATATAGCGCAGAAAAGAAACAGCAGAAAAACACAAAAAGGATTGTCGCCTTATGAACTCCCTCTCCGCGCGGAAACGCGCCCCTTTCTGCCGGCAGCTCACCGCGCTGGTCTTCCCCATCATGATCCAATCCTTCATGCTGGCCCTGGTCAGCGCCACCGACGCCGCCATGCTGGGGATTGTGAGCCAGGAGTCCCTGTCCGCCGTATCCCTGGCGGGGCAGGTGCAGTTTGTGCTCAACCTCTTTGTCACAGGAATCGCCGCCGGCACCGGGATTATCGCAGCCCAATACTGGGGCAAGGGGGATCCGGCCTCCATCGAGAAGGTACTCCCCGTGGCGCTTCGGGCCAACCTGATCTGTGGTGCGCTCTTTACCCTGTGTGCCTTTTTCGCCCCCCGGCTGCTCATGCTCCTCTTCACCGACGAGCGGCCTCTCATCGAGCTGGGCTCGGCTTACCTGCGGGCGGCCTCCCCCTCCTACCTGCTGTGCGCTATCTCCCAAATTTATCTCACGGTGCTGAAAAACACCGGCGCGGCGGCGGTCAGCTCCCGGATCAGCTCCTCCGCCGTGGTGCTGAACATCATCCTCAACGCCCTGCTCATCTTCGGCCTGCTGGGCTTTCCCGCCCTTGGGGTGCGGGGCGCGGCCTTTGCCACCGCCATCGCCCGCGGGGTGGAGCTGGCCTGGAGCGCCCGGGCCGCCTGCCGCAGGCGCGTGGTACAGGTGCGGTGGGACAGGCTCCTCCTGCGGGAGCCCGTCTTGGCCGGGGACTTCTGGAAGTACACCCGGCCCGTCCTGGCCGCCTCCATGGTTTGGGGCATCGCCTTTACGCTCTACTCCGTCATCATGGGCCACATGGGCACCGACGCGGTCGCCGCCAACTCCATCGTCAGCATTGCCAAGAGCCTGCTGTCCTGCCTGATCCGGGGCGTGGGCGGCGGCGCCGGCATCCTGATCGGCAACCTGTTGGGGGCCGGGGAACTGGAGAAGGCCAGGGAGTATGGCGGGCGGCTCACCCGGCTGGCCATCCTCATTGGCTGTCTCTCCGGCGGTATGCTCATGCTCCTGTCCCCCCTGATCGTCCGCCTGGTGGGCTACGGGGAAACCGCCTCCTACTACCTCCAGGGGATGCTGCTGTTCTGCGGGGTAAATATGGCCTTCCAGGCGGTGAACCATGTGGTGCTGGACGGCATTTTCTGTGCCGGCGGGGATTCCAAATTTGACATGGTGGGCAACCTTGGGGCCATGTGGTGCTTTGCCGTGCCGCTGGGCTTCTTGGCCGCGTTCTGGCTCAGACTTCCGGTGCTGGCGGTGTACTGTATCGTGAATATGGACGAGATCGTCAAGATCCCCGCGGTGTACCTGCACTACAAAAAATACATTTGGCTGCAAAACATCACCCGGCAGACGGGATCATAGGGGATCTGCCGCAAGGATGAAACTGGGCAAAGGAAAACCACCCTGTATCAGGGTGGTTTTCCCCTGCCCTGTCCATCGTCGCCCCGCAGAACTTTTGGGCATCGTCCTTTACCTCGGCAGCGGTTGTGGCCGCACTCTGCGCCCGCCGCCCGCATAGGATGCTGTACAGATCATTAATTTTGCGAGGTACTTCCTATGAACAGATTGCCATCCTGCAGCCGTTCCCCGGCTGATTTTCTATCCATTCTGCGCCACAGGCCCCAGGCCGCAGCCAGCATCGCGGGCAGCAAAGATTACCCCGGGATATCGGGCACTGTGCGGCTGTATCAAACCAATGCGGGTGTGATCGTCCTCGCCCAGATCTGCGGCCTGCCTCAATCGGATCTTCCCTGCCAGGATCGGATCTTCGGGTTTCATATCCACGAGGGCACCGACTGCGGCGGCAATATGGATGATCCGCTGGCAGACGCCATGTCCCACTACAATCCCAACGGCTGCGGGCACCCATATCACGCCGGAGATCTCCCGCCTCTGTTCGGGAGCAACGGGCGCGCCCTCTCCCTGTTTCTGACCAACCGCTTTTCCATTGACGAGGTGATCGGCAGGACGGTCATCCTCCATGACCATCCGGACGACTTTACCACCCAGCCGTCTGGAAATTCCGGCACAAAAATCGCCTGCGGCGTGATTCGGGGCGTGCCGGGCTCCTGCCGGTGAATTGCCGGTAATCCAACGTTAAGGCCCATAAGCGTCGCTGTGCCGCGGCGGGGCGCAGGATAACCGGCCCAAAGCCGCGTTCACCTGGCCGCTCTGGGGGCCTCAAATATCATGGGCCTGCCCTGGCAGCTTACCTGGCCGAATTTCACCTCAACGCTTCCGCCATCGGCCAGATTGGGGTAGATCCCGTCGGGGGCTTCCACGGCCACCAGACCGCGGTTCCCCTTCAGGCTGAAAATGCCCGTCAACTGGCGCTGGGCGGACTGGTGAACCCCATAGAGGAGATCCCCCGGCAGGGCCTGGAGGCGGTAGCTGCTGTCGGTCAACAGCGGGTTCTGCTTCAGCGCGTAGAGCCGCCGCAGCTGTTCCGTCCGATCCGGCCCGGACGCCCAGTCCACAGGGTCTTTCTCAAAGAGGCTGGGCGTGTGGACGCAGCTTTTCTCCTGGCCGCCGTAGAGCAGGGTCATGCCCTTCTGAAAGTAGAGAAACGCGGTCCAGTTCAGCAGAGCGGCCTCGTCCGGGATGGCGGCGGCAGCCCGGAGCCGGTCGTGGTTTTCCAGATAGCGGAGCTTGACATAGTTGTCCGGGTAGATGGTCTCCTGCTGGGTAACCGCCTGGGCATATTGGCTCAGGGGAAGCGTTCCCTCCAGATACCCGCTGTAGGCGGGATAGATGTCATAGTCGTAGCTGATGTCAAAGGCCTGGAAAATCTCTGAGTCGGACAGGGCTGGGATGCCCTGTCCCCGGGCGAAGCGGATAAATTCCGGCTCCACCGACTCGGCCAGCCAGATGCAGCCGGAGCGGACGGCCTCCACCTCCTTCCGGGCCCGGAGCCAGAACTCCAGGGGCACCAGAGGGGCCACGTCGCACCGGAAGCCGTCCACCATGGCGGCCCAGTAGTTCAGCGTTTCGATCTGATAGTCCCACAGCCCCGGGTTGGAGTAGTCCAGATCCACAATGTCCGTCCAGTCGCCGATGTGGTTGCCCAGGCTGCCGTCGGCCTTGTGGTAGAACCACTCCGGGTGGTGCGCCGCCAGCCAGGAGTCGGGGGAGGTGTGATTATACACCACGTCGATGATGCACTTCATCCCCAGGCGGTGGATCTCGTCTACCAGGCGCCGGAAGTCCTCCAGCGTGCCGTAGTCCGGATTGACCGTCCGGTAGTTGGAGATGGCGTAGGGGCTGCCCAGTCGGCCTTTTCGGGCCTCCGCCCCAATGGGGTGGATCGGCATCAGCCAGATGATATCCACGCCCAGAGAGCGGATCCGCTCCAGATCCCGGCGGACGGCTTCAAACGTGCCCTCCTGGCTGTGATTGCGGACAAATACCGAGTACATGACCTGATTGCGATATGCTTTTGTCGTAGTTCGTGCCATAAAAATCCCCCTTTATGTTTGGGCGTCCTGTCCTTTGGGGAGGCGCTGATACACCTCCGCCTCCCGGCGAAGCCGGCGGGCCAGCTTCCCGTCAAAGGCGCCGGGCAAGGCCCGCCATTGCCAGTTTCCCCCCAAGGTGGAGGGGGTGTTCATCCGGGCCTCGCTGCCCAGGCCCAGCAGATCCTGGGCCTGGATCACCGCCAGATCGGCAGGAGAAGCCCAGGCCGCGCGCATCATCCCCCAGTGGTAGCCCTCCCGCCTGTTGAGACGCAGGTAGGCCTTGGCGAAGGCGGCGTCCGCGGGGGCGGCGTGGGCCAGCCAGCCCTGGATGGTGTCGTTGTCATGGGTGCCGGGGTAGGCCACGCAGTTGGCGGGGTAGCAGTGGGGCAGGTAGCCTGGGGCGGGATCCCGGCTGTCAAAGGCCAGCTCCAGCACCTTCATGCCGGGGTAACCCGTCTCCCGCAGCAGCTCCCGCACCGAGTCGGTGAGAAAGCCCAGATCCTCGGCGATGATGTTCTGCCGCCCCAGCTTCTCATTGACGGCGCGGAAGAAATCCAGGCCGGGGCCGGGGCGCCAGCGGCCATTCCGGGCGGTGTCGTCCCCGTAGGGGATGGCATAGTAGGCGTCAAAGGCCCGGAAATGGTCGATCCGCAGCACGTCGTAGATCTTCAGCTGGAAGGCAACGCGCCGCAGCCACCACTGGTAGCCGTCCTGCCTCATCCGCTCCCAGTCAAAGAGAGGGTTGCCCCACAGCTGGCCGTCGGCGGCGAACCCGTCGGGGGGACAGCCGGACACCTCGGTGGGCATGAGGTGCTCATCCAGCTGGAACTGATCCGGGCTGGCCCACACGTCGGCGCTGTCCCCGGCCACGTAGATGGGCAGGTCGCCGATGATGGACACGCCCTGGCTATTGGCGTACTCCTTCAGGTTCCACCACTGGGTGAAAAAGAGGTACTGGACGGCCTCCCAGAACCGGATGTCTTCCGACAGCTCGTCCCGCGCCTCATCCAGGGCGGCGCCCTCCCTCCGGCGCAGGGCTTCCGGCCATTGGAGCCAGGACACGCCGCCGAATTTGTCCTTCAGCGCCATGAACAGGGCGTAGTCCTCCAACCAGACCCCGTTGTCCGCCAGGAAGGGGGCGAAGTCCGCCGGGGGATCGTCCAGCAGCCGCCGGGCGGCGCGGCGCAGCACCGGGTAGCGCCGCTCATAGAGCAGGGCGTAGTCCACACGCTTGGGGTCGTCCCCCCAGTCAAGCTCCTGGTACTCCGACCGCTGGAGGAGTCCCTGATCCGCCAGGGTGTCCAGGTCGATAAAATAGGGGTTGCCGGCGCAGGAGGAGAAGGACTGGTAGGGGGAGTCCCCGTAGCTGGTGGGGCAGATGGGCAGGATCTGCCAATAGGCCTGCCCCCCGGCGGCGAGGAAGTCCACAAAGGCCCGGGCGTCCGCGCCCAGCGTGCCAATGCCGCAGGGGGAGGGCAGAGAGGAGATTGGCATTAAAATGCCGGCGGATCGCATCACAAGTTCCACCTTTCGTCAAAGCCGCCGGACCGTGGAACAGTCCGGCGGCTGGGGTTTGGATAGGTCAGGCCGTCCGGGGCGGCGATACGCTTCCCCCGGAGATGAGCTGGAAGGGCACCACGTTGTGGACGGGGGGACAGGGCCGCTGGATACCGCGCAGCAGCAGCTCCACCCCCTGCTCCGCCAGCAGCTGGGTGTCCTGCCGGACGGTGGCCAGCCGGGGGACGGAGAA
>ERZ808037.2218-NODE-2218-length-10466-cov-3.627876_pt1 | contig 10466 bp, 8 predicted proteins | sample MGYA00380190_ERZ808037 | MGnify/ENA primary metagenome ERZ808037 (study PRJEB31490, sample SAMN06133399) | mouse gut metagenome | isolation source: J9 | host: mice | place: China: Chengdu | collected 2015-05 ...
CCAGTATAGAAGCGGCGAGAGCGGGTGAGCATGGTAAAGGATTTGCAGTTGTGGCAGAGGAAGTACGGAATCTCGCTGAACAGTCACAAAAAGAAACAAGTGTTATCCAAGGGATCGTTCAGGAAATTGTAGACGAATCTAAGCATACGACAGAAGTGATCGCAACAAATATGCAAGTGATGGTAGAACAAAACCAATCCGTCACGAGTACAGAAGCATCCTTCTCGCAAAATGTCGAATTGACGAACCAAATGCGTCAAGCGATTATGGAATTGAGTGCGGAGTTGGAAGAAATGCTTGTACACAAAGATCAAGCAATGCTGGCCATACAAAGCGTCTCTGCAGTATCAGAAGAAACCGCAGCGTCCGCTGAACAAGTCAGCGCCTCGTCCGCCGCTCAGCAAACCGAAGTAGAGCGTGTAGCAGACTCGACTAATCGAATGAAAGAAATTGCTGAAGAGTTGCAGACAGTGGTAGACCGCTTTCGATTAGAATAGGAAGTAAATAAATTTAAAAAACTGTTCACTATCCATGAATTTAGGTAGTGAACAGTTTTTTATTCTTCTGTAGGAAAGGAAAGTAAGTAAACTCCCATTTAGCAGAAGCCTAAAAAATATGCTAGTGGTAATTTAATTAGGTAATTTTCTTGTGGACTTTTAGGTAATTCTTGAGTATAATAGACTGAATAGGAAGAATTAAAATGTGCAAGTGATTATGCAAGCAGAAAAACAAGGAATTCCATGTATCTTTATTTTTTAATGTAAGCGCTGTCATTTCGGGTATGTTTAGGAAGACTGAGTATTTTAACGAGTGTGGAGCTACATTAAATAAAGATAAAAGTGGTTTTCAAATTCACTGTTCTTGCATATACTATGCAAAATACAAAAAAGCAGGAGGTCATCCTATGAAAAACAACAACAACTCTCACCAAGCATCTTCACTACCCGAGCAAAATGAGCAATTCTATTTAATCACAGGCTATTCGGAAGGTGGCTTCATCCATGGCATTACATGGGAAGAAGCTTACATTGAAGGACTAGCGGAGTGTGGCTATTTATGCGATCAGCAGATGATGTAAGTGGCAGTATAGAAAGCTCCATACAGGGTGCCTAGCAAGAAACAAAGGTGTTTGTCCAAACATTCACGTTTGTTTTGCGCATAGGCATCCTTTTTATTGTCTCTTCATATACCAAGTCTCCTCATTCCTCAGTTTTAAACTCCCTTTTTCACTACTCCAAATCCTTAAAATGCCCCGTGGAACAGGCAACCTAAATTTCCTGACATCACCGAAAATCCTTCTTTTCTCAAGTAGTAAAAGAATTATAGTCTCTTTACTATAATGTGAATTTTCACACTATGAAAAACTTTAAATTTGATATACAATGAATAATAAAATTCCGACATAGTTGATGAGGAGGAATATAGATGATTGCATCCATAAGAAAAGCTTGCCAAGTAATTAGCTGTTTTTCAAATGACGATCCAGCTCTTGGCGTTGGAGAAATTGCTGAGCTACTAGATATGCCTGTCAGTACAACGCATCATATTGTCAGTACTCTGTGCAAAGAAAATGTTTTAATGAAAGACCATCAGAAAAAGTATCGATTGGGCTGGAGGTTGCTTGAATGGAATAATCATGTAATGTTCCAGCAAGACGTTTACGACAAGGCAATGCCTTTTGTGAAAGACCTCATATCCCAGTATAAAGGTACTGCCCATATTGCGATGTTTGATAAAGGGACAGTTGTATTTGTGTTGCGTGTGTCCTCCCATGACGCTTCCTCTATCCAAACGTATTTAGGATCAAGAAAACCATCTTATGCAACGAGTTCGGGGAAAGTACTCTTGGCAAATAACCCCGCTTATTTAAAAGAAACAGTGGCTCAGGGCTTGGCACATGATGGCCCAAATACAATTACAGATATAAGCAATTTAAAGAAAGAGCTAGCAGATATACGCACAAAAGGATATTCAATTAGTGACAGTGAAAACTCTGACGGCATGTACGGCATTGCTGCACCTATTTTCTCTTACTCTGGCGGAGTAATAGCAGCCGTGAATTTAGTAGGGTTATCCTCTTATATGCAAGGAACTCAGCGCACACAGATGATCCAAAGCGTTATGAACACAGCGCAATTGATTTCAAAGGAATTAGGATATATTGAAATTTGATAATTCTATTGCTAAGTCTATTGTAAAAGTTATTTGTATTTCCAAATGGAGAGAATACAGTAATGTCATGCGCTCTTAAAAGACATTAAATATTCTGTCTATTCCACATTATGAAAAAACACAAGGTAAACCACTCCGGTATTCTGTTAAATTTAATTTATAAATTTAGGATAAGGAGTGAGGAAAGTGGAAAGTACGATACAAGCAGAGCAGGTAATGAGGGTAAGAGATAATAAAATAGTAAATTCTGAGAAGCAAGTAGAGGGAAAAAGCAAATGTGGAAATGAATGTGAAAGTTGTAAAATTTGCTTCTACCAAAGAGAGGGGAAGAACGAAGTATAGATATAATAATTGTTGATATGTAATAGAAATTTAAAAGTTCTCGCTGCATCATTGTTCGGTATAATAAAATATGTTAATACGTTAGAGTTATTCAGCGAAAAAATAACTCGGTATTTAAGGTAACTATTTCGCACCGTAGGTAACCAAAAGACGATTGGAAAAAATAGACTCCAACAACCACCCTTCTTAAGGCAGCGGTTGTTAAGAGTCGTATATATGGTTATAAAGAAGTAGAGAAATTCACGATTATCAGTAACGACCATTTTTTGTTAGAACCAATCTGTACTGCTCCATCGTTCAATTTTTGGTGTGCACTATTTACACAGAACTTGCTTCAACGATTGCTCAATTCTTTTGTATTTGGAAACGACTCTTTGCAAAAGAATAGAAGACTGGCAGAACTGAGAGAAAAATTACTGACAGAATAATGGTTGAGAAATTATTTTTAACAAACGGGATATTTCCAAACAGGTAACCAACTGTTGTAAATAGTCCCACCCATAGTACAGCACCAATTACATTGTAAGCGAAGAAATATCGATAGTTCATTCGACTTGAGCCTGCAATAAACGGTATAAACGTACGGACAAATGGCATGAAACGAGCAATGACGATCGTTTTACCACCATGCTTATTAAAGAAATCCTCAGCTTTTCTCATCTTTTTCTGGTCAATAAATTTACCCATCCGTCTATTTTGAGTGATTGCTGTTCCTACTGCTTTACCGATATGATAATTTATTGTATCCCCTAATACTGCGGCTACAAAGAATACTAAGATTAATAGGACAATATTAAATGCATCCATCGCAGCGAGAGCACCAGCTGCAAACAAAAGTGAATCACCCGGCAAAAAAGGAAAAATAACAATACCTGTTTCAACAAACACAATTAAAAATAGAATAACATAGGACCAATTTCCAAAGTTTTGAATAATTTCAATCAAGTGTTCATCAATGTGTAAGATAAAGCTTATTATGTTTTGGATGAATGTCATTCCTATTCTCACTTTCGAGTAGATTATTTTTTTCTCTTAAACATACGAGTCAACCATAGATATTATACTTCTTTTTCGCATGCTTGTCATGAATAACTCAATTGTGATGCAGCCTCCAAATGATCACACTCCTTAAACGAAAGGTAAGGCAACAACTATTTCTACCACCTCTCCGACTATTCATGGTAAACTAGAATAAATAAAATACTAAATGAGTTTGCACGATGCGTTGGTACCTATCAAGGTGTAAAAGGGAATCCGAAAATCGGAGCTGTCCCCGCAACTGTACACACGGACGACCGCTAAGAAAAGCCACTATGGAGACATGGGAAGGCTTGGCGGAAGGATGAAGTGAAGCCAGGAGACCTGCCAGACATCGTCAAAGCAACACTTTCTTCGGGGGTTGAGAGGTGGGGGCAAAAGGGTCTCTGCGGTTCATGCGATTTGCATGAAGTTCTTTAGAGCTGCCTATTTTTGTTTCCTCAATCACAACTATTACAATCATCCTGCCGAAGAGCCAGGATGATTGTTTTTTTGTTGTATAGGAAAGGAGACGGCGAAATGAGAGTTCTCGAACAATCAGACGAACGTACACATGAACGTGCGTTGCTCGAAGTTTTGTATAGACAAGCGGAACAATTGCACAAAAAGCCAGCATACCAAGGATTTCATCAAGTAGTGCGGAAGCTGGTGAGTGACGGTTTATATGGAAGCTGGATCAATCACTATTCATCCAATGAAATCAAATGGCTAGGATTGCAAATTATGCCGGAGCGAGATCAATTGCTATCCGCTAAACAGCTTCTTCAGTATATGAAAGAATTTGTCACTTGCAATCATTATGATCGAAGACTGGGACTGCCGCAAGAACGGCTGATGCTTATTGCGATGGCAGCCATGCGGGATGAAACTGTGCAACGGTTGCAAAAAGTACGAGAAGCCTATTGGGTCTTGAGTATGGGGTATGTGACGTTACCGGATGATATCATGGCGTTTTTCGGCAAGACATTCTATCCAGGGCAACCTGTACGTCGTCTTCATTCAATGAACCTCTTGGATTCACGGATTCCATCATTTTTGGCCAGTCAAGTGAAGGAAAAGCACATCCGTATACCTACTACATTTATGGAACAGGTGAAGGCATGTGGATCTTGGCTCGTATTTGATATGGAGGAAGTACGTCGCGTGATGAATGGTTCTCTGCAGGACGTCGGCAGTGAGTCGTTCCGTCGGGCCGTTGCGAACCCATCCATCACGCACAAAAGGCTTTCCGCTATCGGACTGATGAAGCAGCTGTTAGCTAGTGACGGCATCGTTTTCCATTTTGACGATGACTTTCAGCGTGGAACAAAAGGATTGCATTCGCATATCCAGCTGTCGAAAGTGCTACGGAGAAACGTCTTGGCTCGTGTTTGTGGAATTCATGTCCGTTTGCTTAATGGCATTTTGGATGTATGGGAACGAGAAGACAATAGACGAGATCTGCAAATTGAAGCAGCCGGATGGGAAGAAGCGCTTGCAGATCAACGAATTAGCTTACATTCGGAACAGGCAGTGTCATTCATTGAAGAACTATCTGAAGAAATTAATCTACATGTGATAAAAACTTCATTGCAACTGGCGAAGGAAAAAGGTCCGTATCTTCAATTTGAAGGCTCAGATTGGCAGAGTGGAAGCTACTTTGAACAGCGTAGTTATACAACAGAAGAGTGGCAAAAAGTAAGGAATGAAATTGCAGGGAACGGAATCCGGAACGGCTGCTTACGGAAGGCGTCAGATACTGAAAATTTGTCTGGATATTCCTTAACAAAGCACCAACAATTGTCGATGATTAACCGGCTTGCGGTGCAACAGAACCACACGGATGTCGGCGGCTCAATCACATTGGAGAAGTCTGCTTTCATAGAAACGGCAGAACTTTTGCAGTTGCTCATGAAAGCGTGGAACTGCGGAATCAAAGAAGTTCATATAAAGTAATGGTCCCGCCTATTGAGATGAAGACTGAACTGGCGTAAAGTTAAGATAACTAGCAGTTTTCATCCGAGGTGAGGTAGATGTTCCAGTTTGATACACTAGGGCAGGAAATGGTGAAGGAATTTTCGAATTTAATACAGCAAGAAGTGATTTTAACGGATCGGAGAGGCTTCATTCAGGCCAGCACGGACGTTACACGGCTCAATCAGTTCCATGAAGGCGCATTACTATGCATTCGCCAAAAGGAAATGCTCTATATGGCAGATGAGGAAGTAGAACGGTTGCGTGGTGTACGTAAAGGTATTGTGCTGCCAATCCTCATTGAAGGTGAGCCGATTGCCGCGCTTGGTATCACAGGCGAACCTAAGATGATCCGTCCGCAAGCACAGTTGATCTTACGGGTGGCAGAACTATTTATCCAAGATTCATTGAAACGAAAGCAGAAAGATGAAAAAGTACGGGACATGGAGTTTTTCGTATTTGATTGGCTGACGGGTACGAGAAAAGATGAACGGTTTATGGAAAGAGGTACACTGCTTGGAATTGACGTTACGCTTTATCGGCAGGTAGCGGTTCTGGAAGTGGTCGATTTACTAGAGCAGTTTTCGGTTGAGGAAATGGAAACATTTGCGTCCATTCAGAATATCCATGATTCCATGAAAATGATCCGCTGGGCACAGAATAAAATCTTGTTGTTGCTTCCAGAAATGAATCAAGAGACGCTTGAGCATGAATTGAAGTTCTTATTGCTTCATATGAAACGACGCAAAAAAATACAAGTTGTTGCAGGGATTGGTGAGCCAACACATTATTTTGACTTAGCCAAATCATTCGCACAAGCAGAACGTGCAGTCAATGCCTCAAAAAAATCGGGCGAGATTGTCTTCGAACATGAGCTGCGTCTCGAAATTATTTTGCAAAGCATCCCAGAAGCCGTGCGTGCGGATTTTTTGGGCCGCACGGTAGCTCCACTTATTAAAGAAGAAGAGCTGATGAACAATTTGAAAATCTGGTTTTCAGAGAATCAATCTATGCAAAATACAGCACAGCGTTTGCATATCCATAAGAACACATTGTCTTATCGTCTGCAAAAAATCGAGCAGTTAACGGGGTTATCTGTATGGAGTACACATGATGTGTTTTTACTGTACTTGGCATTGTGTTTGATGGAAGAGCAATTGTCAAATAATGAATGAGTGAAAAGTTTGCTTCATTTCCTTTATGGGAATGGGGCTTTTTATCGTTGGCAGTCTACTTATATAGTCTTTTAAGAAACAATGATCGTTTTTGTGAATTATACGTCCTATACATGGTAGGCTTACTATGTGCTCTATCCTTTAAGCAGTGGAGGGATTGTGGATGATAAATAAAACTAGAAACAGGACGACTAAACGCTGGATCCTATATATCCTTCTATTATTTTGCTTGGCCTCTTCCCTTCTATTTGTGAATCACAACTATTCATTTTATGATCGTCCAATTGCTCAAGTGGTTCAAACGACATTGGAAGATACAACGAAAACGAAGGATATGCATGGCAATGAAGATACTCTGTTTACTCAGCATATCGTAGCTATATTAAAAAATGGGGAAGAGAAGGGTCAGCAAATTCATTTAACGAATCAGTATTCCACTTCAGGAGCATATGATCAGCAATATCATATAGGAAATAAACTGTTTGTCTCCATTGATTCGGAGACAGGAGAGAAAATAGCAGGCAGTATCACAGATGTAAAACGTGATCAATATGTGCTGGTTGTTGCTTGGATTTTTATCTTTACGTTATTGATCGTTGGACATAAGCAGGGGCTGCTTGCGATTGTCAGTTTTGTGATCAATGTCCTGCTGCTGTCTTTCGCCTTAGATATTTATGTACATTATTCACGGGTCAGTCTGCTGCTGATTTGTGGGTTATGCATTCTTTTATTTACCGCCATATCGTTATTGCTCGTTAGTGGCTTCAATGAAAAAACGTATGCAGCGATTGTGGCGACGCTCATCGCAACAGTGGCATCGCTGTCTATTACTTCTCTTGTCATCTGGCTCACGTCGGGAAGCGGTCTGCGCTATGAGGAAATGCAGTTTTTGACGCGACCGTATCATACAGTGTTCATGGCAGGACTGTTCATCGGTTCGTTAGGCGCCATTATGGATGTTGCGATTACGATGTCTTCCTCGATCTTTGCCTTATATGAAAGGGACCACGATATATCGATCAAATCGCTGAAGACTTCTGGAATGGATATAGGGAAAGATATTATGGGAACGATCACGAGTATTTTATTTTTCGCTTACATCAGTGGTTCGATTCCAATGCTGATTTTGTGTTTGAAAAACGCCTCTCCATTGGGTTTTGCTCTTTCGATGAATCTTTCATTGGAATTGGCCCGTGCACTGGCTGGCGGAATAGGGATTGTTCTTACGATACCGATTGGTCTGTATACGACAGTATTTTTCGTTAAGCGAAAGAAGGCGAGAGTATGAACGTATTGGTATGGCTCGCAGCGATTTTACTTCTATTGATGGTATGGGTGGGTGGAAAACAAGGAGCTAGATCTTTTCTCTCTTTATTCTTGAATTTTGGGGTCATATTTCTAACTGTGATGTTTATGATGGATCCGGCTGTCAATCCGATTTTGATCACATTCATTGCGAGCATATTGATTGGCTGTGTTAGTCTATTTTTTATTAATGAAGTGAACGGTAAAACGACGATCGCGTTTATTTCTACTATGGTCACCATCGTAATTTTATTGGTTTTCATTGTGATCGTATCGCAGAAATTAATGATTCAAGGTTTTGGTGAAGAGGAGGAAGAGGCGATTAGCGGTCTGTCCCTTTATATTGGTGTGGACTTTATGAAGATTGGAGCTTCCGTTATTATCATGAGTACAATCGGTGCCATTATGGATGTGGCCATTTCGATTGCTTCGTCCATGCATGAAATATTTAAACACAATCCACTCCTCAGCAAAAAAGAGCTGTTCAAATCTGGAGTCAGTATTGGCAGGGACATATTAGGAACCGATACAAATACATTGTTCTTTGCGTTTTTCGGAGGATATTTGGCATTGCTTATTTGGTTTAAAGATCTGAACTATTCCATTGGAGAAATCGTCAATTCGAAAATATTTAGTTCTGAGATGATCTTGATACTTTGTGCAGGAATGGGGGTCGCCTTGGTGATACCGATTGCTTCCTGGATCAATGCGTATTTTTTGGTCAAGACAAGAGAAAAGTAGGAAGAATTAAAGCGAGAGAAGCCCTTAATAGCTTCTCTTTTTTACATTTGAAAATGTAAGCGTTTACTGTCCGTAGGTGGAATGATTTAGTTGTTTTCATGCTTATATTTGTACCTTTGCACAAGAATCCAATGAAAATTAAATACAACATTGTACTTTTGTCTATATGAATTAAATAGTTAGACTATTAGAATTAGACTAATAAGTTGGATTTTTTGAAAGGGAGGGGGTTGGGTGGATACTCACGTGCTGGAGCGATTGGTCGCCATTACAGGAACCTCGCATGCCAAAACGACGGTTGCGCAGAAGCTTGCTTACTCTTATGATGCGACTGCAAACTTTCAGGCCATGCCGGATATCGTATTGTCGCCTTCTTCAATTGAAGACATAAAAGAGATCGTCAAAGTTTGTGCGAAGCATCAGATACCGATTGTCTCTCGAGGATCCGGAACCAATTTGGCAGCAGGCACGACACCGACATCTGGCGGAGTGGTACTTCTATTTAACCGGATGAACCGAATCTTAGAGTTGGATCAAGAGAATCTTACAATTACAGTGGAGCCCGGTGTCATTACGCAGGCGATCAATGAAAAGGTCGCGTCGAGCGGTCTGTTTTACCCGCCTGATCCGAGTTCGATGAGTATTTCCACGATTGGAGGCAATGTCAGTGAGAACTCAGGGGGGCTGCGAGGGCTAAAGTATGGCGTGACACGAGATTACGTCAAAGCCTTGAAAGTCGTCTTGCCCACTGGTGAAGTGATTACGACGGGCGGTAAGTTAGCGAAGGACGTAGCGGGTTATGATTTGACGAGTTTATTTGTCGGATCGGAAGGAACGCTCGGTGTCATTGCGGAAATTACGCTTGGTTTGATTCCTGAACCTGAAACGAAGAAGACGCTGCTGGCATTTTATAATGAATTGGAACAAGCCGCCGAGACCGTGTCTTCCATTATTGCGGCGAAGATTGTGCCGGCGACTCTTGAATTCATGGATAAAGGGACCATTCAGGCAGTAGAGGATTTCATGCATATCGGCCTACCGGCGGATTGTGAAGCGATGCTGCTCATTGAACAAGATGGTGATCCGGCGGTAGTCGAAAAGGATATGGCGCTTGTCCATCAGCTCTGTTTGGAGCATGGTGCTACGTCCGTGCAAATGGCAAAATCAGCTGAAGAAGCGGCACAACTCAGTATCGCACGTCGGGTTGCATTATCTGCACTTGCTCGATTGCGGCCGACGACGATTTTGGAAGATGCGACGGTACCACGTTCCGAGATTGCCAAGATGGTTAAGACAATTCAACAGGTCGCAGTCAAATACGACTTGCTAATTTGTACGTTCGGACATGCAGGGGATGGCAACTTGCATCCGACCATTTTGACGGATGAACGAGATGAAGAAGAGATGAGCCGAGTAGAAGCCGCGTTTGCTGAAATTTTTGACCGTGCAATTCAGCTGGGCGGCACAATTACGGGTGAACACGGGGTAGGCGAAATGAAATCCCCGTATCTTGAGTGGAAGATTGGTGCTGAAGGTATGGCGGTCATGAAAAGCATTAAACAGGCAATGGATCCTCTTAATATTATGAACCCGGGAAAGATGTTTGCGAAGGATACGAAGAAAAGGATTGTGGTGCAACATGAGTAACGCACAACCCGAAGCAATCCGCCAAGCGTTTGTCACCCACGTAGATGAAAATCGGCTGATGGACTGCATGCGATGTGGGTTTTGTTTGCCTGC
>ERZ808037.2219-NODE-2219-length-10455-cov-3.757757_pt1 | contig 10455 bp, 11 predicted proteins | sample MGYA00380190_ERZ808037 | MGnify/ENA primary metagenome ERZ808037 (study PRJEB31490, sample SAMN06133399) | mouse gut metagenome | isolation source: J9 | host: mice | place: China: Chengdu | collected 2015-05 ...
AGTGTTGGCGCGGTTATTACTTCTCGCACTCGCGCAGTGATGCCCGTTCATCTTTACGGGCAGCCTTGTGACATGGATTCGATATTGGAAATCGCACGGAGCAACGGGCTGGCTGTCATTGAGGATGCCGCGCAGGCGCATGGGGCGATGTACAAAGGCAGGCGAGTTGGTTCGTTCGGCGAGGCCGCTGGATTTAGCTTTTACCCGGGAAAGAATCTGGGTGCGCTTGGAGATGCAGGGGCTGTCGTGACATCTGACTCCGGTTTGGCCGCTAAAGTGCGCGCGCTTGGTAATTACGGATCGGATTTCAAATATCATCATATTTATGAGGGGTGCAATTCTCGCCTTGATGAGCTGCAGGCCGCTTTCTTGTCGTTGAAGTTGGAATGCTTGGACGAAGCGAATGATTATAGGCGCGCTATTGCGGCTCGTTATTTCGACGGCATCGATAATCGGCTCGTGGACTTGCCGAAAGTTATCGACGGCGTTGATCCTGTATGGCATATCTTTGCGGTTCGCTGCGCTCGCCGTGACGGGCTCGAAGACCATCTTTCTGAACGTGGGATCGGGACTGGGAAGCATTACCCGACCCCGATGCATTTGCAGGGTGCGTTTGAGCATATGGGCATTAATCGAGGCGAGCTTCCTGTTGCGGAAGCGATAAGCGCAACTGAACTGAGTCTTCCGATGTATTACGGCATGACGGATGAGCAAGTTGATTGGGTGATTGAGTCCGTCAATTCGTTTAAGTGATGTCTGCGGCTAAGTGGGTATCAAGGCGAAGATAACGGCGATGCCTGTCGAAGCTAAAGCGTCGGCGGCTTATACTGCATGCAGCGTGCTGCAGAAGGGTATTGCTGTAGCGACTCTGCCAATTTTTACGAGGTTGCTGACAACGCAACAATTCGGCGAGGCGAGCATCTATTCGGCATGGGTTGCATTCTTTGCGATTCTTCTGTCGTTGAACTTGCCGTATGGTTCCTTGAATGCGGCCATGGCAAATTTCCCCGAGGAAAGAGATGGGTACATCTCGTCGATCGAGGGTATTTTCATCACGCTTTCATGCCTGTTTCTCATCATTTACCTGCCGTTTACGGATTGGTGGAATTCGTTGCTCGGAATGCCGACGGCGATGGTGCTCATGATGGTCGCTGAGGTTTTCGGCACAGCATGTTTGCAATGCTGGATGTCGAGGAACAGGTACGAATACCGTTATTGGTCGGTAGTTATCGTGACGCTGGTCATGGCGCTCCTGTCCCCCCTATTGTCCATCGGGCTTGTACTGCTCATGGACGACAAAGGTTTTGCCAAGGTCGCGGGAAACGCTGCGGTTATGGTTGCGTTTGGCGTTGCGGTGGGCATTCTTGCGTTGAAGAAGGGTGGTGCCGTTTTCAACCGACGGTTTTGGCGCTATGCGTTGAGCTTCAACATCCCTTTGCTGGCATATTATCTGGCTCAAGTCGCTTTTAATCAGAGCGACCGAATCATCATCGGTTTCTTGTGCGGCGACTCTCAAGCGGGAATGTACACGGTCGCCTACACGCTGGGTATGCTCCTGGTGTTTCTTGCGGACGCGGTAGGGGCGTCGTATGTGCCCTGGTTTTACTCAAAGCTAGGAAAAGGCGAGGAAAGGCAAGACAGGCCCGTTGCCATGGCGTTGTCCTTGGCCCTGACGGTTTTGTTGATGGGCGTCATTGCTTTGGCTCCGGAGTTGATTTTCGTGTTTGCTGGTGGCGATTATGCTGAAGCCGCATACGTGGTGCCGCCCGTTGCGTTATGCGTCCTGCTTCTTTTCTATGCGCGCTTATTTGATAGGGTGTTGTTTTATTGGCGTAAGCGTGTTGCATTGGTAACTGGGGCGGTTTTGGCTGGCGTGGTGAACGTTGTCTTGAACTTCATGCTGATTCCCGTTTGGGGCTATCTGGCGGCGGGGTGGACGACGCTGGCAAGTTACATGTTGTTTACCTGCTCCGATTGGTTGTTTGCCCGAAATGCGATGAAGAAAAACGGGCACGACGAGCGCATGTGGAATATGGGTGGTTTAGTTGCGCTTGCATCAGGTGCATTTGCTGGCTCGGTTGGGTTAATGCTGCTGTATCCTTGGCCTTTGGCAAGGCTCGTCGTCGTGTTTGCGCTCGTCTTGCTTTGCTTTGCTCAGCAGGGGAGGATCAGGGCGCTTTTGGCAAAGATAAAAGAGAGGTAATTCGGTGGGCTCATTAAAAGGCGCGGTAAAGTCGGCCCTTCCCGCATGGGCGGAGCGACCGGCGAGGAAGCTTTATTCAAATGTGATGGACTTTCGAGCCGGGCGCTTGCTTAGGAAGGCTGCAAAATGGCGCACGCACGGCGATGTGTTGAGGGTTGCTTTTCTGGCATATGTTCCGGGGAGCTGGGACATGCAAAGATATGTTTTCGAAGAGTTTCGTTCGCGCGAAAATGTGCTTGTTGATGTGATTGTCTTGCCAAATTATGGCAACGATATGAGGTTCACGAAAGAGTACGGGGGAGAACTCGAATTCTTCAAGGAGCTCTATCCAGATGCGATAGTGGCCTATCAGGAAGATGGGTCATTGTTCGATTTGGCTGCGCATGGATATGATTACGTGTTTTACCAGAGTCCTTATGATGAGCATTATCCGAAAGCATACAGGTCGACGAGCGTGATGAAGCACTCGAAGGTCTGTTACATCCCTTACGCGTTTTATGGGTCTAGCGCGTTTGATTCAACGGTTGGCAACCGTGCGTTCACCCGTAATGCCTATTTCTACTTTGCAAATTGCGAAGCTCAGTTCAAATTGCAAGAAGCGCAATTCGCGAAAACGCTCGCCGCTGGAATTCAGCATTTTGAGTTTTTAGGTTTTCCGCTTTTCGAGCGTTACTTGTCCGCCGGAGATGTCGACCGGAAAAAGATCCTATGGACGCCGAGGTGGTCATATGACGAAAAGGTCGGTGGAAGCCATTTTCTTGAATATAAAGACGAGATAATTGACCTTAAGCGTCGAAATCCGGAGCTTTCGATTACGGTGAGGCCGCATCCGATGATGTTTGCCGAGCTTCGGAACAAAGGATTGCTTTCTGCTGAAGGCGAGCAGAGGTTCAAGGAAGAATGTGAATCAGCTGGAATAGCGTTGAGCTTGGACAATACGTTGGAAGACGATTTGCTTGGAGCAGGCATTCTTCTTTCTGACTACTCCTCGATCCTGGTTCCTTATTTTGCTACCGGCCGGCCCGTCGTTTACTGCGATGGCGGCTTCGAGCTGACTGGGACAATGGAGGAGTTGTCAAAGGGGATGTATATTGTCCGCTCTTGGACGGAAGTGGAAGAATCCTTAGACGATGTGCTATCTGGCGGAGATAGCATGAAAGAGGCGCGAAAGCGCATAGTGAACGAGTCGATTGGCGACTCCATTGGCGCAAGCGAGCGCATCGCCGATTGCGTTATACGAGATTATATGTCTTCTCTTGAACGTGCGTGTGAGCAATAGTTGCGTGAGTATTTGAGGTGGCGAGCAAATTGGGCGAATATTCATTTGATAAGTATTGCGACGATCTGAAGGACGAATGGGATCGTTTTGTGATGAACGGCTCAGTTAATGGGACGTTTCTCAATACTCGTCGTTTCTTGGAATACCATCCAGTCGGTCGATTCGATGACGCCTCTGTTTTGGTGCGCAATTCCAAGGAGAAGGTAATTGCGGTTGTTCCTGCTGCGAGTGTTGTGGACGGCGGGCGTCGCGTGTTTTCCTCCCATCCAGGAAGTACGTTTGGTGGACTTATCGTTGGCAAAAAGGAATACGATGCCGAGCATGTTCTAGGGCTCGTGAGATCGCTTGAAGAATGGTTGATAGGCGAAGGGTTTGAAAGGGCCGTGATGAAGCAGACGGCCCAGATATTCTGTTCTGCAAGTTGTGATTTGCTTGATTGCTGCTATTTCATCGAAGGATGGAATGACTGGCGAGAGCTGAGCACTGCAATCAGGCTGGCCGATTTGCCGGATGACGCAGTTTCCGGGTTCGCGCGCGTGCGGAGGCGCGGATATAAGAATGGGGCTGAAAACGATCTGGCGTTTGCGCGGCTCACTGAGGATGCTGAAATAGCCGAATTTCATGCGATTTTGACGGACAATTTGAGAAAGCATGGCGCAACCCCTATTCACACTGTCGATGATCTCCTCGATTTTAAGAACAACCGGCTGTGCGACGAGGTTGAGTTTTACGGGGTGTCCCACGATGGGGAGTTAGTTTCGGCTGCGATGATGTTCAATTTTGGCGATAAGGTTATTCACACTCAGAATCTTTCAACGCTGCAAGATCGTCTCGAGCTGCATTCGGGTGATTTTCTCTATGGCAATCTGATCCCGCTGTTCAAAAAACGTGGGTTTGATTGGTACTCGTTTGGCATTAGCACCGAAGAACATGGGAAGATCCTCAATGAGGGCCTAGTAAAATTCAAAGAAGGTTTCGGGTCTTCGTATGTGGCGAATCGAACGTATTGGAAGGACTTCTGATGAAGAAGCTCATCGTGGTTGGCGCTGGGGAGACTGCTCGACTTGCTACGGTCTATTTCGCCGAATCAGGACGTCATGTTTCTGCGTACGCGGTTGATAGGCGATCCGAGCCAGATCAATTCTATATGGGCGCACCCGTTGTCGAAATCGATGATCTTCAAGAGGGCTTTCTCGCATCCGAATTCGAGGCTTTTGTTGCTGTCGGCAGTTCGGGCATGAACGCCGATCGCGAGAGGCTTTGCGCAAAAATGCTGGAGCTTGGCTATGAGCTTACAACATGCGTCTCTCCAAAGGCGCTCATTGCATCCGATGTGCGGGTCGAGCCCAATGCGTTTATCATGGAAGGATGCATTGTCCAAAGTGGCGCAAGTGTTGGTGAGGGGGCGACATTGTGGTGTGGTGTCGTCGTAGCGCATAAGACCATAGTTGGCTCATATTCATGGCTCGCCCCAAGCGTTGCGATAGGTGGGGCGTCGCAAATTGGCGCGCGCTGCTTTGTCGGCGTGGGGGCTTCGATTGGCGATAACGTAAAAACTGGACAAGGAAATCTCATTGGCGCTGGGTCCGTAGTGACGAAGTCTATCAGTGAATCGAATTGCGCCTTCACCGGGAATCCGCTTGTGAAATTGGACGATAATGTCTATCGTAGGTTCGCGTGAAGAATTTGCTGGAGCAAGGAAGAACATGGCAGTTAGCTATTGTTTAAGTGCTTTATTCTTTGCTGCTTTTGATAGTAATAGGTGGTTGGATGAATAAAGCTGCAGACATCGCGATAGCGAGATAATATATGCTCCCGAGATTGGTTCGTTTACGATAAAGCCTATTTCGGGTTCAAATGTTGCCCCAGTCCTCGACGGGCTGCAGCGGTTTTCGGAAGGCTTGAGGGCGTTTTCCGAGAGTCATCCTGACTCGCGTTTCTCGTTTATTGTGTTCAAGGCACGCATATGAGCGCGGTTGACCCTGCTTACGAATTGGTTAACAATCCACTGAAGCCGGAACAAGCGATAGAAGTCGTCCGGGGGGGGTTGCTGGTCTTAATCGGGTATTCGTAGTGACTGATTTTTATGCTGCTGAATCGGATTATTGCGAAGATTATTATCGCAGTGACCAGCATTGGAATGCGCGGGCGCTTATCGGGCGTTCTGCTCGATTCGAAATTGTTATGACGACATTGACTTTGCCTTGCAGGATTTATCTGAGTTCAGCGTTAGCGATATGCTTTTCAACTGTGGTTATGCACGTTCCGGCCTTAATTTGATTTCAGATGAGATGTTTGATATCGGCCCGGTTAGCAGTGACTGTTTAGTCGGCAAAGACGGTAAAACGGTTGAGTCGACCAGGAAGAAACGGACTGCCGATGGCAGGATGATGAACAATAGTTGGTTATTTCGTATTGTTGGGCAAGTGGCATTCGGGGTATTGCGAGCCGTTTCTCGAATCGTCGTTTTTTTGGGGGGGTAAACGAGATATTCGAGAAATCCTGCTCGATGTCGATCGGCTCTTCTTCAATTTCGACGAGACCCTCCCGCGCCATTGAGCCGGAAAAGGGCATTGTTCCGACTGGAGAAACGTCGGGCGTGTTGTCGCCTGCTGGCATGCAAACGACGAAACGTTCTGGGTATTGTCTTGCGATTCTCGTAAGGCCCTTTGCAAAGAAATCAATGCCGTCCAAATATGCTTCGGAGAATTGAATGGGGACTCTGGCAGCTGCGTTTATGTCGTCGATACAAAGGATTGATGAATTGAAGAACGAGGGATAACAGTCGAATCCGAAGAATTGAGCAGATGAACGATCGTTGCTCTTTGAAGTTTGGCGTTGGCGAGTAGCGCGGAGTATCTGCAGGGAATATGGTCTGAACGGTAAGAGTTGGGGTGGCGCATCGGGCGTTTTTGATAATGCTGAGTCATAGTGTGAGCGGGTGATGAATCGGCGTTCATGGCGCTGCTTGTTGATACAATAGCTTTCGGCAGGCGATGGAGGAGCGTGAATGAAAGGTATTATTCTGGCAGGCGGGAGCGGGACGCGACTTTATCCGCTCACGACCGTGACGTCGAAGCAACTTTTGCCGGTTTACGACAAACCGATGATCTATTACCCGCTGTCAGTGCTTATGATGGCCGGCATTCGCGATATTCTTATCATCTCTACGCCTCACGACTTGCCTAATTTCGAGCGCTTGCTCGGCGATGGGTCTCAGTTCGGCGTTTCGCTTTCCTATGCCGAGCAACCCTCTCCGGATGGACTCGCCCAAGCGTTCCTTATCGGCGAGGAGTTCATTGCGGGCGAACCATGCGCGCTCGTTCTTGGCGACAACATTTTTTTCGGCAATGGCATCAAGCGTCATTTGCGGCGTGCGGTCGAGGCTGCCGAGTCGGGTGGAGCCACCGTGTTCGGCTATCACGTTGACGATCCTGAGCGGTTTGGCGTCGTGGAGTTCGATGAAGATTACAATGCGATCTCGATTGAGGAAAAGCCCGAGCATCCTAAGAGCAGCTATGCCGTGACGGGGCTTTATTTCTATGACGGCCGCGTGTGCGATTTCGCGAAGCAGGTTCGCCCGTCGGCTCGTGGCGAGCTCGAGATAACTACGCTTAATCAGATGTACCTCGACGATGGATCGCTCAACGTTGTCACGCTCGGACGTGGGTTTGCGTGGCTTGACACGGGGACGATGGAAAGCCTTTTCGAGGCGTCCGAGTTTGTTCGCGCGGTCGAGCGTAGCCAGGGCATGCCGGTGTCGGTTCTCGAGGAGATTGCGTTCGAAAACGGGTGGATTTCGCATGACGATTTGCTGAATGCGGCGAAGGCCTATTCCAAGAGCGATTACGGTAAGCATCTTCAGGAAGTCGCCGAGGGCAAGTTTGTTATCAAACGGGAGTGTGTTTAACGTTGGAGGTTCTCGTCACGGGGTCGAAAGGCCAGCTTGGCTGCGAATTGCGCCGCTGTTTTGAAACGATGGCGGCTGAAATCGGGCCGATTCCCGAAGCGTATCGTGGTGCAGTGGTCGACTATGCCGATTACGACCTGCTTGATATTTCTGATGCCGATGCTGTCCGTCGGTGGTTCGAAGAGCAGGGGCCTTATGACCTTGTCGTTAATTGCGCGGCTGTCACGAACGTAGATGGGTGCGAAGCCGATGAGGGGGGCGCCTATCGCGTGAACGCAGCGGGCGCGGAGAACCTGGCATGTTCAGCCGAGGCTTGCGGTGCGAAGCTCGTTCACGTCTCGACCGATTATGTGTTTCCGGGAACCGATCCTCGTCCGCGTTGCGAGGATGATCCAGTGGGGCCGATTTCCGCTTATGGCCGAACGAAGCTGGCTGGGGAGCAGCTTGCGGAAGCCGCTTGCTCGCGGGCGTTCGTTGTTCGGTCGGCTTGGCTGTTCGGCTATGTCGGCCGAAATTTCGTCAAGACGATGTTGCGGTTGGCGCGGGAAAACGGAAAGATTGCGGTTGTGGCTGACCAGGTGGGGAACCCGACAAGCGCGAATGACCTTGCATATACGATTTTGAAGATTGCGACGACCGAGGAATACGGTGTGTATCATTGCACCAACAACGGGATCTGCAGCTGGTTCGATTTCGCGAGCGCGGCAGTGGAGCTCGCTGGCATTCCTTGCGAGAAGGAGCCTCTGACGTCTGCGGAGTATAAGGCGCGTTTTCCGCAATCGGCTGACCGGCCGGCGTATTCGAGCCTCGATAATGCGCGGTTGCGGGCGACGGTCGGCGATGAGATGCGCCCCTGGCGGGTCGCGCTCGCGACTTATATGGCGAACTTGGAAGAATTGGGTGATTGACGGTGACGGAATCTTTCGATCCCAAGCACATTATCGTAACCGGTGGCGCTGGTTTCATCGGCTCGAATTTCGTGCATTGGATTGTCGATAATCAGCCGGGCGTGCACGTCACGGTGCTCGACAAGCTGACTTATGCGGGGAATCTCGACAACTTGGCGGGAATTCCCGATAGTCGCACGACGTTTGTGAAAGGCGACATTTGCGACGCGAAACTGGTTGATAGGTTGTTTGCTGAAGCAGATGCGGTCGTGCATTTCGCGGCTGAATCGCATAATGACAACTCAATTGCCGACCCCGAGCCGTTCGTGCGCACGAACGTCGAGGGAACGTTTACGCTGCTTGAGGCGGCGCGTGCGCATAACGTGCGGTTCCATCATATTTCTACTGATGAGGTCTATGGGGACCTTGCATTGGACGATCCTGCACGTTTCACCGAGGAAAGCCCCTATCATCCGTCGAGCCCTTACAGCTCGACAAAGGCTTCTTCCGATCTGCTCGTGCGCGCGTGGTTTCGCACCTATGGCGTGCCGGTGACGATTTCGAATTGCTCAAACAACTACGGGCCGCGTCAGCATATCGAGAAGTTCATTCCGCGTCAGATCACCAATGTCTTGAGCGGCATTCGCCCGAAGCTTTACGGCGACGGGAAGAATGTGCGCGATTGGATTCACACCGAGGATCACTCGAGTGCTGTTTGGACGATTCTGACGAGTGGACGCCTCGGCGAGACTTATCTTATCGGCGCCGATGGCGAGAAGAATAATCATGATGTGCTTCAGGCGATTTTGCGCGCGATGGGCAAGGGACCCGATGATTTCGACTGGGTTCGCGACCGGCCGGGTCATGATCGCCGTTACGCGATAGACTCGACGAAGCTGCGCCGAGAGCTCGGCTGGGCACCGACCCATGTTGATTTCGATGCCGGGTTGGCAGAGACGATTGAGTGGTATCGCGCGAATGAATCGTGGTGGCGAGATGCAAAGGCGGCAACCGAGGCGAAGTATGCCGCTCAGGGGCAATAGGGGGGCGTGAAGGCGATGACGGACGGGGTTATCGAAAGCGGGAACTTCATGTTCGCCAAGACGTCGATCGAGGGCGTCGTGGTTATCGACGTCAAGCGCTTTGGCGATGAGCGCGGCTATTTCATGGAGACATATAAACGTCCGGATTTTGTTGCGGGTGGCATCGATGTCGAGTTCGTGCAGGATAACCAGTCTTCTTCGAGCAAGGGCGTGCTGCGCGGTCTGCATTTTCAGGTCAATCACCCGCAGGCGAAGCTTGTTCGCGTGATCTCGGGGGAGGTGTTCGATGTCGCGGTCGACCTGCGCGAGGGGAGCCCGACTTACGGCAAGTGGGAGGGCGTCGTGCTGTCGGCTGAGAACCGCCGGCAGCTCTTCATCCCGCGCGGCTTCGCGCATGGGTTTTTGGTGCTGTCCGACTCAGCCGAGTTTTGCTACAAATGCGATGATGTTTACCATCCCGACGACGAGGGCGGCCTGATGTGGAACGATCCCGCTATCGGGATCGACTGGCCTCCGCTACAGGGGGATGCGGAGTTTGACGCGGGGAGAATCGTGCTGAGCGACAAGGACCGGCATCACCCGTCTTTGCAGCACTGCGATGTGGATGCTTGATTAGCGAGCTTTCCGGGCTTTCAGACGACCATTGGTTGCGCGCAGGTGGCTTGCGACACCGAGGTTGCGTGGACTCGGCCATGATCATGATGGCATAAGAATAGTAATCATATCGTAGAATAATCCTTAAACACGACTATACACAACAGCGAATAAGCGCTACCATAATTAGCCGCGAATCAGAATGATTCGCGATGAAGGCTAATAAAACGTGATAAGGAGTGGTGATGAAGCAAAAGGGGAGATTGCTGCTTGCGGCAGCATGCGTTGCGTTGTGCTGTGCGGCTGTGCTGGGGCTCGCAGGATGCGGGTCGAGTGGTGCACAGGGCGGCCCGAGCAGCTCGCAGGCGTCGACTGCGTCGAGCGCCGCTGCGAGCGAGACGGTGTCGTTCACGGATTCGGCTGGGCGCACGGTCGAGCTGCCAGGCAAAATCGATCGCATCGCAGTGACGGGGCCGATTTCGCAGATGTTCATGCTGACGCTCGCGCCCGAGAAGATGGTCGGGCTGTCCAATGCGATT
>ERZ808037.2220-NODE-2220-length-10454-cov-2.359642_pt1 | contig 10454 bp, 11 predicted proteins | sample MGYA00380190_ERZ808037 | MGnify/ENA primary metagenome ERZ808037 (study PRJEB31490, sample SAMN06133399) | mouse gut metagenome | isolation source: J9 | host: mice | place: China: Chengdu | collected 2015-05 ...
CTCAAGGCCTACGCCTCGGCAGACCCGCTCAACAACCCCTGCGTCGACCCGCGCTTCAACAACGCGGTGGAGGCCTTTGGCCGCGGCTCGGCCCCGTGCGTGTCCGACCTGGGCGACGGCAAGTGGGCGACCGACCCCAAGTACGCATCGAAGCTGCTCAACATCATGAACGCGCTGTAGCCTCGCTGCTTCAAATCGAATAGCGCCACGTTTCGGGCGGCCCCGCGGGGCCGCCCATCTTGTGCGGAGTGAATATGCTTCCCTGCGGTGCGGTATCCTAATGGGTGATGTGCACCGAGGGGGTCGGTCTTCCTCGGTTGGGGACTTGGAGGTATCGAAGATGGGCTTCTTCAAGCGGCTGAGCCTGTTCGTTTTCGGCCTGGCCGGACTGCTGGCGCTTGCCGCCCTCGTGCTGCCGTGGTACGGACCCTGGCAAGACGAGGCAACGGCGCTCCTGAGCGTCGACGAGTACTACGTCGCGGCGCAGGTGCTCGTCGCGATCACGGCATTCGGGCTTCTTGTCTGCCTGCTGCGCTCCATCTTCACGCGCAACCGCAAGACGGTCATCGTCTCCAAGGCCGACGGCGACCAGGTCACGGTCACGCGCGACGCTATCGCCTCCCAGGCCACGCACGTGATCGAGGAGGACGGCACCTTCGTCGCCCGTCGCGTGAGCGTCCGCTTCCGCAAGCACGGCCACGTGTGCGTTGCCGCCCGCGTCCAGCCCAGCGCCACCGTCGACGTCGTCGAGGCAGGGTCGGAGCTTCACGAGCGCCTGGTCGAGGGCCTGACCACCATCGTTGGCGAGAACGTCGATGCCGTCGACCTCGAGTTCGGTGACGCCGTCGAGTACGTGCCGACCTCCGAGATCGAGGCCGAGGCAGATGCCGACGCCAGCGGCGTGGACGCGTCCGCCGCGGACGTTCCCGCAGTCGCGCAGGATGGGGACGGACCGGCCGTGGCCGCCTCTCCCTCCGACACCTCTGAGATCACCGTGCCCATGGCACGCTACAACAGCTCAAACGCAGACGACACACCCATGGGGGAGGAGTAGCCATGGCAGAGAAGAAGCCAAAGCTCTCTATCGAGAGCGGCGACGAGGGCCACAAGGAGTCCAAGCCCACCGCGGCAGGCGGCAAGGCCGCTGACGCCACCGTGGCGGTCGAGGCCGAGTACGTCGACCAGGACGAGGGTGGCGATCCCGGCGCGGGCCCGTCACGCAAGGGCAACCCGTTCAAGGGCGCGCGCACGGCAGTGGGCGACTGGCTGAGCCAGAACTTCCCCGGCCACGAGCACGCGGTCTTCGGCGCCTTCCTCGGCCTGCTCGTTGCCGTGCTCATCTTCGTGATCGGCTTCTGGCAGGCGCTGTTCGTGACCATCTGCATCGTCGTGGGCTTCGCCATAGGCCAGTACGTCGACGGCGACCCTACCGTCGCCAATGCCGTCCGCAAGTTCTTCGGTGACAACAACTAGCCGCGCGTGACCGACGGCGCCCAAGCCGATCGGCCGAGCGGAAACACCATCACCTCCGAGAGGGGATTGCATGAGTAACAAAGCAAAGTCCGCCAAGTCCGAGGCCGTCGAGCTCAAGGGAACACCAGCAGCCGAGGCCCCCGCCGAGCCCGAGGTCGAGGTCGAGACCCTGACCCAGGCCTCCGCCGAGCCCGTCGACGAGGGCGTCGTCCCCGCGGCCGAGCCGGACGATGAGGACGTCGATGCCGACGAGGACAGCGAGGACTCGCTCACCTTCTCCAATGGCGTCATCGAGAAGATCGTGGCCATCGCGATGCGCGAGGTTCCCGGCGTCATCGGCATGAAGGGCGGCTGGCTCAACCGCGTGCAGGACGCCATTGGCGCCTCCGACCCGCGCAAGGGCGTCACCGTCGAGGTGACCCCCGACGCCGCCGTTCGTGTGAACATCTCGGTGCTGATCGAGTACGGCGCCTATGCGCCGCAGGTCTTCGAGGACGTGAAGAAGGCCGTCGTGCGCGAGGTCACCGGCATGACGGGGCTCTCCGTCGCCGGCGTCAACCTGAGAATCGAGGACGTCCTCACTGCCGACGAGGTCGCCGCCCGTCGCGGCGAGGCCCGCGACGCGCCCGCCGGCGAGCTCCCCGAGACCGCCGTCGAGCCCGAGGTCGAGGAGTAGCCGTGAGCCTAAGCACCGCCATAGCCGTCGGCGCCGGGCGCCTGACGCACTGGGGGCTGCACGGCGTGCTTCGCCGCAACGCCTCGCAGCTGCCGGGCCGCGTCGCCCTGGCGCTTGATCGCAACCTGATCGCCGACCTCTCCCACAAGCTGGGCAGGGGCGCGATCGTCGTCTGCGGCACCAACGGCAAGACGACCACCAACAACGTCCTTGCCGCGGCCATCGAGTCTTGCCACCAGCGCGTGCTGTGCAACCGCGCTGGGGCCAACATGGCCGCCGGCGTCGCTTCGGCGCTCCTTCCCGGATCTTCCGCCGACTGGGCCGTCATCGAGGCCGACGAGCTTTCCACCGTGCACATCCTTCCGGGTCTCAGGCCCAGGTACATGGTCCTTCTCAACCTCTTTCGCGACCAGCTTGACCGTGCGGGCGAGATCGACCACGTGCAGGACACCATCGCTGCGGCGCTCGCATCGTCTCCCAACACCGTGCTGGTCGCCAACGGCGACGACCCGCTGTGCATGGGCGTCGCGCTGCGTGCGCGCAAGAGCGGCACGCGCGTCCTGACCTTCGGCATCGGAGAAGACCTTGACCTTCCGGCCGACCGCGTCCCCGAGGCGCGCTTCTGCCAGGCCTGCGGCGCCGAGCTCGAGTACGAGTACCGCGCCTACGCCCAGATGGGCAAGTTCTCGTGCCCCAAGTGCGACTTCTGCCGACCGCAGCTGGACTTCTGCGCCACGGGCGTGCGCGTCACCCGCGAGGGCGTCGAGTTCGATGTCGTGCACGACGGCAAACGCTCGCACATCAGTGCGGGCTTCGGTGGCGTGTACATGGTTTACAACCTGCTCGCGGCCTTCGCCGCGGCAAGTCTCGCGGGCGTCGGTGCAGGCTCCTTCCAAGGCGCCATCGACGACTACAACCCGCGCAACGGCCGACTGCAGCACTTCGTGGTCGATGGCCGCGAGGTCATCCTGAACCTGGCGAAGAACCCCACGGGCTTCAACCAGAACCTCTCGCTCCTTCTGGCAGACGAGCGCCCCAAGGCGCTCTACTTCGCCATCAACGACAACTTCAACGACGGCAAGGACATCTCCTGGATCTGGGACGTCGACTTCGAGCGCCTCGCCGGGCAGGCGGAGCTCACTGCCATCTGCGGCGGCACGCGCGCGGGCGACGTCCAGGTGCGCATGAAGTACGCCGGCATCGAGGCCGACGTCGCGCCCCTGGTCGAGGGTGCCCTTGCCCAGGCGGCGAGCCTGCCCAAGGACCGTCCGCTCTACGTGTTGACCAACTACTCGGCGCTCTGGCCCGCCAAGGCGACGCTCGAGAGGGTGGGGGTGAGCAATGACTAGGCATGGCAAGCGCTCGCTGCGCATCGCCCACCTGTACCCGGAGCTCCTGAACCTCTACGGCGACTCCGGCAACATCCTCGTGCTCAGGAAGCGCCTGGAGTGGCGCGGCATCATACCCGAGGTCGTCGAGGTCCACGTGGATGACAGGCCCTCGTTCGCCGACGTCGACCTGGTCTTCATCGGCGGTGGCTCCGACCGCGAGCAGAAGATCGTCTGCGACAAGCTCCTGGCAGAGCGCGCGGAGCTCAAGGCGTTCGTGGAGGACGGCGGTGCCCTCGCGGCCGTCTGCGGTGGCTACCAGCTTCTGGGCGAGAGCTACCTCATGGGCGACGAGAAGGTCCCCGGCCTCTCGCTCGTGGACCTCTACACCGATCGCGGCGATCCGCGCCTGATAAGCAACATCGTGGTGGAGAGCCGCATCTGCGAGCAGCCCATCGTGGGCTACGAGAACCACGGCGGCCGCACGCACCTGGGACCCGACGTCGAGCCCTTGGGCAAGGTGGTCTACGGCCACGGCAACGACGGCGTCTCGGGCTTCGAGGGCTGCCTGTACCGCAACGTCGTGGGAACCTACGTGCACGGACCGCTCTTCCCCAAGAACCCGGGCGTCGTGGATTATCTCATCGCGCGGGCGATGGAGCGGAAGTATGGTATAGATGAGCTCGAGCCGCTCGACGACGCGGTGGAGCTCTCGGCAAACAAGGCAATGTACGACCGCCTGATGGCGGGCGAGGTAGAGGAGCAGTAGCTATGCATAAGGTAATCGTGTTCGGTAGCCTGAACATGGACATGTCCGTCCAGTGCCGCACCGTCCCTCGTCGCGGCGAGACCGAGATCGGCGACAAGTTCCTCACGACGCCCGGCGGCAAGGGCGGCAACCAGGCCGTCGCCGCGGCGCGCATGGGCGCCGACACCTTCATGGTCGGCAAGGTCGGCGACGACCCCGAGGGCCGCGCGCTCGTGGCCTCCCTCGCGCGCCACGGCGTGGCCTGCACCAACGTCAGCGTCTCCGAGACCGAGCAGACGGGCCGCGCGGTTGTCATCCGCGCCGAGGGCGACAACCGCATCGTCGTCGATCCCGCAGCTAACGCCTCGATGACCTACCAGGAGGTTCGCGCCGCCATCCACGGCCTCTCCGGCACCGGCAACATCTTCCTGACCCAGCTCGAGGGCGACTTCGAGACCACCATGCAGTCGATCCTGTGCGCCAAGCGCAACGGCTTCTACACGGTCCTCAACGCAAGCCCCGCCCGCAGCATCCCCGCCGAGGTCTACAAGGCCCTCGACCTCCTCTGCGTCAACGAGAGCGAGTGCGAGCTCCTGACGGGCATCGACCCCACCAACGACGAGGCCCGCGAGAACGCCCTGTGGTACTTCGACGCCCAGGGCGTCAAGAACGCCGTCATCACGCTCGGCCGCCGCGGCTCGGTAGCCCTCATCGACGACAAGTACGTAAAGATCCCGACCTACCGCGTGGACACCGTCGACACCACGGGCGCGGGCGACGCCTACCTGGGCGAGCTCGTCGCGCACCTGGCCTTTGGCGGCGACCTGCGCGAGAGCATGGTCTACGCCTCCGCCTGCGCCGCGCTTTGCGTCGGCAAGGTCGGCTCCCAGGCGGCAATGCCCACGTGGGACGAGGTCGACTCCTTCGTCGCCGAGCACGGCGGCCTGAAGTAGGCTCGATGTCCGAGCGCAAGACAATACAGAGCTACGAGTGGGCGAGGGTACTGGGTGCCCTCGCCGTCGTATGTCTCCATGCGGTCGTGGCCACCAGGCTCGTGCCCGAGCTTCATCAGGGGAATGCCGCGCTCTTCTTGGCGGAGGACGTCCTCTGCGTGCCCCTGACGCGCTGGGCCGTCCCGGTGTTCTTCATGGTGTCGGGCGCGCTCCTGCTCGACCCGGGCCGGCAGATGACGCTCGAGAAGGTCGGGCGCTACGTCTGGAGAATGGCCTTCATCCTTTTGACCATAGGCTTTGCCTTCTGCGTCATGGAGCTGGTCGCGAGCTTCGGCTTCTACGGGCTGCTGACCTTCCAGGCGGCCTTCCTGAACCTGCTCCAGGGGCTCTCGTGGGGGCACCTCTGGTACGTCTACGCGCTCATCGGGCTCTACCTGATAACGCCGATCCTCTCTGCCTACGTCAGGGTCGCCACGCAGCGAGACCTTGCGATAGTCGCGCTCGTGGGCTATGCGCTGCTGTGCGTGGCGCCCACGATCGACCTCGTGGCGGGAACGAAGCTCTATGCGTTCCTGGGCACGGGTTCGCCCGTGGTCTACTACCTGGCGGGCTACTACGCCAGCACCTATCTTGAGCTCGACGCCAAAGTGATCGGCGCGGGCGCCCTTGCGCTCGCCGCGAACCTCGTGGCCTTCGCCTTCGACCCCGAGCTGGCAAGCCAGCTGGCGCTTCCGGAGTACGCGTTCGCGCTGCCCTTTTCGGTGCTGGCGTTCGTCGCGATCAGGTCCCTTCTTGAGCGGCCGATGCGCGAGCGAGGGCTCGCTCGCGCCCTCGCTCGTGACAGCTTCGGCATCTACCTGCTGCACCCGCTCTTCGGTCACGTCATCCTGCGCGTGCCGGCGCTCGTGACGCTGCCGCTTCCCGTCCTGCAGCTTACCATCGTCGTCGTGGGGGTCGCGGGCTCCGCCGTCCTGACGCGCCTCCTCAGGCTCCTGCCACCGTTCGCGAGCAAGCTGTAGCGCGCGCCTGCGCAAGGCGCTAGGGCTGGTTGCCCGCGCCCTTCTCGGCTGCCTTCTGCGCCTCGATCTGCGCGTGCGCCTCCTCCTTCTGGCGCTCGAGCTCCCCGAGCTTGTCAAGGTCCCTCTGCGCCTCGGCGCGTTCCTCGTCCGTCGAGTCGGGGTCGTCCAGTATCTGCCGGAGCGACACCTCTGCGGGCACGGGCGGGTCTATCAGGTAGAGCGTCTGCGGTATGGCGTAGGCGGCCAGGATGGCGACGAAGGCCACGCTCATGACGTTGTGCGGTATGCGGGCGATGTACCACTCCATGACCGGGTAGACGATCCAGGCGATGAGGCTCGCGACGAGGCCGAAGCCCACGGCGTTCTGGAGGCAGATCATGCCCTGGAAGTTGAAGGGCATGTCGGAGTAGTTCCAGAGCTGCAGGTCGGCGTTGACGAACTGTCCCATCACGTACTCGATGGCGGTGCAGAAGGCCATGTTCGCCAGGAAGCTCAGCAGGTACACGGGCACGTTGTTGCGGATGTGCTGACGCAGCCACTGCCACAGCGGGTGGAGCACCAGCGCGATGCCCACCACGGCCAGGCCCTCCATGGGGAAGGGGTAGAACCAGTCACGCCACAGCATGGTGTTGGACGGGTCGAAGTCGCCGTGCACCAGGCCCAGGCGGATGAGCGTGCAGAACGCGCACTCCATCCAGTGGCCCATGAGCGAGAACACGCAGTAGTAGATTGCCAGGTTTCGCACGAAGGGCCAGCCGCGCCGGTTGATCTTGTAGTGCCATGGGTCGCTGGAGTCCTCGCTCAGCTCGCGGTCGAGCTCGAGGGTGAAGTCCTCGGTGTAGAACCCGCGCAGCTTCCTCGAGAAGAGCGCGTAGGCAAGGAGAAGTGCGTCGGGAACCATGCTGACGGCCTGTGTGATGGGCTCGAGCTCTCCCGTGACGAAGAGGCCGAGCGTCCCGACGCCCATGTTGAACAGCGTGAAGAAGACGATCCATGCGCGTCCCACGCGCAGGCGCCTGACCGTCATCCACAGGAAGAGCGCCGTAAAGACGAGGTCGGCAAAGCGCAGAAGGAGCGTGGGACTGTAGGAGACTATGTCGCGCGAGGTGGCAACGAGGGTCATGAGCAGGAAAAACGATCCCAGGGTGAGGTAGACGCAGAACGCCTTCAATATGCCGGGGGTATAGGGGCGGCCGGTCTTGGGCGATATCCTGAGGCCGCGCCCGTCGACCCTATAGGTCGACGGAATGATGCCCAGGTACATCTTGAACTTGGTCGACGTGGCGAAGTAGAGCAGGAGCAGCAGGTCGGGAATGTTGGTGCCCACGATCTCCAGGAGGTCGGGGGAGGCGGTCCCCGCGTAGGACGCCACCGAGAACGTGATGCTCATGGCAAGCAGCGTCACGCCCATGGTCCTCGCGTTGGGCTGGCGCCTGATCACGCCGACGAGGAGGCCGAGGTCGAGCACGCATCCCACGATGGCGTCAGGGAGGGTCGCGGCGGCCTCCCCCTGGAGGACGCAGAGTGCGATCGACGTCGCACAGGCAATGAGGCTAAGGGCGATCAGCGCGACGATCAACTTGAGCAGGCCCGGCATGGGCATCTTGGGCTCTACTGCTGCGGGGTGCTTCGCGTGGGGGTTGAGCCGAGCGGTCTCTTTGGGTCGCGTGTTCTGCGCCATGTGTCGAGCCGACATGATGCCCTCCCTCTTGCGGTGGGGGTTGCGTGTCTGGACGGCCTTCGCCAGATGATTGACGAATACGCCGCTATGTAACTTTCTTACAAATGTACCATGCCAAAAGTGCCGTTGGGCGCCGCGACTAATGCCAGGCGGCCGGTGGGTGCGCCATGGCAAGCGATGCGGGGACGCGCCATGAAGAGGAGCCGCGCAGAGGCGGCCCCGAGTGGCGTGCCTGTCGATGGGTGCGCGGCCCCGTGGCCGTCGCGCGCCCTAGAACCCCGCGTAGACGAACTGCGCGGGCTCGTTGAAGCCGGAGAGTGACGTGAACCACACCAGCAGCGCTCCCATGAGGACCACGAGCAGCGCCGCCCCGAGGCACCTCAGGCGCCAGTGGCTGTTCCCATAGGCCAGGACGCGCTCCTTGGCGTCCGCAAGGGGAGTGAACTCCTTCGAGGATGACATGTCCTTCTCGCTTTCTTCCTACTGCCGGTCCGAGCCGTCGGCTGCGGCCTGCTGCTCTTGCTGTTTGGCCTGGTCGCCCATGGTGACGAGTCCCTGGCCCGTCACCTGCCCGTGGCCCTTGCCGCCCAGGAACTCGTCGTCCTGTCCCAGGAAGTGGTGGTAGAGGGCCTTTTCGATGCGAACCCAGCCCCTCCAGCCGGGGTGGACCGTGTCGCAGAAAAAGTAGCGCTCGTACTCGCAGCTCTGGAAGTCGGCATAGGGCAGGCCGTTCTGGTCGCAGATGTCGATCATGCGGTCGTACCAACCCTGGCGCTCGTCCACGTCGATGTAGGCGCGGTCGTCGTACCAGGCGCCGTGCATTGGAATCAGCACGACGATGGGACTCAGGCCCGCCTCGCGGCAGACGTCCAGCAGTGCCTGGAAGTCCGCGAACTCGAGCTCGGCGTCGTCGAAGCTCTGCTTGTACTCGCCGACCTGCTTAGAGTGCGCTTTCCAGTAGTCGTTGTAGATGCCCATGTCGTTGCTGGCGCTCATCTGCCAGCCCGTCTCGTCGGCCTGTGCCAGGAGCGCGTCCCAGTCGGGCTCTCCGGACCAGGTGCCGCTCCTGCGCTCCTCGGACAACAGGGGCGCCTGGCTGACGAGGTCGTTGATGCCCAGACGCAGCTTGGCGTCCTTCTGCGCGTGGATGACGAGGTCGTTCAGCTCGTCGATGGGGGTCGCCTGCTCGCAGTCGGCCAGGGTGGCCTTGTCGATGCCCAGGGCAAGCAGGCGGTCATGCACGTAGGAGCGCGTCTGCTCGGAGACCTGCGTGTTGTCGCAGAACGCGCGGTAGAGCTCGTAGGAGAACTTCGACTTGAACTTCTTCTGGGCGCCGTTGCCCCGGAAGAACCACTGCGGAGAGACGAACAGCGCCACGTCGCGATTGGGGATGTCGGCCTGGGCGTAGGCGCCGGCGGCGATGGCGTTCCACAGCGACTGGTCGTAGGCCTCGCCCACGTAGGTCAGGTCGACGCCGGTGTTGTGCTCGCCGAACACGGCCTGCGGGCACTGGGGGATGAGCGGCGCGGAGTAGTGGAACTCAGACGAGCCGAAGCAGAGCCTGCCCGTGCGCGACATGTTGGTGGCTGTGAACTCCCAGGACTCGGACTTGGTGTTGCCGTAGACGTAGTCGAACAGGCGCCACTGGTCCGCGTCGACCCCGTCGTTGTAGTTCTCGACGGCCTGGGGGAGCACGAGGGCGTTTGTGGCGGCGAGGCCTGCCCCCAGCGTTGCCAGGCCCCCTGCCGTGGCGGCGAGGAAGGTCCTGCGGACCATGGAGGGCTCGGGCGAGAGGGGCGTGCCCTCCTGGGCCGCGGCCTCGTCCTGCCTCTTGTCTGTGTTCGTGGCGGTGGTGCTCATGGAAACTCCGATGCGGATTGGGTCGTTGCGTGCGCGCTGCCTAGCCGAGCCTCTGCTCGACCTGGTAGGCAATGAGGTTCGCGGTGTTCATCTGCTCGCGCGGGACCTCGGTGGGGGCGATGGAGACGCCCATCTCGTCCTCGATGGCGAGCAGGAGCTCGACGGCCCCCATGGAGTCGAGGTAGCCGAGGTCGAAGAGGTCCTCGTCCAGGTGGTCGCGGACGTCGTCCTCCCCGCTGACCTCCTCGAGCAGGTCGATGATCTTGTCGAGCGTCTCGGCGGATGCGGTTGCTTCAGACACGGTTATGCTCCTTTCACGAGCTTGGACAGCTGCCCGGAGAACAGGGCGAAGCCAAAGAATACAAGTTGCATGGTGACGAACCAAGAGCAGACGCGGTACCACGTCTGGTGACGGTGGCGCTTGTGGAAGGCGCCCTTCTCCCACGCGGTGTTCGCCGCCAGGAGCAGCCCGTGGTAGAGGCCGTAGAGCAGGTAGTCGGGCGTGAGACCGTGCCAGGCGCCCATGAGTGTCATGTTGCAAATCAGGGCGACCTGCGAGGTGGTCAGGCGGCTCTTGAACGTCTTGCGGCGCATGAGGCCGCGCAGCAGGCGCATGAAGACGAAGTCGCGCAGCCATTCGGAGAGCGTGATGTGCCAGCGCTTCCAGAAGTCGCTGATGCTCGTCGCCAGGAAGGGCGCGCGGAAGTTGCGCGGCG
>ERZ808037.2222-NODE-2222-length-10440-cov-3.212680_pt1 | contig 10440 bp, 8 predicted proteins | sample MGYA00380190_ERZ808037 | MGnify/ENA primary metagenome ERZ808037 (study PRJEB31490, sample SAMN06133399) | mouse gut metagenome | isolation source: J9 | host: mice | place: China: Chengdu | collected 2015-05 ...
CACGCCGGATAACTGTTCTTCCACCCGATCGCTCTTTACTTCTGAGCTAGGTGATTCTAATTGAATGGTGGATGCATTGGTATACATTTTACCATTTTCCGACTTAACGACCATCGTTGCAAACTCTTCCGTTGTGCTTAGAAATTCAATTACTTTCCGATCAATGGATGCTCCTCCATCGACATTTTCCCAAACCATCATTGTATGTTTCTTTTCACTCCATACGCTTGGTTGAATCCAATTGACTGTTTCGACGGTTTCAGGTAAAAAGCCAGCAGAAGCCAAATCGGGTTTCCCTTTTTCATGTGATACTAACAACTCCGAAACCTGTTTCTGAAGGGCCGGTTGAACATTTGGCCCCCCAATAAAAAGCAACTGATGTTTTTTTAGGCTATCTTCTGAAACTTCATCCGCAAGCACTAGCTGCCAATTCATGGAACGTGTATTGACGAGAAGTTTTTCGTATAAATACAGCAATTCATTGTCATCAACGCTCTCAGATGAAGGTAAAACAATTAATATATCTTCTCCTTGATCAACGAATGGGAATGGAAATTCCGCTATCGAATGCTTTTTCTGTTTCTCCGCCTTCGGAAGTATGAAGAAACTGTCTTCTTCAATATAGAGCCAACGACTTTGATCCGTCGTGATACAAGGATTCCTTGTCAATAAACCACTCGTAGTGAATTGTAGACTGATTGTCCGGTTGTCTTTAAGCGTATTGTGGTCAATCGGTAGTTGGACCGTATATACTCCATTACGCTCCTCTTTTAACTGTTGAATATTAATGGAGTGCGGCACTTTGTTGATCCATGCAATTAATTCAATATCTCCCTCAAGCAATTCCTCTGTTGCTATCTCCTCCTTCTTATCAGGAGCAAGGGCCGTATGTTTTAAGTGTAACTCCAATATCGGTGACTGTTCTTTATCCAACGTATATGGCAGATGGTAAAAAAATTGCTGACTTTCCCGGTTCAGACTGTCCAGTGTCATATTGGATAGACCAAAATGTTTTAAAGAGACAATCTGCGTATCCTGGGCTACTGGTAACGTTGGGATTGTAGATAATACTAATTGTTCTCCGGATAATTGTTCTATTAAACGAGGTTCAGTTAGAATAGATACTCTATTCTCCAGTTCTTCTGGAGAATTAGCGATCGCAAAAAGTGCATTCACTTCATGCTTTCCATCTGTTAAGATCTCAAATGAAAACGTAGTTGCATCATCCGTTAGCGGGAACTTTGTCTGTTGGAACAAATCCTTCATAAAGGAGCTTATAAATTCATCTTCACTTCCTAAAAACAAGACATTATTCGTTATTTTCCTGACTTCAGACTCTCTCAATATGCGAACTGATTTATCTTCATTTCCTACTTTCGATAAAAAAGCTCCTACCTTCAAACCACTATTAAGAGTAGCCGTTGAGGCATTCTCAGGAAGGATAATGGTAATTGGATTTTTTTCCGATCCAGTAAAGGCATCGGGATAATTCTTTAATGAACGTTTCTCCAATAATTCTCGCTCCAGATTAAAATATGAATCGATATGGATGGTCATCCAGTTTCCTGTAGTTCCCTGTTCTACACATATTCCTTCTTTAACCACTCCGTAATAAGAAACAGTCACTTCATGAAAACCTTTTTTTAATGCCTCTTCCTCTAAAGGTATGACGAGTTTTTTTGTCATTTTTTCACCTGTCAACGATTTAGAAAGCAACGTTTTCCCATCTATACGCACAGAGACAGAGGAAGGTGCAATCAGCAACTCTGAATGGCTCAAATTCAAAACAAGTGCCTGGTCAGTCCTCTTTTGATCTTCCTGAAGTTCGTAATAGAAGGATGTTTCCTGTTCTGGGCCATTAAGTTCAATTGGCTGATTGGTGATTGGCTGGTTATTTGATGTATTTTTATTCGTATCCAGCTCGATTTCCGTTACATGAAGCTGTCTGGTTATTTGTGCATCCGCACTTAAGGTCTGCCATCCCATGATTCCCAATAATGTAAAAGCTGTTATGAAAAGGCTTCTCATTTAGTTTCCCTCCACTTTCTTTTCTGAAAAGCGTTCCGTTTTATACCAAGTTACCTCTTGCCCTAATAACACTCGTTTGATCTCTAAAAATAGTGAATACATGACAAGGAGAATCCACATTTGTGAATACGTAAAATACATGAGAAGAATATATAGAAAATTTTTGCGAGTCATCTCTGTTCGTTCAATACTTAGCGCAATCGCAACTTCCGCCACAAACAACAGGAAAGCTAAACCCCAAAGAATCAATGCTACATTGCCGATCTGCAAATGAAGATCGTAAAACAAGTTCACAACGAAAAGCATGTTTGAGATGATTACACCAAAGAAAAATAGAAAATAGGTAAAAAAGAAGTAAAACAAATCAAAGATAATCCGCTTTCGCTTCAATTTAAAAAACTGAGTCAGAAACTTAATGACTACATATTGATTGCCACGTGCCCATCTCGTTCGTTGTTTCCACCAAACGCCAAGTGTCTCGGGTTCCTGTTCCCACGTAATCGCTGCTGGAAAGAACCTGATATAGTAACCTAGATCATAGACTCGGACTGTTAATTCCGTATCTTCGGCAAGAGCTTTCACATCCCAGCCGCCAAGCTGTTCCATGATATGCCTATGAATCGCAAAATTAGTTCCCGGGATCGTCGCAACTTTGAACCAATTCCAGCGTCCTGCTTGTGCCATCCACTGAAAACAGATTGTCTCGATATTGATAAAGCGGGTCAACCATGTGCGTTCCGCATTACTGACGCGAAACTTACCGACCATCGCGCCCGCAAGCGGATCGTTAAGAAGCCCCATCACCAAGTGCCAAACCGCCATTCGTTCAGGTGTGTTGTCTGCATCATATACGACAATGATTTCTCCATCCGATTGGGCAAGTGCTTCATTTAACGCTGAGGACTTTCCAATCCCACGATTAGGTGGAGATGTTTCAATCACTCGAATAAAAGGGTGTTTTTCAGCAAACCCTTGTGCAATTTCTCCCGTTTGATCTGATGAATTGTCATTAATTACGATAATGTCCAGCTTATCTTTTGGGTAGTGAAGGCATGCCATCGCTTTCAATGTTTGGCTGATAACCATTTCTTCATTATGTGCGGGTATGAACACGCTAACGGTCGGTAAATGGTCCATCTTTCTCTCCCACTTGGTAATCACCCGTTCGTACGTCTTAAAATGCCGATACCCCCCCTGCATTAAAAACATGTGGTACAGCAACATGAGCCAAATCAAACTGAGTGCGCTGTAAAATAATATATTAGCCACTATTCGGTCTCTCCTTAAACAAACGTTTTTTCAAGCGAAAACGTAGATTCACTACATAGGTAAAAAAGACGGTGAGAAACCCTGTCACAATGAAAACTATTAGCCAAAGCATGGATTGAAACGGATTTTCTTTAACATTTTCAAACAACTGACCAAATTCCGTAATCGTTGATTGCACTTCTATACCTTTTGCATTTTGTATAATAGTCACACGTTCACTTGTAACGTGTTGATTCGTAGTGGAATAGTCTAGCCACTCCATATTGGGCACCGATTCCATTAACCGAATGACCTCAGCCAGATACTCCACTCCCAAGTATGGGTGATAAAATCCACCGATCACAGAACCCGGAACCTCCTGCAGTTTGGTTACCGAATTCTCCATTTCTTGAAATGGATCAGGAAGTGCAGGGTCGATGTATCCTATCTTTTCTGGATATAGTGTCATACCCGATAAAATAGCGGGTTTTGATATAAATAAAGGGGCATCCATAACACTCCAATTTAAGTCGCTCAATTGAATCTGCCCAAAGAGAGATGAATAGTAGTCAGATGTCACTTCGTATCCGTTTGAGCTCATCGTGTAGTGGGGTGCTTCAAACGCAATGGGATAGAGCCCTAATTATGTTAAATCTTCAATTGACTTGGTATGCTTACGTTGCACATACTTTGTTTCAACTTCCAGTAATTCACTTTGATACTCCTGATAATCCCTGTCGGATGAAAATGCATCACGTGAGAGAATAGGCGTGGGTAACTCGTCAGTCTTTTCGGTTGTGATCGGCTGGTTCAGTTGCACATCCCAAAACTCAAATCCCTCTCCCGTCTCATCAAAACGGTAAGAATGCGTATAACCATGCGCAATAACCATCCCTCCCTTAGACTGCAAGTCAAGCAACACCTCCACTCATTCTTTATTGGATGAAAGCGGCATTTGTTCTCCCGTCTCACTGTTGACGTATACTGGAATAACAGCCATAAAAAACGGGATATTGCGGTCGGCTAAATAATTCCCCGTTTCCCGAACAAGCTTGGGATCCGAAAATGGCGAAATATCTTCCAAACGAATATATGCCGGGTGCGGGACAGACGTTGGCACATCCAAAAGCACATATAGCGAGCGAGAAAGAGCAAGTTTCTCTTCCGTTCCAAAAGCAGTCGTAGCCACGTATGCTGTATTTCCGCTTTTGATAATTAGCGGAAGGTTTTTGTCTACTGTTCTACCCTCCGATAAAATTTCGCAATCCCCAGGAGGAATTGCATGGACCACGGACTTAATCTCCTTCAATGAATGTCCGTCAACGCTCCGTATGGAGTCCTCTCCCAAAAAGCCCCATTCCCCAAATCGTTCCAATTGATCTGCGTTCCATCCAAAGACAAGAAGTTGACCAGGAAACATCTCCATTTCCTTTAAAGCAACTTCCGGCAACCTTCCTTCCTCATCTCCTACGAAAACCAGGTGGTTATATGCCTGCAATGAATTGGGCATAACGTCTTTCACTGAATATAGATCGATTGCTTCCGAGAACCCTGCCAATGTTGCTTCTATGAAATAGACATGCTCGTTGAGTTCACCATCCGCCGTCATATAAATAAGCGCAATATCATTCTTTTCTTCCTCACTAGTTGCAGCTGTATAGAAAGGGGAAAAAATGTACGCGGAGAATAGGATCAATACTTGGACCAACAGTTTATAATTCACGCGCAACCATCTCACTTTCCATTTGTGAAATGAAGTCCTCGCAATCCAGTAATTCCGTTTGTTTTCCGTAAACGCTATAGGCCGTACGGAATGCCAATGTCACAAACTTTTGATTCAATAGTTGATGATCTTTTAGCGACTGTGCCAATTTGTCATAAACTACCTCAATTGACGTATCATCCGTTTGTGTTAGTAAAAGGGCGAGTCGATCAGCGGAATAGCGAAACTTACGATCGGTTATTCGGACTGCTTGCCGCACTTTATTGGCAATCGACGAGAGAAGATGAAGTCTCTCCTCCTCTCCATACAGCTTTTGAAAATCTTTATAGTACTCCATTTGAATCAACACAAGGGTAAAACTACCGCCGTAACGTTGAACTCGCTTCATTTCCAACTCCAGTTCCAACATCAGTCGATTCCTGTTATCAAAGCCGGTAGACGCATCTACGGCAACCAACTGATTGATCTCTTCTTGCAGCTTTCGGTTCAAACGGCCTTGATTGACGATAGATTCCTGCAGTTTTCCAGCCGTCAGAACTGCAAACAATAAAACAAATCCATACACCAGTAAAAGCGGCAATGGTAGAATCAAGGCGGCAGTCGAACTGAATGAAAGATAAAGCAAGAACGAACCGACCAGAAATATAATGCCCAAACTACAAAGCAGCCCAACCAGCGACCCTGCCAATAAGGTCAGCACGGTCAACAATGACAACAGAACCGCGAGCAATATACCCTGTGTATGTTGTTGAATCAAAACGAATACTGCACCTTGCAAGCAAATTACTAATAAAGAAATGAACATCAGTGTTTTCGTTTCTACATTAAAAAATGGTTTCATCGATTCCTTTCCTTTCGGCAAGTAGTGCCAATAAGTTGTCAAACGTATGGGTATCTTCGGAATAAACATCGGTGTATCCCCCATAGTAAGGCAATCCTTCATCCAACTGCTGCATTTCTTTCATAGAATGATATAGTTGTCTTGCAAAATCATGCTCTCCCAACTCCAAGCACATAAGGATGGCAAGTGCATAAACAGCAGCTGCTTCGAATGCGACGACTGGCTCCCCACTGTTCAAACTATATCGACCATATAATTTTCCTTCCTTGGCGAACGCTGATTTAGCAAATTTCAGAAGAGGCTCCACATCCCCATTCCATTGGGCACGATGATAGCCAACGTAAAACTGGTCAATTAAATTGACTTCCGTATCAAATGAGAATTTATCGGACAGCGTATTATAGGATTTTGGGTAAAAACCGCGAGAACTTGCCGGAGCACCAACAAGCAATTGCTTTGTTTGGCTCTTCCATTCTTCCGGCAATGACTGCATCTGCTCAAAACCATCTGGAATGATATAGCTGAGGGTGATCGTATCCCCTTGGTACTTACTCTCCAAGTCAATATGATCTACAAACCACCTATTACGGGTCTGGTAACGAAGAAGAGAAGCTTCCATATTCTCAGCTAGTTTCGTATAAACAGGATGATTCCACTTCTCACCCGCTCTGTACAATGCCGCCATAATTCGTAAGTCATCAATAAACGCGTTGGCTGGCGCTTTTTCATTACCACGCAACTCCCAAGCAACTAGATAGTGTTTCGTTAAAAAGTACTTTTTAAGTGTATCTACTGTATCGCGGAACTGTGCATTATCGTTTTTCTCTAACAAATAGTCCATCCAAAGACCAACTGTTTCTGACAAATAGATATCCTTCTGATCCAGTAAGTCGGTCTGTATGCGCCCATCTCCTTTTACTAAATACTTTTGGATAAATTGTTCAGCTGCTAAATTTTCTTTAGGTTTACTACTGTCCCTGCTCTCTACTGGAATCCATACACCATAGATCCCCAGGGATGCTACAATTATTACGATGAATAGTGTTCTTTTCTTCATATGCCATATCCTTTTCTTACTCATTTATGAGGTATACAATTTAAATGATGAACCTGATTGTTGTTTCGCCAAAAACATCGCTGAATCTGCGTACTCTAACAGCATGGATATGTCCGAGCTATGAGCCGGATAAACACTTGCGCCGATACTGAGATGAACTTGAATATTTCCCTTTTTTGTTTGAAACGGTTCGTCGCATACTGCTTGAACGGCTTCAATCTGGTCAGTACAGTCATCCAGATAATCTAGCAAGATAATAAACTCATCCCCACTAAAATGAAAAATCCTGTCTTGCATGAAGGAAAGTTCCTTAAAACGATGAGCCAACCCTTTTAACACCTCATCCCCCGTCATATGTCCGTACGTATCGTTGATATGTTTAAACTGGTCTAGATCTACATAAAGAATAGCGAGTTTGGTTTTTAATTGATCCGCCTTCTGCAAATAAGAAGCAATGGTTAAATAGAAAGACCTCCTGTTAGGTAAATTGGTCAGGTCATGGCGGCATGCAATTTGTCTCCATGTGTCTCTTTCATCTCTCGAGGTTATATCGTTAAAAATAATTAAAATACCTGTAATGGTGTCTGCACCTTCAGTGAACGGAATAACAGTTGCTTGCAACCATAAAAATTCCTCACTTTTTGCCTGTAAAATTAATAACCCATTCCATTGACCTTCATGGCTGGCTCTGTCCAACAATTCATTCCACGCAGCTTTTGTTGGAAGGTCCGATTCTAATACTTGGAAGTCAGATAGATGGAGCTCTGACGGTTCATATCCAAATATGTTCTGGAAGTTTTCATTTAGTTCTAAAATAGTCCCTTCCGAATCTGCCATAGCTAAGATAAAAGACGAATTCAACCTTTCTTTTATCATATTTATAAATTTTTTATTACTTACTTGAGAATTTTTAATAGGAAAAGGGCTAGGCATTTATTATTCCTCCTTCACTTAGTATCAATGTCATGTATTGGTATAAATAGTATATGAGATTGTTCTTACAAAACTCTTAAACTTATAAGTCTAATAAATCATTCCTTTCGCATAAATATCCTGCATATAGTGTTGATATTTGGTAATTATAAAAATTTGCCAAAAAAAGCAGCAGAAGAATATAGAAATATTCCTCGCTGCTTTCATTCAATATTTAAAATGCGCTATTCTTCAGTAATTCCTTATGCGTGCCTTTTTCTACGTATCATCCAAAAGCCAGCAAGTATCAACACAAAGCCTGCAGCTAGTGAAACAATTGGATATGCCTCGCCTGTTTGTGGAAGATTCTTTCCTCCCGCCACCTTAGCAACTTCGTTTTTGTCTGAAATGTTAGCAGAACCAATGTCAGACGGCTTTTTCGTATTGTCCGGCTTGTTCAAATTACCTGAGTTGCCTGGCGTGCTAGGCTTACTCGCGTTGTTTGAATCATCTGGTTTGCCCGGTATTCCTGGTTCATCCGGGTTGCTCGGATCTTCTGGATTACCTGGGGTGCCGGTATTATCAGATTATTCTGAATGCATTCCGTTGGTTCGCTGTTTGCCGATTCATCAAACGAATAGTACTTTGCAACTTTATTTATATAAAATAATAAATAACAAATTTAATACGGCGATGTGCCGATTAGTTCTACTTGCACAATCAGCCGGTCGGACGGTTGCCAGCTTCAAGCAGTGTACACGTGACGAGTATTAGCTGCGGTGTTTCTTTGTCTTCAAGTACTGAAACATCCGTCTTGATAATACCGCGAGTTCCGTTTAATAGAGAACTATTTTTTTCATTGGGAATTGTGGATGCTTTTACACTTTTTTGCTGAGCCGGAAACGACATGCCACCCATTTCGCCCAACTGATCGAAAGCGGCAAGAAGTTCCTGTTGCTGTCGGTCATATGTGATTTTTTCGTAAAATGGATAGCCAATTAGTAGCAATCCAGCAATGACAAGTATCCACCCTAGCGAATTACGCACGATACCATCCACTCTCCAATAAAAGTTCAGTACTAATCTATTGTAGAAATCAGCTCTTACAAAACTCTTAAAGAAAAAAACTAAGAAAAAAAGACTGAAACCAAATGAAAATCGGTCTTAGTCTCCTATTTTTTTGCAGAACTAGTATAGTAATTAGTAACTTAACACTCTCTTATCTTTAGTCTCCAACAACAAGAACGTATGTTATCTTTGTCTTAATTAAACTAGAGTCTATTAAGTGAGCTCCTTTTCATACGATAAAATCAGTTTGAGTATAAACACCATACTTTACATGATTGCTACTGCCTGTAATATCCTCTTACCCGTCTATTCATCAGCCCCACTAGTTAAAGTGAGATTTTAAAAAACATAGCATCACTAGCCTTATAGTATTCATTCCTCTTGATCTAAAAACTCGACCTTCAACCGTTCACCATACGCTTTCTCACTTTCTCCATCCTGCTTCGGAATCTTCTCCATCACAAGTGGCGTCAATTTCTCCCACAGCACATCCATCACATAAAAGTCCCGATCGAATTGGTAATCTAGTTGGTAAAGCGTCAAACCGAGCGCTTCCGCATAGTTCTTCTTCTCCTTACTGCGAACATTGGCTACATTTTTTTTAATGAATTCCGTCACTTCCTCCTCTGCTACACGAATTCCATATTCCTCTTTCGCAACACGAAGCGCATCCACGTATCGACCTGTCTCTTTCTCTGCCATCGCCCGCATGAACTCTGTTGAATGTTCCTGCTTCGTTAAATTATTTTCCACACGTATACGGAATTCCGCCTTCTTCACAGAAAGCAGCTCTTCCATCCCATCTTCAATATGCCCCAAATGAATCCGTTCCAACTCCTCTGTAATTTCCGGCATCTCCTTCAGCACGTCTTCAACTGCCACGTTCATCTGCGCATAATCGTGCACTGTAAGTTCCGGCTTCGGCTCATTCTGCTCCGAACTAGCCGACTGCTTGATCAGCACACTTGCGGCGATCACTAACCCAAAGCAAATCATCGTCAGTGTAAAGCGATTATTTCCTGTCATTGTCATGGCCCCTTTATGCTATAAGTCCATCCAGTATGCCATAACCCAACTGTTTTTTTTGTTGAAAACACTGACTATCGAGAAAAAACGTTCTTTACGTTTCGACAGACACTCCCCCCAAAACACAAAAAGCCCAAGAACACGGAATAACCGCTTTCTTGGACTCTCGACTAATTAACGAACTGCTTTTGTTTTCTCTACCATAAAAGTCACGATGACAAATAGCGCAAAGCTGACGAGCAGAACTGTTCCACCGACAATATAGAAAATCAGCGAAAATGTCTCATTAATATTAAACGGCTGCATGAATTGCAACCACATACCGGCAGTCAATCCAATCGCCCCGACGATTCCTGTCCAACCTTGGACTGTCAGAAGCTTCTTTGCACGCACTCGGTAAATTTTGTAGAATACGCCCCATGAAAATACGGACAGCCAACCCACTAACAAAATATGCGCATGAATTGGACGAAATGCATACGAACCAGCCCCCGCCATATGAGAACCAAGCACCGTACCAATTAAACCAAAAATTGC
>ERZ808037.2223-NODE-2223-length-10427-cov-14.968502_pt1 | contig 10427 bp, 9 predicted proteins | sample MGYA00380190_ERZ808037 | MGnify/ENA primary metagenome ERZ808037 (study PRJEB31490, sample SAMN06133399) | mouse gut metagenome | isolation source: J9 | host: mice | place: China: Chengdu | collected 2015-05 ...
TGAAAAGCGTCACCCCCGACCACCTGCAAGCCTACATCGACCTGCTCAGCTTCGGCGGGACAAACCCGGACGGCACAGCGGCAAAGGCGCTCAGCAAAGGGTACTTACGGCAGTATTCGGCAGTCCTGCAAAGGGCGTTCCGCTTTGCGGTGTTCCCCAAGCGGCTCATCAGCTTCAACCCCATGCAGTATGTGGTCTGGCGGGGAAAGAAAGAGGAATACGAGTTGTTCTCCCAGGAGGACGGGGACACCCCGGCTGTACCCACCCTCACCCATGAGCAGTTCCGGGCGTTGGAGGACTTTCTGAAAAAGAAAGACAATCCTGCCCTGCTACCCATCCAGATTGCCTACTACACCGGGCTCCGTATCGGGGAGGTCTGCGCCCTCACCTGGCAGGACATCAACCTGAACGAGCAGTATCTCACGGTTCGGCGGAGCATCCGCTACAACGGGGCGAGGCATAAAACCGAGATTGGGGCTACCAAGCGGAAGAAAGTCCGCACCGTAGACTTCTGCGATACACTGGCGGCGATTCTGCGAAAGGCCAAAAAGGAGCAGATTGGGAACCGCCTGCGCTATGGGGAGCTTTACGGTCTCAACTACTACGTTGAAGTCAGGGAGAAAGAGCGGGCCTATTACGAGGTCTATACCCTGCCCAGGACGGCGGAGGTGCCGGAGGAATATAGGGAGTTGTCCTTTGTCTGTCTCCGCCCTGACGGGGCCATTGAAACGCCGGGGACGGTAAGTATCATGTGCCGTCAGGCGAAGAAGAAAGTAAAGGGCTTAGAGGACTTCCATTTCCATATGCTCAGACACACGTTCACCAGCAATCTGCTCTCCAACGGGGCCGCTCCCAAGGACGTGCAGGAGCTGCTGGGACACGCAGACGTCAGTACCACGATGAACATTTATGCCCACGCCACGAGGGAGGCCAAGCGTACCTCCGCCCGACTGCTGGATAAGGTAGTCTGCGGGGAGTAAAAAAGTTTCCCTTGTTTCAGCCCATAAGGGCAAAAACAAGGGAAATTACATAAGGTTTGAACATTTAATCAGCGAAAAGCCTTGACATATTAGGGTTTCAAGGGGATTTAACAGATAAACTGGAATTTATCAGGAGGAGAAGGCAATGAAACACAAAGTCAGACTGACTGTCATTGACAAAAAACTGTATCCGGAATTACAGCATCAGTACTGTGCCGATCCGGATTCCGGCGCATGTCCCTGCTATAACGTGGGCGACGTTTTTGAGTTCTACCGCGATGAAATGCGGGATGATTTCTGGCACTGCGGCCTGAATACGCTGGTACATACAGACTCTGATCCGGATACTGTAGCGGGCGGGCCGAAGATGCCGCACTGCTCCGAATTGTGGGATGCCATCAGCAGGTACATCTATACGGGATTGCAGGGTGGCTCTATCATGAATGGCTGGATGGAACGGGAAAACGAGATGATTGCCTGCTGCTCCGACGGAACGAGACCGGTCATTTTCAAAATCGAGCGACTTGATTACGAGGGGGAATAAGTTATGAACGATATTATCAGAGCGATGGAGGAGCGCAGGAGCATCCGTAAATTCAAGCCGGATATGCCTGCAAAGGAAGATATTGATCAAATCATTGAAGCTGGACTCTACGCCGCAAACGGCATGGGGAAACAGGCAACAATTACAGTAGCTGTGACCAATAAAGAGCTGCGTGACAAGCTCTCCTCGGCAAACTGCCAGATTGGCGGTTGGAAGGATGGCTTTGACCCGTTCTACGGCGCACCGGTGATACTGATTGTCCTTGCCGATAAGAGTTGGGCAAACCGTGTTTATGACGGCAGCCTTGTGATGGGCAACATGATGCTGGCTGCGTATTCGCTCGGACTGGGCAGCATTTGGATTCACAGAGCAAAGGAAGAGTTTGAGATGCCTGAATATCAGCAGCTGCTGAAAGACCTCAATGTTGAGGGAGAATGGGAAGGCATCGGACACTGCGCTATCGGATATACGGAGGGCGACTTGCCAAAGGCTGCAAAAAGAAAAGACGGAAGGGTGTTCTGGGCTGAGTAAATTCCAGTTTATCGCTCTCTCCCACGGGCACTTTCCCCGAACGTGTCATAGTGGGTTACACTGTATAGAATAAAAGGCAAGACAGACCGTTGTGGCCTGCCTTGTCTTTCACTTCTTTATGAAGCCTTACCCTCGCCGGGGGGCTGTCTGTTATGTTATATTACCGCGCCCAATCCCGGCTGCGGCCCACCGCCTTATGCCAGCCGGACAGCAGCCGCTCCCGATCCGCCTCCGCCATGGCGGGCTGGAAGCTGTTGTCACACATCCAGAGCCGCTTGATCTCGTCGGTGCCGCTCCACACCCCGGTGGCCAGCCCCGCCAGATAGGCAGCCCCCAGGGCGGTGGTCTCCCGGATGGCGGGCCGGCGCACCTCCCGGCCCACGATGTCCGCCTGGAACTGCATCAGGAACCGATCCCGGCTGGCCCCGCCGTCCGCCTTCAGGGCGCTGAGGGGCAGGCCGGTGTCCGCTTCCATGGCCCCCACCAGATCCGCCACCTGATAGGCGATGGACTCCTGGGCGGCCCGGATGATGTGCTCCCGCTTGGTGCCCCGGGTGAGGCCCACGATGGCGCCCCGGGCGTACATATCCCAGTAGGGGGCGCCCAGTCCGGTGAAGGCGGGCACCAGATACACCCCGCCGTTGTCGGGCACCTTCTGGGCGTAGTACTCCGCGTCGCTGGAGTCGGTGAAGAAGCGCAGTTCGTCCCGCAGCCACTGGATCACCGCCCCGCCCACGAACACGGAGCCCTCCAGGGCGTACTGCACCTTGCCGCCCAGGCCGATGGCGATGGTGGTGAGCAGGCCGTTTTTGCTCTCGCAGGGCTTCTCCCCGGTGTTCATCAGCAGGAAGCAGCCGGTGCCGTAGGTATTTTTGGCGTCCCCCGGCTGGAAGCAGGTCTGGCCGAACAGGGCCGCCTGCTGATCCCCGGCGATGCCCGCGATGGGCACCCGCACCCCCTGGATATCGGCATAGCCGTAGATCTCGCTGGACGAGCAGACCTTGGGCAGCATGGCCCGGGGGATATCCAGGGCGTCCAGCAGCGTCTCGTCCCAGTCCAGCTTGTGGATGTCGAACAGCATGGTGCGGGAGGCGTTGGTCACGTCGGTGACGTGGGCCGCCCCGCCGGTGAGCTTCCACACCAGCCAGCTGTCCACGGTGCCGAACAGGACCTCCCCCCGCCGGGCCTTCTCCCGGGCGCCGTCCACGTGATCCAGAATCCACTTGATCTTGGTGGCGGAGAAGTAGGCGTCGGGGATCAGCCCCGTCGTCTCCCGGATGTGATCGCCCAGCCCGTCGGCCAGCAGCTGATCCACGATGGGGGCCGTCCGGCGGCACTGCCACACGATGGCGTTGCAGATGGGCCGGCCCGTCTCCTTATCCCACAGGATGGTGGTTTCCCGCTGGTTGGTGATGCCGATGCCGGCGATGTCCTCCGGGGCCACGCCGGACTGGGCCACCACCTCCATCATGGTGGCGTACTGGGACGACCAGATCTCCATGGCGTCGTGCTCCACCCAGCCCTCGTGGGGGTAGTACTGGGTGAATTCCTTCTGGCTCACGCCCAGGATATTTTGATCCCGGTCGAACAGGATCACCCGGGAGCTGGTGGTGCCCTGATCCAGGGCGAGGATGTATTTGCCCATTAGGTACGCTCCTTTCGGCTTTTTTGAAACGGATCGAACATGGCTGTAGGGGAGGGGCTTGCCCCCTCCCGTCCCACCCGATTTGCTGTCTGTCCCCGGGAGGGGCAAGCCCCTCCCCTACGGGCAGATCAAATCCCGGGTAGCAACGATATTGGCCCCGGTGCCGCACACGTTCTCGATCACCACCTGCCCCACCGCCACGGGGGCGGACAGGGTGATCCCCTCCAGCGCGGCCATCACCTCCAAGATCTTCCCCTTGGGGACGGCCCGGTCGGTTTTCACCGGGCACCGGGGGTGGGTGCCGCCCTCACACCGCACGGTGGAGGTCACCACCCTGGTGGGGTTCGTCAGCTCCAGTTTCCCATACTCCGCCCCCCGGGGGCAAGCGTTGCCGGTGACGGCAAAGCCCTTTTCCTCGTCCACCTTCAGGTGGCACCCCTTGGGGCAGACGATGCAGATCAGTTCCTTCATTGCTCCACCTCCCGGATGGACACGGTGAGCTCCCCCTCCGCCCTGTCCAGCAGGGCCCGGGGCAGGTCGATATGCTCCATCTCGCCGGGGGCCAGGTGCTCCCGCTTGAAGCGGGCGATCTGGGCGTCCCCGGACGTCACCAGAATCTCGCTGTCTCCGCACACCCGGTTCACCCGGAAGAACAGCCCGCACAGCTTGTCCACCCGCTGGGGCCGGATGCGCTGGGGCACGGTGTAGGTCACGCCGTCCCCGTTTTTGACCTCCAGGACCGCCTCCCCGGCGGAAGCGGCCCCGCCCAGCACGTAGGCCGCCGCCGCGGCTCCGGCCTTCTGGCTCTCGGCGGTGACGAAGTCCACCAGGTCGTGGACGTGGCACACGTTGCCGCAGGCGAACACCCCGGGCAGGGAGGTCTCCATGTTCTCGTACACCACCGCGCCGTTGGTGCGGCGGTCGATCTCGATGCCCGCCTGCCGGGTGAGCTCGTTCTCCGGGATCAGCCCCACCGACAGCAGCAGGGTGTCACAGTCGAACACCATCTCGGTGCCGGGGATGGGGTTGCGCTGCTCGTCCACCTCCGACACCACCACCTGCTCCACCCGGTCGCGCCCCCTAATGTCGGTGACGGTGTGGGACAGGTACAGCGGGATATCGTAGTCGTGGAGGCACTGGACGATGTTCCGGTTCAGCCCGCCGGAGTAGGGCATCACCTCCACGCAGGCCAGCACCTTGGCCCCCTCCAGGGTCATGCGCCGGGCCATGATGAGGCCGATGTCGCCGCTGCCCAGAATCACCACCCGTTTCCCGGGCATCCACCCCTCCATGTTCACATACCGCTGGGCGGCCCCGGCGGTGAACACCCCGGCGGGCCGGGTGCCGGGGATGGCGATGGCCCCCCGGGTGCGCTCCCGGCAGCCCATGGCGAGGACGATAGACTTGGCCTCCTCCACCCGGTAGCCGGTGGACTTGCCCACCATGTGCACCTGGCGGTGGCCGGTGACCTCCAGCACCATGGTGTCCAGCCGCACCTCCACGCCGGTCTCGCCCAGCAGCTTCCCGAACCGTCCGGCGTACTCCGGGCCGGTGAGCTCCTCCTTGAAGTGGTGCAGGCCGAAGCCGTTGTGGATGCACTGGTTCAGAATGCCGCCCAGCTCCCTGTCCCGCTCCACAATCAAAATGGAGCGCAGGCCGCCCTCCCAGGCGGCGCAGGCCGCGGCCAGCCCGGCGGGCCCGCCGCCGATCACAATGAGGTCATACATGGCTCATGCCTCCTTCCGGCGGGGTTTTCGTCTCCCGATCCAGCAGCCAGGAGCCCGCCTGATCCTGCACGATCTCCCCGGGGGATTTGTGCAGCTCCCGGGCCAGGATGTCCACCACCCGGGGCCCGCAGAAGCCCCCCTGGCAGCGGCCCATGCCCGCGTTCACCCGGCGCTTCACCCCGTCCACCGAGCAGGGCGGGATGGGGCCGTGGAGGGCCTCCAAGATCTCCCCCTCGGTGATGGTCTCGCACCGGCAGATCACCCGGCCGAAGGCGGGCTCCTTCTCCACCAGCGCCGCTCGCTCCTGAGGGGGCAGCTCCTTGAAGCGGGTGCGACGGCGCTCACATACGAACGTGTCCTTTTTCTCCAGCGCCAGCCCCGCCTTTCGCAGCAGTTCCACCGCGTACTCCCCGATGGCGGGGGCGGCGGACAGCCCCGGCGAGCAGATGCCCGCCAGGTCGAAGAAGCCGGGGGCGCTCTCCTCCAGAATAAAGTCCCCCCGGTCGGTGGACGCCCGCACCCCGGCGAAATTGCGGATGGACTCCCGGAAGTTGACGGAGGGCACAGACTTTTGGGCCGTCTCCCGGACGAAACGCAGGCCATCCCCAGTGGTGGCGGTGTCGTGGCCCTCCGACGGCTCCGCGTTGGGGCCCACGATGAGGTTGCCGTGGACGGTGGGGGCTACCAGCACCCCCTTGCCCACCTTGCTGGGGCACTGGAAGATCACCCGGCCCACCCGACCGCCCTCGCTCTTGTCCAGCAGGTAATACTGTCCCCGGCTGGGGTGGATGTCAAAGGCGTGGGGGGCGGCCAGGTCGTGGACAATGGCGGCGTCCACCCCGGCGGCGTTGATCACAAAGCGGGTCTCAAAGTCGCCCTGGCTGGTGTGGACGACCCATCCATCCCCTCCCGTCTGAATTCTGGCCAAACCTGTAACGGCGGTATTCAAACGCAGCTCCACCCCGTTTTTCACCGCCGTCTCCGCCAGGGCCAGGCAGTACTCCCAGGGGGAGCAGATGGCGGCGGAGGGGGCGTGGAGGGCGGCCACCACCTGCTCCGACAGGTTGGGCTCCAGCGCCCGGGCCTCGTCCCCGGTGAGCAGCCTCAGCCCTGGCACGCCGTTCTCAAGCCCCCGGCGGTACAGCTCCTCCACCGCGGGCCGCTCCTCCTCCGAGAAGGCCAGCACCAGCGAGCCGCAATTGTGGTAGGGCACGTCCAGCTTTTGGCACAGCTCCCGGGCCAGCTCCACCCCCCGGACGTTGAGCTTTGCCATCAGCGTCCCCGGCTCCGGGTCGTACCCGGCGTGGAGAATGGCGGAGTTGGCCTTGGTAGTGCCCAGGGCCACGTCGTTCTCCCGCTCCAGAACGCCCACCTTCAGCCGGTACCTGGACAGCTCAAAGGCGGCGGCCGCGCCGGTGATGCCGCAGCCGATGACAAGTACGTCGTACATGGAATGACCTCCCCGTGTGGCGGAGCGCGTCCCCGCGCCCTCCACGGTTTTGATTAACGATATTGTAACAGGAAAACGGGGAAATAACAAGGCCCCCCGGTTTACGCCGGGGAGCCCTGTGTCATGCTGAAGCTGAATCAATACCGGCCGAAGTCGGCGGAGCGGCCGTCGGTGACGTCGGAGCCGAACTCGTAGTCCTTCCCCGGCAGGATGGCGTTGAGCACAATCCCCGCGATGGCGGCGATGGCCAGGGCCGTCAGGGTAATGGACGCGCCGCCCACCTGGAAGGTGAGCCCGCCGGAGAAGCCCAGGCCGCACACCAGAATCACCGCGGCGATGATGAGGTTCCGGGAGTTGGTGAAGTCCACCCGGTTCTCCACCACGTTACGCACGCCGATGGCGGAGATCATGCCGTACAGGATGAAGGACACGCCGCCCACAATGGCCGCCGGCATGGAGTTCACCACCGCCGCGAACATGGGGCTGAAGGACAGCACCAGGGCGTAGACGGCCGCCAGCCGGATGACCTTGGGGTCGTACACCTTGGACAGCACCAGCACGCCGGTATTCTCGCCGTAGGTGGTGTTGGCGGGGCCGCCGAACAGGGCGGACAGGGAGGTGGCGATGCCGTCGCCGATGAGGGTGCGGTGCAGGCCGGGGTCGGAGAGGAAGTCCTCCCCCACGGTGGCGGAGATGGCGGACATATCGCCGATGTGCTCCATCATGGCGGCGATGGCGATGGGGGCCATCACCAGGATGGAGGTCAGGTCAAACTTGGCGATGGAGCCGCCGAAGTCGGTGAAGAAGGGCTGGAAGCCGATGGGGCTGGACTGGGCCACAGTGGTGAAGTTCATCAGGGCGACCTTGACAGGCTCCGCGCCGCTGAAGTCCCAGGCCTGGGCCCCCAGGGCGTTGGCGATGACGGCGATGACATACGAGCCCACCACGCCCAGCAGGATGGGGATGATTTTAATCATGCCCTTGCCCCAGATGTTGGCCACGACGATGATGCCCATGGCCACCAGGGCCAGCCACCAGCAGGTCTTGGCGTTGTTCACCGCGGAGGGGGCCAGGTTCAGGCCAATCAGGATGATGATGGGCCCGGTCACCACCGGGGGCAGGAAGCGCATGACCTTCTTCACGCCCACCAGCTTGATGACGCCGGCCAGGACGACGTACAGCAGGCCGGCCACCACGATGCCGCCGCAGGCGTATTGCAGCTTTTCCGACGCCTCCATGGCGGCGTACTTGCCGGAGTCCAGCTTGGACACCGCCTCAAAGCCCCCCAGGAAGGCGAAGGAGGAGCCCAGGAAGGCGGGCACCTTCAGCCGGGTGCACACGTGGAAGAACAGGGTGCCGATGCCGGCGAAGAACAGGGTGGTCTGGATGGACAGGGGCAGGCCGTAGTTGTTCACCAGAATGGGCACCAGCACGGTGGCCCCGAACATGGCGAACATATGCTGCAGGCCCAAAAGCAGCATTTTGGGCACGCCCAGGGTGCGGGCGTCGCGGACGGGTTCCTGATTTGTCATACTCTACTCTCTCCTTTTCAACTATGATGCTACAGCTCCGCACAAAAAAAGAGACAACCACCGAAAACGGCGATTGTCTCAGCTACGTGGAAAAGGGAACAGCACGCCCCCGGCCGGGCGCTTTGAAAAACAGCGGCGTAAGCTGGAGCATTTTGTTCCCCTCCTTTGCGTTCGACCTATCATACCAGAAGCCGGTGGAAGTTGCAAGCTGGGATTGTGCACAAAAACCGTCTGGGGGATCCGGGCGGTTTTCGTCTGCTTCCGGCAGGGCGGACAAAAACTTTTTTGCGAACGCTTGCAACCAACCGCCCAAAATGGCACTCTATAGAGACAGGAACCGGTTCCCGCCCCGGAAAGGAAGTGATGCCATGACGGACGCCCATCTCATCGCCCTGTTCACCGACCGCTCGGAGGAGGCGATCCCCGCCCTAAAATCCCAATACGGCCCCTATTGCCGCGCCGTGGCGTCCCGCCTCCTGTCCGACCCCCGGGACGTGGACGAGTGCCTCAATGACAGCTTCCTGGCGGTGTGGCAGGCCATCCCGCCCGCCCAGCCGGAGCATTTCAAGGGCTGGCTGGCGGCCATCGTCCGCCACCGGGCCCTGGCCCTGGGCCGTGAAAACAGCCGCCGTCCGCCCACGGTGGACGAGGCGGCCCTGGAGCTGGCCTCCTGCCTGCCCCCGGGGAACGGCCCGGAGGAGGAATCCGCCCGCCGCGCCCTGCTGGACGCCGTGGCCCGCTTTCTCCGCGCCCAGCCAAAGGACGCGCGTATCGCCTTCCTGCGCCGCTACTGGTACGGCGACCGGGTGGAGGACGCCGCCCGCCGCCTGGGCTGGAGCGTGAGCAAAACCAAAAGCGTGCTGTTCCGCACCCGGAACAGGCTGCGCGCACAACTGCAAAAGGAGGGTTTTCTGTGAAAAAAGAGGACGTTTTGAATCTCATGACCGGCCTGCCCGCCGACCTCGTCGAGGAGGCCGATTTTGACGCGCCCGTAAAGCGCCGCCTGCCCAGGGTGGCCCGCGCAGGGCTCATCGCCGCCTGCCTGTGTCTGGCCCTGCTGGGAACGGCCTTCGCTGTGACGGAACTGTCCAGGATGCGGGTCAACTGGGGGGATTCCGGCATCAGTACGGATGGCTATTCCGTGGAGTACGTGGTGGACTTTTACCCGCTGAGCAGATTCAGCCAGGAGGTCACCGCAATGGCTGGGTTAGACCCGTCCCAGCAGCACAGGTATTTTGACACCTGGGACGAGCTTCAGGCGTTTACCGGCGTGGAGATTGTCCGCAACCCGGTACTGGACAGTGCCCAGCCCGGGCCCACGGGTACGCTTCCGTGGGAATACGACCGGGGATCGCAGGATCCGGATAAAACGCACCTCAGGCTCGAGACCGGCGCGACAGACAACGGGGAACTGCGGATTGTCCAGGCCCTCAGCACCAATCTGATTGACGGCTTCTGGGTCAGAATGTCTGAAGGCATCTACACCGAGCGGGCGGAAGGAACCCTTTATTATGCTGCGGAGGGAAGCCGCGAAAAGATAGTGGGGGACGGTATGCACGCGCGGGGCGGCTTGGTCTACGGGGAAGGCTATGAGGTAACCCAGGAGAACTATACCACCCCCAACGGGCTGGAAACCCTCATCATCCTGGCGGCCCGGCCCGCCCCGAAAGAATCCACCATGTGCAGCGCCTATTTCCTCATTGACGGCGCGTATTGCCAACTGACAGTGGGGGGCAGCGGCCCGTACAGCGACCTGCCCCAGCCGGAGCCCCAGCAGGCGATGGAACTTTTGAAAACAATACTGGACGGCTTCGAGCTCTCCCCCGCCCGCTAAATTTTCCAGTTTCTGGTTTCCCCTTCAACAAAATCCGCCCAACGGCCTGTACTATAATAAGCGCGATACGGGACAACCCCGTACCGCGCTTATTTTTTCGCAAAGAGGGGACAAGCCATGCCCATCACCATCACCGGCCGGGACAGCGGCCTCACCATCGCCCTGTCCGGCGAGATCGACCACC
>ERZ808037.2224-NODE-2224-length-10426-cov-4.220311_pt1 | contig 10426 bp, 10 predicted proteins | sample MGYA00380190_ERZ808037 | MGnify/ENA primary metagenome ERZ808037 (study PRJEB31490, sample SAMN06133399) | mouse gut metagenome | isolation source: J9 | host: mice | place: China: Chengdu | collected 2015-05 ...
AGGTAGAAGTCGTTCAGGCCGTAGTCCTTGAGCAGGTTGAGCACGAAGTTGAGCAGGTTCTTGAGCTCGTCGCGCATCTGCTCGCGCGTGCAGTAGATGTGCGAATCGTCCTGGGTCAAGCCGCGCACGCGGGTCAGTCCGTGCACGACGCCCGACTTCTCGTAACGGTAGACGGTGCCGAATTCGAAGAGGCGCAGCGGCAGCTCGCGGTACGAACGCTGGCGCGACTTGAAGATGAGGTTGTGCATCGGGCAGTTCATCGGCTTGAGGTAATAGTCGAAGCCCTGCTTGACGATGTTGCCCTGCTCGTCCTTCTCCTCGTCGAGATGCATCGGCGGGTACATGCCGTCCTTGTACCACTGCAGGTGGCCGGAGGTCTCATACAGGCCGCCCTTGGTGATGTGCGGGGTCTGCACGAAGCTGTAGTGGTGCTTGCGGTGCATCTCACGCGAGTAGTCCTCCATCGCGTTGATGATCGCGGCGCCCTTGGGGTGGAACACGGCAAGGCCCGGTCCGATCTCCTCCGGGAACGAGAACAGGTCCATCTCCTGGCCGAGCTTGCGGTGGTCGCGCTTGGCGGCTTCCTCCATGCGCGTCTGGTACGCCTTGAGCTCCTCTTTGGTGGGGAACGCCACGCCGTAGATGCGCTGGAGCATCGGGTTCGCCTCGGAGCCCTTCCAGTAGGCGGCCGCCGCGCGTTCGAGCTTGAACGCCTTGATGAAGCGCGTGTTCGGCAGGTGCGGTCCACGGCACAGGTCGGTCCACACCACATTGCCTTCACGGTCGATGTTGTCGTACATGCTCAGCTCTTTGTCGCTGATCTCTACGGCGGCTTCGGTGTTGAGCGCGTCCTCTTTGTCTTTGATCAGTTCGAGCTTGTACGGCTGGTCCGCCTCTTCCTTCAACGCCTCGTCCTCGGTGACCACGCGGCGTTCGAAGCGCTGTGCGGACTTGATGATGCGCTGCATGTGCTTCTCGATCGTCTTCAGATCCTCAGGCGTGAACGGTTCGGCCACGTCGAAGTCGTAGTAGAAGCCGTTTTCGATCACAGGTCCCACGCCGAGCTTCGCGTCGGGGCGAATCTCCTGCACGGCCTGCGCCATGACATGCGTCGCGGAGTGGCGCATGATCGCGATGCCATCCGGCGAATCGAGCGCAATCGATTCGACTTCGTCACCGTTGGAGAGCGGTGTGTAGAGGTCGCGGGGCTCGCCGTTGAGACGCACGGCGATGATGTTCTTGTCGTCGGCGAACAGGTCGACGCCCGTCTGGTTCGCATCCACCTCCTTCGCTTCGCCGTTGACCGTTAGGGAGATGGTGTTCTGTGCCATGGGAATCGTCCTTGTCTATCTGGGTCCGCGGTACAAGGTGCAGACCTGGACTACTGATTACAGGTACACAACTTAGGGTTCAGCGCAGACAATGCCGTCGCGTTCGGATTGCCGGAACGCGACGGCATTGCGTCTCACCGGTAGGTGCCGCGTGAATGGGCCACATCGGCGACTCCGACGCCAGCCGAGGCGAGCAGCATCCGGATGTCCTGTTCGCTCGCCGTGCACCGTGGTCCGATCATGACGGCGCGCAATGTGCGCCCCAGATCCAGACCAAGGTCAATCGTCGGCACGAGCCGGTCCGTGCGCGGCAGCACGGTGAACCGCGCATGGGTCACCGTATCGGGGAAACGTCGAGGCAACGCGTGGGCCAGTCCCTCCTGCAGCGTCTCGAAACCGGCGGTGTTCGCATTCGGCCCCCATATCGCGAGCCTCCATTCGCGCTCTTCGCGGAAGAACCGCTTCTTGCAGAACGCTGTGGCCGCGATGAACTCCAATGTGGCGTCGAGCAGCCGGGCACGCACGGCGTCCTGTGTGCGTGCGCTCGCCGCACGCAGGTCGTGCACATTGCGTGCCATACGCGCGGCGAGCTCGTCGAAGCATTCCGTGCTGCGCTCACGCCCGTAGACGATCGGCCGGTACAGCGTCATCATGTGCGTCTCCAACGGGTGCCCGTCGTCGCTGCACACCGTGAACGATGGCTCCCGTTGCGCGAAGGTCGACAGGTCGAATCCGAGCGCCACTCCCCGACCGTCGTCGCCATACGCGCGCCATTGGCTGAGCTGGTCCGCGCGCTCGGACAGGCACACCGCATAGCACAGGCGGTTGGGTGGCAGCAGATGCCGGCTGAGCGCCTCACGCAACAGCGTCTGGTATTCCGGGCGCAGCAGCTCGATCCAATGGTCAGCGAATTCCAAGGTCGGTCCGGATCCGCTGATCAGGCCAATGCGTTTGAGGCTGTCCATCGCCGCAGCATATCCATAGGTGATCTCCGCGGAATCGTTGGATTTCGTGATGTCGCACAGCCGCAGCGACGCGTTCGAGATGATGGCGCACGCGGTCTCCAACGAACAGTAATGGTACGTCAACGGCATCTTCTGCCCTCCTGTCTCATTTCCCCGCCATACTACCGGCAGTGGGTCAGACGGCACAACCACAGGCTTCATCAAGGAACCAACAGTCGTGGCTCACCACGACGAGCGCACCTGGGTAGGTGTGCAGAAAACGCGCCAGCGCCTGCTTGGAGTGCAGGTCGAGGTGGTTCGTCGGCTCATCGAGCACAATGAGCTGGGGTTTGCGTAGCAGTCCCAGGCACAATGCGAGCTTCTGCGCCTGTCCGGGGCTCAGCGGCTCGCCCGCCATCAACCGGTCGGGGTCGGCGTTGAGCTGCGCATAGGCGGAGAGCACGCGTGGGCGCTCCGCGTTGCTGAGCCCCTGCAACTGGGTCAGCAGACGCGTCTGCTCGTCTTCGCTGGGAATCTGGTTGATGACCAGCGCGGGCAACTCTGTGTCGAGTGACGCGAGCAACGCGCGGATGACCGTCGATTTGCCGGTCCCGTTCGACCCGTCGATGCCGATGTGGTCGCGCGGGCCCACACTCAGGCGCGGCACGCGTATGCCGGCATCCGCGCCATCTGTCTGTGCGTCTGGTATGGCTTGCGTATGCCAATGCCATCCATCCACGACCAGTTCGGACACGGCGTCCCCACTGCCGGCCGGCGCGCCGCCGTCGAACCGCAGCACACCGGCGTCCACATGCGCCGGCTCCCTGCGCGCCGAAGGCTCGATGTCCACGACAATCGCGCCGTCGTACCGCTTGGCGTCCGTTGCGATGGACTCGACCGCACGCTGCGCCGCCGCCAGCCGACTGCCGAGCGCGCGGTATGCGGCGGCGCTCGCCTTGTCCGCCTGCTTCTCGTTCCACTTATGCGTATTGCGCGCGTCATGGTCGAGCCGGTCGATCTTCCATCCGCCATGCTTGCGCGCCGTGGCGGCGTCCATCATCGCGCGGCGGCGCTCCTGCGCCTGCGCGATGGATTGCTGCGCATGCTGCGCGGCTTCGAGCTGGTCCGCCACCTCGGCGCGGCGCAGTGCGCGTGTCTGCTGCGCCTTCGTGTACCCGCCCGCATACCGTTCGAGCACGGTGCGGTTGCGCCCGCGCACATGCCGGCGTTCGAACATGATGCATTGCGCGCATGTCGCGTCGATGAGTTCGACGTCGTGCGACACAAGCACGCCGATGCTGTTACACGCGCGCATCGCGTGCGCGATGGCCTCGCGCGTGGCCGTGTCCACATGGTTCGTCGGCTCGTCGAGCACCAGCACGTCCGGATTGGCGAACAGCGCGCACGCCACCTGCAGGCGCTTGCGCTCGCCGCCGGAGAGCATGGCGAACCGGTAGGGCCAGTCGTCACCGATGCCGAGCGTGTCGCGCAGCGCGACCGACGGTGCGGACCAGTCGTCGCGGAACTCCTCGAGATTCGCTGGCTCGCGCGTGCACTCCTGTTCGCAGTATGCACTGACGAACGTGGACGGGGCGGGACTGACTGATCCGCGCGTGGGGGTCAGCAGACCGCAGACGATGCGCGCAAGCGTCGTCTTGCCGCAGCCGTTGTCGCCGAGCAGCGCCGTCCAACCTGCGGGCAGGGAGCAATCCACGTCGTCGAACAGCGGTTCGGCGGCGCCGGGATGGGAAAAAGAGAGATGTCGTACCACAAGAGTCGTTGCCACGGTGGCCACCTTTGCCAATATGGCGTACTGCAAGGAACAATCAGTGAATGAGACCGGGATTCGGTGAGAACGAACGCACATGAACGCGGCAGCACGCACAACGCGTCTGGCCGACTGATTCATTCACTGCATTCAGATCCGCAAGTACCCTATGACCTCCGTGAAAGATTTCCTTGGCATGTGGGGAAATCTGCTTGGATATGAAGAGAGCGGACAACGGGACTCGAACCCGCGGTCTCGACCTTGGCAAGGTCGCGCTTTACCAACTAAGCTATGTCCGCATGTGCAACCAACCGGTGTACGCCGCTTGAGCACGAGTCACCATAATACAGCATTGCTCCTTGTGCGCAAATTCGGCGTGTCTCAACGGCGTCAAGGCATGCAATGAGCGAACAACAGGCCCGGTTCATCACCTCGGGCTCGCTGTACGGCCTACACTGGGAAATCACGAAAGGAGTAGATGCCATGCCGATGATCGAAATGGCCCAGAGCACTGACGTCAACACTATCAGGGATCTGAGCATTGCCACATTCGCCGAGACCTTCGCTTCCCTGAACACCGAGGAAGACATGGAGCAATACAACGAGCGGCATTTTTCGACAGATGAGCTGCAACGCGAAATAGACAACCCCGACTCCACTTTTGTGGTGGCGAAAGTGGACGGCGTTCCTGCCGGATACATGAAAGTGAATGTCGGTGACGCCCAGACCGAGGAGATGCTCGGCAACCGCATGGAGGTTCAGCGCCTCTACATACTGCGGCAGTACAAGCGCAATGGCTTGGGCACACGGTTCATGCACACCGCCTTCGACATGGCCCGTGCGCAGGGCAAGAGCGTCATCTGGCTGGGGGTATGGGAGCACAACGACGCCGCGATTGCGTTCTACAAGCGCATGGGTTTCGTCCAATTCGGTTCGCATGACTTTGTGCTGGGAGACGACCGGCAGACGGACCTGCTCATGGAAGCGGCCGTGGACCGGCTTGTGTAGCGCCCGTCACGGCCGGATGCTCACTGGCTTGCGCCTTCTTGGAGGGTGGGGATGTGTGGGTACAGCCTGTGCACCGTGTCGCCCCAATCCGTCACGCGTACGGCGTTGTCGGTGTATCTGACCTTGACTTTGAGCCCTGTGACCTTCACGTCGTGCTGCTCGAATGTGGCGCACACGGTGTAGTTGGGCTGGTCCTCCCCCGTCAGCAGGCAACCGGTGTTCTGTTGGGTGCCTTGGGGTAGGCCGTTGAACCAGTTGATGGCCTTGGGCCAGCTGTCCCAATCGTCTTGGAACACGTTCCAGGACTCGGCCACGCGTCCCCCACCGGTGGCGTTGACAGTGAAGTCGAACCATCCGTCGGAGTCCGGATGGGTGTTTTCCTTGCCGATGATGTCGAGCTCGGTGAACGCGGCGAATGTCGGTGAGCACGCATCGGTGAGCTTGGGTATGCCATCCTGTTCGGGGTATGGCGCAAGCTTCTGCTGGGCGCCTATCGCATTGGCGATCGCGCTGCATGCGGAATTGTTCACGAGCGCATTGGTGACGATGTCACGCAGCTTGTCGTTCTTCTTATACAATTCGATGAGAGTGAAGTCGTCGCTGTGGTCCTTCTGGTCGACCGTTGTGGCCTGTACGGTGCCAGCCTTTGGGTCGGTGATGCGGATTGGCTCGGACCATTCCGCGCCATTCCAGCCATTGTCTGTTGTGACGGTGTAGATGCCCGGTGTCACGAGCCACATCGTGTCGGTGAAATCGGAGACCGTGCCGTTGAGCCGGTACCTGCCGGCGTCGTGGCGTTCGTCCACGAACCCCACGGCAGGGAGCACCTGCTCCATCGGCACACGCCACACCCCGTCGTGCTTGGTCATATGCCAGACGATCGTGGTGGGTTCCGAACCCACTGTGTAGGTGACCGTCACATCGCTCGCCGTGTCGGAAACCTTGTGGATGTCCGCCACATGCGGGTCGCTCAACGGCGTGTTGGGTTTGATGGCCTTGAGCACATAACCGTCCGGATTGGCGGCGACAGGGCTCGTGTGCGCGCTGATCGTGCTGTAATTGGAGTTTTGCATCGCGTCGAGCAGAACCTGCGCCACCGATTGCGGATCATAGTTCGCCTGTCCGCAGGCGGCCGCTGGCAGCAGCAACGCCAACGCCACCAATGCGGTGAGGCAACGGTTGATGTGCTTCATGCGGCCCTCCTCTGCTCGTGGACGTGTCCGATTCCGACCATACACCACTGCCTGCAGGGTATCGCCGAGAGAGCACACTATACTGTTCCGGAGCACATGATGACCCAATGCGAACGACGGGGGGAACAAGTGGATATGCGATGCACACGGGCGGCCGCGCTCGCCGCGGCGATGATCATGGTGGTGTCTGGCGCGGCGTGCGGCGCGAAATCGGAAGATGCGTGGAACGCCGAGCGTGACAACAGCGCCTGGACACAGCATGTGACGGATGCCGGCACCCCATTGACCGCCGACGAGTTCAAGACGACCACATGGCGTGCGGGCAACGATGACATGGTCATGTTCCATGACACGTCCGAAGCGTGGCCGCATATGGAGATGCCGACGGTGCGCAGCGCGGACGACCACCATTCCACACTCATCCCCGAATCTGTCAAGGACCAAAGCGAACTGCTGCAATTCGAATTCCTGCAGTACGCCGACGTGAAGCTCGACGGCGCCTATTACGCTATCTCCGCGTATTTCCCCGACGATCCTGCGAACATGTCCACAAGCGCATGGAGCAAAGGCGCGGATGGTGATCTGTTCGTCCTCGCGGTGAACGACAAGTCCCACGAAGGCTACCGTGTGCGCGCCACACAGACCGAACTCGACGCGCAATGCATGACCGATGGCCTCGGTGGCGACGCGACGTGCTATGAGGTGCTGTTCGACGGGCTTGCACAGGAAGCCAAAGCCAACAACGGCATCCTCACCCTCGAATATGTGAACATGAGCACGGGCGATGGCAACGCAACGGAATAACGCCGTGAACCACAGCTTATAGCGCAGCCAATATATAGGTATAGGGGTGTGGGTCTGGGCACATCATGATTGATGCGCCCAGACCCACACCCCTATACCTGGAACGTCACGCGTCCTCACAGCTGTGCGACGCGCAACGCGTGCAACGACACCGCCACGGATGCGGCAAGCACCGCAACCGTACATGCGATTGCCCCACCATACCACACCCACAGCGGCATGGCTGCGATCGCCGTGGGAACGCCATCGGCTCCCACACCAACGAATATGGCCAGGGCGACGATGGTCATCACCACCGCGAGCACGCATATGCGGGCGAGCTGTGCACGGTCACGGAAGATGATGTTGACCGGAATCTCGATGGAGGCAGAAAGCGCCGTGAACAGCACCGCGAACACGACGACCACCACCGATTGCGCGAACGACTGCCGGTGCACAACCGCGCTGAGCGCCTGCAGCACCACTGCGAGCAAGCAAGCCGGGACCGTTGCGATGAGATACTTTTCCGCGATGTACTCCCCTGCGCTGAACGGCATCGCGAACAGCGTACGGCGTACCGGCGCGCTCAGGTCATTGCGCACCATCGCCCCACACACCGTCGAAAACAGCATCGGTATGAGCAACACACCCATGATGTACATGTCGGAGACGGTGTAGAACACACATAACGCGAGCATCACGATGAGGAACAGACGATTCTTGCCCATCGCGATCATGTCCCGCTCAACAAGGCCTTTCATGACTGGTTCCTTTCGCTGTGCGCATCGGCATTGTGCGATTCGGTCGCCGTAGGCGGCGCGGCATCCTGATCTGCCGTCATGATCGTGATGAGTTCATCGATGTCGCCGCGCGCGACCGCCACCCCCGGCATGTTCTCCTCGTAGTACCGGCGCGCGTCGGTGAGCGCATGGACACCGCCGCGTACGCGTGCACTCGCGAGGATGTGCGTGCGGTCGAGCTCCGCCGCTTGGTCGTCGGTGAGCATGAGGACCGCATAGTCGTCGCGCAGCCGGTCGATGGTCTCGTGCAGACGGATGAGGCCGCGGTCGATGACGTAGAAGTCGTCGCACAAGGTCTCGATGTCCTTCGAATTGTGTGAGCTGATGAGGATCGCACGCCCGGGCGTCTCCATGTAGGCGCGCAGCAGATCGAGCAGTTCATTGCGCGCCACGACGTCGAGTCCGGCCGTCGGCTCATCGAGGATGAGCACGTCGGGTTCGTGGCTCATCGCGATGATCGTCTTGAATTTCGCCGTCATGCCGGTCGAGAAGTCACTCATCGGCTTGTCTTCGGGAAGCGAGAACCGTGTGAGCAGCGTGCGGCAGAGCGTCGCGTCGAACGACGGGTAGAACGCCTGCGCCTGCCGGATGACGTCGGTGCCGGTGAACGCCGCGTCGAATGACGAGTCGGCGAGCACGGCGCCGACGCGCCGTTTGACGCTGTTCGGCAGTTGTGTGACGTCAGTGCCGAGCAAGGTGCCAGTGCCTGCGTCCGGTTTCGCAAGCCCGAGGATGATGCGGAACGTCGTCGTCTTGCCTGACCCATTGACGCCGACGAGTGCGGTGATGGAGTCTTTCGGTACACGCATTGTCACGTCGAGCGTGAAGCCGGTGTAGTGTTTCATCGCTCGGTCGAGAATGATGAAATCGTCGGTCATCGTGTGCCTCCTTGCTGGTTGCCGTCGCTCTCGCCTTCATCGAGCAGCATCGTGACGAGTTCCATGATCTCCGCGTCACTCAATTGCAGTCTGCGCGCTTTCGCTATCGTCTGGGTGAACTCCTCCTCCACTTGGCGGTTGAGTTCCTCGGCCACGATGTTCGGCGAGACCTGCGCGACGAACGTGCCTTTGCCCTGCACGGTGACGACGAGCCCCTCCTGTTCGAGCACGTCGTACGCCTTCTTCGCGGTGAGCGCCGAGATCGCGCACTGCCTGGCGAGCCCGCGCACCGATGGCAATGGGTCGCCGGCCTTGAGCTCGCCTTGTTTGACGAGCGCGCGGATGCGGTCCACGATCTGCTCGTAGATCGGCGTCATCGACGTCGGGTTGATGATGATGTCCATGTGGTCCTCGTGGTTCTGGCTGTATCGTGGGTATATAACACAATATAACAGTGATATACAGTATATAACTATTTGTTCGTGCGCATGACATCGGTTCATTTCGGCGTGTCGTACCCGTCCGTGGCGCCGTTGCCGGTGGAATTGCGGCAGTCGTCCCGGTCTTGGTCGAATTTTTCAGCTTTGCTGGCAATGGCGGCGTGCCTCCTGCGTGCCGGACGTATCTTGTTCTGCAATGGACCGGGACTATGCAGCATAAGGGGGCATCATGGTCTGGATTGTCATCGCAGTGGTGATTCTTGGAATCAGCGCATATTTCGGCAACGAATACCGGCTTGACCGCAAGGCGCACAAACTCAACTCCGGAACCGAAGAGGACCGGCGGCTTGCCGCGGAGATGCAGGACATCGCCCGCAAGATCGACGAAGGCAAGTACCTGTACCGGTGATGCGCATAAGGAGGTGAAGGTGTGATGATTCAGTCGGATAAACGGTGGAACATCAAACTGGGCTCATGGATATGCCTTAGCAACTTGGCCCTGTGGTCATTGCAGGCCATCGTGCAGATCATCCGCAACGGCGCCCTGTCAGCGCCTGTCATATCCAATCGGCAGGATTCGCGTTCTTTGTCTTTGGCACAGCATTCGGAGCATTCACGGACAAGGACAAGCGGATACCGGTGTATGGAGTGGTCCTCGCTGCTTCCCCTGCCGGTTGTCGCCAGGATGATCATCATGGGGCTGCACTGAGTGTCTGACCGCGATGAAACACGGCCTTATGCGCCCATGTGAGTAGATTCGCTGTTTGTGCCACTGTTTTCGCCGGTGTGGTCGCTTTTTTGCTTGATTGTTGACGATAACGGCGAAAACAGCGACGCAAACGGCGAATTCCAACGCCCAACGGAGGTGTTGGAATGAAAAACCCCACGGGCCGCAGGTCCGTGGGGGTTGATGGTGGGTGATGTAGGAATCGAACCTACGACCCCTTCCGTGTGAAGGAAGTGCGCTAGCCGCTGCGCCAATCACCCGTTCTTCTGTTATACGCCGATTGCTCGGCTCGTGGGCGATACAAGATTCGAACTTGTGACCCCTTCCGTGTCAGGGAAGTGCGCTACCACTGCGCCAACCGCCCGAGGCGAGAAGTAAACATACCCGCATATGTTGACAACGTCAAGACCGCGTGTGTTGGGCGTGCTGAGAAACGGTTCGCGCGTCGGGTGTGGTGCTCAGGGGTGTTTGTGGTGGTTGTGTGACACGCCGGTGGAGGTGTTGTGGTTGTTGGGTTTTGTGGGTTGCGACACGCCGGTGGGTTGTGTTGGTGG
>ERZ808037.2225-NODE-2225-length-10425-cov-4.264206_pt1 | contig 10425 bp, 6 predicted proteins | sample MGYA00380190_ERZ808037 | MGnify/ENA primary metagenome ERZ808037 (study PRJEB31490, sample SAMN06133399) | mouse gut metagenome | isolation source: J9 | host: mice | place: China: Chengdu | collected 2015-05 ...
CGGCCTTTGTCCCTTTCTCCTTTTTCTGTTCTGCTGCCTTTCTTGCCATTTCTACCCCACCTTTCATGCAACAAAATCTTTTTCCGTCAAAATGACCATATCTTCGTCATCATATCTCCTTGCCAGGAGCACATCGAAGAAATGCCCCAATGTCTTCCTCGATGCGTGATGAATGGCTTCGTCCACAATCTGCTTCACCTCGGCCACGGTCACCACATGGTCGATGGTCTGCAGCTCCTCAATCCTGGTGTGCAACGCCAGCATGCCTAAATCATCGATGGAATATTCCATCTCCCGGGCATATTGTTTACCAAAGGACACCAAAGTGTCGTTGCTGAGCGCTTCCAGGTCAATGCGGGCCGGAAAATCCCCGTACAGATCCGGCGTGCCCAGGAGCAGCTTCTTCATGGCTTTCTTTGTGTCCACCATGATTACGATGATGCCCACCCTCTCCTGTTGCAGAGACCTGTGAAGCTTCACCGCGGTCTCCGGGCTCATGCCGGAAGCCGTCTCTATGATCAGCGCGCCGTGGTTGAGCTGCTCCAGGGTCTCCTCGACTTTTCTGTCATTCAGGCCCTGGCCTGTGATTTTAGCCACTTTCCCCGAAAAATTCCTGTCCGTCACCCGCACGTCCCGGACAATGTTCTTCGCCAGGGTCAGCATGTCCATCCCTTCCTCGCCCGTGATGATGAGATTGCCCGTGTAGGCAGCCATGCTGAGGCTGTCGATGGCTTTGATCAGCTGCTCCTTGGAATGGCGGCTCTGGATAAAGGACGCGAACAGTTCTTTCTCCTCGCGGCTCAGGCTCCGAACCTTTGCCTGATCCCGCTCTATGGGCTGTTCCTCCTCCTTTTCGGAAGCTTCCTCGGCCTTCTGCTTCTTCAGCCTGGCAGACTTCGGGCGCTTGTCCGCCTTTCCGGTCTGTTCCTGTTCTTCCTCTATCTCTTCAATGATGTCAGCCTCCTGAATCTCGTCCTCGTTTTCATGATATTCGGCTTCCCAGGCCTCTTCGGCGCTATCTGCGAATCCGGCTTCTTCCGTTCCATAACCGGCATCCTCTTCATCCTCAGAATCAGAAGCCTCCATCCCGCTCTCATAGTCTGCCGCTTCCCTGTACTCAGCTTCTTCGGTACCGTATTCTTCCCGGTATCCCAGTTCTTCCTCCTTTTCTGCTGCTTCCGCTACTTCCCCAGCGTCAGGTCCTTCTGTATAGCCGGTTTCTTCTTCGTAGCTAAGCCCGTCCTCATTGCCGGTGCCTTCCTCAAGTCGGCTCTCGCAGCCGAACTCTCCTTCATAGCCTGACGCTTCACCGTAGCCGGACTCGCCTTCATAGTCTGACGCTTCACCGTAGCCGGACTCGCCTTCATAGTCTGACGCTTCCCTGTATCCGAACTCGCCTTCATAGTCTGACGCTTCTCTATAGTCGGAATTCTCCCCATAATCTGTTTCCATATCGCAAGAAAATTCTCCTTCGAAGTCAGATGCGTCTTCGTTTCTGGTTGTCTCTTCCTTTCCTGATACTGAATCGAAGCGGGAATCTTCTGACATTTGTCTGGATACAGAATCCGCTCTATATACGGATTTGTCTTCTGGGCAAGTCTCGTCCTCATCGTTCGGTCTTCCTTCAAAGCCCCTGTCTTCTATATATTCCGGGCAATTTTCAGGATTGGGTGCCTGTCCGGATTCCTGCCTGTCCGCGGCTGCTTCTTCTATGTAATCCGCATCCTCCGTTAAAACACCGTTTCCCGCCTCCGCCAGCCCTGTTCGGAAGCCTGAATCCTCCATAACTTCTGCTCCGCCTCCGGAAGCTCTCTCGTATCCCGGATTTTGTTCATCTCCGAAGCCTGTTCCCGCCTGTCGTGTCCCCTTCTCCGGCACTGTCCCCCTGCTGTCCTCAGAAGATGCCCCGGCAGTTTCCTCCTCTCCGCCCTCAGCCTGACCCTGCACACGATTATTCAAAACCTGGCCTTCATCCGTCGGAGTCCTTTCCCGCCTGCCGCCCTTCGCCTTGTCTTCTGTCTCTTTTTCCAGCTTTTCCAGCAATCCGTCTCTGATAGCAGCTTCAAATTCCGTGAACATAGGACCGGTCTGGTGGAGAATGTGTTTGCGCACCTCTTCCTTGCGCTTTTCCTCGTTCTCCTTCTTCATCCGCTCCCATTCTACCAGGATATCTTCAATCTTCATCTGGCCGGTGATCTGCTTCTCAATCGCAGCGGACTCCGGCAGTACCAGGCTAATCTGGCCGTTGGCTTCCTGGGAGAGCACCTCCGCCAGTTCCCTGGGGAGCCGGTCATTCTCATGCTCTCTGCCCTGGCTCTGTGCGGTTTCCGAGCGCAGCTGTTCCATGACCTGTCTGGCGGTCTCATCCGCAGATGAACTCTCCCGGTCACCTGGCCCATCCGCGGGCGAGCCCTCCCGGTCACCTGGCCCATCCGCGGGCGAACCCTCCCGATTATCCAGCCGGTCAGCCGAATCCTCCGTCTCCGGTGTCTGCCCCCGAAAAGTATGGCTCTCCGTGGCATCGACTGCCGCTGACTGCTGCGCAATGGCATTCGCTGTCCGACGCTCCACCGCCAGCTGTCTCTCCGCAAAATCTATCACATCATGCCCTTTGGCGCCGTCCGTCGCGCTCTGCTGCCGTTCCAGCGTCTGTCCTTCCGGGGCTGCCTCCGGCTGACGCTTTGCAAAGTCCACCACATCCTCCCGCTGTCCGGCAGACTTCCAGGGCTGCTTTCCGCCGTGCCCATCCGGTTCATCCGGCAGGGCTCCTTCCGGCTCCCATCCGGTCAGCCCGGCTCCTTCTGCATCCGCCTTCTGCATTCCCGCGCTCTGCATCTCCTCATCCTGCATCCGCGCAAAGTCCGTACCTTCTATGTCCTCTTCCTCACCTGGCTCCTCCCCGGTCTCCCATGGCATATCCTCCATTTCTCCGGTGGCTCCGAAGAACACTTCGGACTCTTCCATCTCTTCCGGTGCAGAACTCTCATACTCTTCCTGATTCTGAACAATCTCCGCTTCCGGCTGCCCTTCTGTCTCCTGGCCGAAATGGGCTGCGTCCTCCGCACCCAACACCTCCTGGAGCCCCGCGGCCAGCTCGGCCTGTAAATTAATCGTATTGTACTTTCCCACATCCATCGTCTTGACATGGATATCCATTTCATCCATCTCTGCCGGTGGCATTTCCTCCATCTCTCCGACCGATTCGCCCTCCATCTGCTGGAAATCCCCATCATACCCGGGCTGACCGTCCTCTTGTCCATCACCGTTAAACTGACCGTCCTCTGATGCCCAGCCATAAGCTTCCTGGCCTGTCTCTACTTGCTGTCCATATTCGGCAGACTCCTCATAAATCTCCGAATCGCCCACGCCCTGATCCGTCTCCTCCGGAACCTCCTCAAAACGGCGGTCATATATCTCCTGTTGAGCCGGGGTCAGCGGCTGGTGTAGCATCTTCAGCTCCATGGCTTTCACCACATATTTACCGTCCCCGAACCACAAAATCAATTCGTCGCACTCCTCCACGCAGCGGGTGGCAAGCCCCATCCTGTGATAGAGATAAGCCAGCTCGTAAGCCCACTTCTCCCTGTAATCCCGCTTCTTCATCTCCTCCAGCACGCCGATGCGCTCTTCCAGACTCACATTCTGTGCTTCGTATATCTTGTACTGCAGAATATAGCGGCCCGTGTCCTTAGGTGCCACCTGCACGAATTCTTTATAGTACTTCAGAGCCTGTACCACATCCTCCATCTTGATACAAAGCTCGCAGAGCGAATAGCAAATCGTCCTTCCTCCCGGCCTTTTCTCATATGCCAGAAGCAGCATGTTCTTCGCATCCTCATAGCGCCTGTTGATTTTATATAAGTCACTGATCGTACAGAGCATCATGACGCTCTTCACCCTGCGCCAGTCAATAGTGTCCGCGATTTCAGCTGCCTGCGCGTAATCTCCCTGCGCTATCAGGGTCTTTATTTCATCCGATCTTATCTTGTATTCATATTTATCCAAAGTAGCTCGCTCCCTATCTAAAGTACCCGCAACGAAAAGCCCGTCTTCCCGCAGAATCCTTTTCCTATGGCATCAGCCATTGGTATCAGTCATTATTTTCCTAGTGTAACACAGTCACCATACCTCTGTCAAAAAAATCGTGAAAATATTAATGAATGTTTCGATAATCATCAAGATTCCCTCTCACAGCAGATTGCTCAATTCCGCGAACTGCTCCAGCGTCAGCGCCTCCCCCCGGATGGTGGCGGGCAGCCCCATCTGTTCCAAGGCCCCGATGACCCGTTCCCTGGAGGCATCCACCCCCGCCGCGTTGCCCAGACTGTTGGCCAGGGTCTTCCTGCGCTGGTTAAAGGAAGCCCTGATCAGGGCGAACAGCTTCTTCTCGTCGGCCACCCGCACCGGGGGCTCCTCATATCTGGACAGCTGTATGACGGCGCTGCCCACCTTCGGCCTGGGCATGAAGCAGTTGGGAGGCACATTGGCCACAATCTCCGGCTTCGCGTAATACTGCACCGCCAGGGAAAGAGCCCCATAGTCCTTGGTGCCCGGCCCCGCCTGCATGCGCTCCGCCACCTCCCGCTGCACCATGACCGTGATGCTGCGCAGCAGGATGTCCCCCTCCAGCAGCCCCATGACGATGGGCGTAGTTATGTAGTAGGGCAGATTGGCCACCACCTTCACAGGACGGCCCTCCCACATGCCCTGGGCCAGCTGCCTTAAGTCCAGCTTCAGGATGTCCTCATTGATGACTGTCACGTTACAGTAGGGTTCCAGCGTCTCCTCCAGAATGGGGATCAGGTTCCTGTCGATCTCCACCGCCACCACTTTCCCCGCCCTCTCCGCAAGGCGCTGGGTCATGGTGCCGATGCCGGGGCCGATTTCCAGCACGCAGTCCTCCCCCGTGATTTCCGCCGCCCTTATCACCCTGTCCAGCACGCCCGGGTCGATCAGGAAGTTCTGCCCGTATTTTTTCTGAAAGGTAAAATGATGCTTCTGCAGCACCTCAATGGTGTTGCGGGGGATGCCCAAATCTGCCATCTATCCTCTCTCCTTTTCCTGCTGCAGGTAGACAAGGACCTCTGTCATGTCCTTCAGGATCACGCGGCTCAGCCGCCGCATCTCCTCATCAGGGGCTATCATGTCCGGCACCATGATCGTCCACATGCCGGCGGCGTGGGCGGAACGGATGCCGTTGGGAGAGTCCTCGATGGCGTAGGCCTGATCCGGCTCCACCCCCAGCCTCTCGCAGGCCAGCAGATAGATATCGGGCTGGGGCTTGGAGTGCTCTATCATATCGCCCGTTATCACTACAGAGAAGCAGTCTTCCATATCCGCCTGTTTCAGGTGGCTTAGGACGGATTCGCTCCTGGTGGAGGAAGCCAGGCCCACCCTGTATCCGGAACCTTTCAGCCACTCCAGGATCTCCGGCACCCCCGGCTTTATGGGCAGGCCGTCTTCCCTTATATATTTCTTAAAACAATCCGCTGTCTCCTGACGGAATGCCGGGTAGTCGAACTCCTGCCCGTAGGCTTCCAGCACGATCTGTCTGCTGTCGTTGGCATTCAGGCCGATGACCCGGTTGAACAATTCCTCCATCCCGGGCAGCCCGTGCTTCTCCGCCACAGCCATCCAGGCCTTCATGCACACTCTCTCGGTGTCGAACAGCACGCCGTCCATATCGAATATGACCCCTTTCATCGGTAAGCTCCTCTCTTGTATTCGCCGCGGTCTCCGAATTCCCTGTCTCCGTTCCCGTTTCTATTCCGGCCAGTTCTCTGACACAGCTGGTCTTCTATTCCAGCCTGTTTTCTAACCCAGTCAGGCCTCTATTCCGGCCAGTCCAATATTCCAGCCGATTCTCTGACACAGCCAGGCCTCTATTCATGCTTATCCTCTGGCACAGCCAGACCCCTATTCATGCCGGTTCTCTGGCCCAGCCAGGCCCCTATTCATGCCAGTCTTCTGACACAGCCAATCCTCTATTCATGCCTATCCTCTATTCCAGATAGGAGAAATCCTCCAGGAAATGGATGCAATTGTACAAAAGCAGCACATCCATGCCGTTTTCCGGCTCATACTTCTCCATGAACCGGAACAGCCTTCCGTTAAAATACCGCAGATCTATGACATAGACCTTCTCATAATGGGGAAGCAGCAACGGAATGAAGCAATTGGCGTAGGAGTCCTTGATGACGAACAGGGTCTTTCCGGTGTAATAGCCTGTGTCAATTTCTACGAAGCCATGGTTGTCGTCCAGGAAGAAGCCATATTTATTCTTCGTGTCCAGAAAAGACTCCTCATAACAGCTGTCCGTGGTCTCCATCAGATCGTAGGTCACTGTCATGGGCCGCCGCACAGTCCTGGGGAAATAGTAAATGGGCTCCCCGGGCATGTCCAGGTTCACCTTGGAATGGAGGGTTCCCAGAAACGCGTCCGTCACCATCTCCATATCGGACTCTCTATATTTGAGCACCCGGATGAACCTTCCCTCCACCAAGGCCCGGTAAGCGTAACTGGCTCCCAGGGTCGTCCAGTGATGGTCGGTGCGGTAATAGATTTCTTCCCCGGCATGTTCCTTCAGGACGGAATACACATCCACATAATGCTCCGGCCCGATCCGCTCCTCCACCTGGCTCAGGAGATGGGTCTGGTCATAATAGGGCGCGTCGGCGGGCAGCTTGTCCGTGAGGATATTGTCCGCGGTGGGCACCAGCATCACCCTGGCGTCCCACTCCCACACCAGCCGTTCCAGCAAAGCGATTTTCTTGGCTTCCTGAACGGCGGAATAATCCTCCGGCAGATGCTGCTCTATCAGGTACCCGTCCGAGCCCAGATAGACCCCTCTGATTTCCTTTTTCTGCAGGGCTATGTCCATATATGTCTTGATTGTGATCCATTTGTCCCTGCTGACGAACTGATCCGTCAGATAGGTCTCGTAATCCCCGGTATAATCGCCCTCCAGCAGCTCCTCCCAGGAAAACTTCGGCCTGGAGGCCAGCACCTTATTCTCCGTCTCGGAATAGAGCCTGTCCTCCTGGATCAAATCCGCAATGGCGAACACCAATATGACCGATGAAATTACCACAATGGTAAAAAACGCGCTTCTCTTCCCGCCCATCTGTCCTCATCCCTTTCCGCCCTCACCGGCTCATCCTTAAAAACGGAAATACAAAAAAGGATTGTAAGTCGCATCCACGATTCCCGCTATGGACAGCAGCAGAATAGCCGCCGGGATGAACTTCTCCCCAAAATGATACAGCGCTATCCCCAGGCCTGTCCGGGATTCCCGCGCCTTACCGGCCAGGCGGTGGGCAAAGGGCAGGGATGCCGCCGCCGCTGTCAGGAACAGAATCGCATACTGTCTGCCCAGATAAATGGACTGCTCGTCCACCAGGCCCCCGGCCATCCCGAACATGGCTTTCAGATACCCCAGTATCCCGGCAGGGGTCTCCAGGGAGAAAAGGACCCATCCCACCAGCACCACCAGCGCCGTATAACAGACGCCGATGCCTCCTGGCAGCCACGACAAGAGCTTTTTCAGGAACAGCTTCTCTAGCATCAGCGCCGCGGCGAACCAAAGGCCCCAGAGGAGGAAATTCCATCCCGCTCCATGCCAGATTCCCGTCAGCGTCCATACGATCAGGATGTTCAGAAGCTGCCTGGGCAGCCCTTTCCGATTGCCCCCCAGGGGAATGTACACATATTCCCGAAACCAGCTTCCCAGGGAGATGTGCCATCTGCGCCAGAATTCCGTCACAGAGGAGGAGACGTAAGGGTATTTGAAATTCTCCGGGAAACGAAAGCCCAGCATCCTCCCCAGCCCGATGGCCATGTCGGAATAGCCGGAAAAGTCGAAATAAATCTGGAACGCAAAGGCCAGGATGCCCATCCAGGCCGTCATGACGCCCATATCTCGCGTCTCCATGCCGGAGACATGGTTCCACAGCTCTCCAATCTGGTTGGCCAGCAGGACTTTTTTACCAAGGCCTATGCAGAACCGCTTTAATCCGTCGCTGATGCCGTACAGGTCGATGGTGCGGTGGTGAATCTCTTTCTCCACATCCCGGTACTTGACAATCGGCCCGGCAATCAGCTGGGGGAACATGGTCACATAGACTCCGAAGTCCAGCAGATTCTTCTGTACCTTCGCCTCTCCCCGGTACACGTCGATGGTATAGGACATGGTCTGGAAAGTGTAGAAGGAGATGCCGATGGGCAGCGGCAGTTCCAGAAGAGGGAGATTTGCGCTAAACAGCGTGTTCACCGTCTGTATCAGGAAATCCGCATATTTGAAAAAGCACAGGACAGCCAGATTGACGATCACCGAAGACAGCAGCACGTACCTGGCTCCCCGCTTCCCACGAAGACATCCCAATAGTCTCCCGTGTATATAGTCCGTCACCGTGGAGAACAGCATCAGCAGTACATAGACCGGCTCCCCCCAGGCATAGAAAAACAGGCTCCCCAAAAAGAGGAGCAGATTCTTCATCCTCTCCGGAACCAGATAATACAAGATAAAGAACAACGGTAAAAAACGGAACAAAAACACTATACTGCTGAAAACCATCTCCAGACTCTCCTATCGTCCGGTCTGTGGGGCAGTCAGCCCCCATCTCCTCAAAGCGCGGCTGTCTGTTTCCCCACATCCGGCTGCCAGCCACGCCGCTTTCACCCTCCCGGCAGCGGTATGACTGGCCGCTTCCATTTACATGCGGGCACGCCTGTGCGCCTCCCAGTTCCGGCGACATGAACGGTCAGCTCAAGCGCCAGCCGCATGAACGGCCAGCTCAAGCACCAGCCACATGAACCGCCAGCTCAAGCACCGGTGGCATGAATGGCCAGCTCAAGCACCGGCGGCATGAACCGCCAGCTCAAGCACCGGTGGCATGAATGGCCAGCTCAAGCGCCAGCCGCATGAACCGTCAGCTCAAGCGCCAGCCGCATGAACAGCCAGCTCAAGCACCGACCGCATGAACCGCCAGCTCAAGCGCTGACGGCATGACCAGCTATCTCAAATACCGGCGGCATGAACGGACATCTCAGGCACCGGTGCCTACTCCAGCAGACCTCGTATCGTCTCGATCACCGAGTCATTGACCTCCTGGCACTTGGCGATTACAGCCTCGTCTCCCTCCTCGGAAGCCTCCTGGGTGTCCGCGCCCAGCTGCGCGAAAATCACATAATTTCCAATCGTCTCGATGCGGGAGGCCTGCACCTTGCCCACGTTCATAGGGTACTGCATGGCATCATTGATCTGCACGTCCCTGTACGCTTCCAGAGCCTCCCGGACTGTCTCCACTTTATCATCTTTTGCCCTGACAATCAATAGGGTATCCACATTGGCGCTGATCATGGGCATCTCCGCCATATAGTCGTCATACATGTCGGATGTGATGCCGAAGGACATCTCCAGCATGTCCGGCAGCAGCGGCATGTTCGGCCAGTAATCATCGCCCAGCTGTCCTACCACGGCGGACTTCAGGCCCTCCATCTCCTGGCTCCAGCCCTCCTCATAGTTGATGCCGGAATCGTCTCCCCCGGCCGTCCCGCTGTCCTGGGCGCCGTCCTGATCCGGGCTGCCCTGAGTGCTGTCCTCTTCTGCGCCGCTGTCCGACCCGGTCTGCGCTTCATCGCCCTGGGCCCCGCTTTCCTGGGTCTGTCCGGTGCTCTCCCCGCCGCTCTCCTGGGAGCCATCCCCCCCGCAGGCCGCAAGGCTCAACGCCACCAGTCCCACGCACATCAAAACCACTCTCTTTTTCATAAATCTTGTCCTCCTTTTCATACCTTCCCGGAATCTCCAGGCAGCTTACCGTTTGGCTTGCCGGAATCCGATATGGCCGGTTCCTCCGCTTTCCCGATTGCTTTTCTGACCCAGCGCCTGATTCGGCTTCCCAAAATTCCGAGAGCTTTTGCAAAAGCATCGAAACCTGCTGCTATCAGTCTGTCCCGATTTCGCTTTCTTACACGCATTGTAGCATAATTTTCCATAAATGAAAAGCCTGGATGCACGATATCCTTTTCTAATGTGCGGGTGTTCCTGTTGCTTTTTACGCCCATTTCAAGTATCATGGTATCAACAGCGGAAATTTAGATTCAGGAACTGGACGACAGGAGGAAGATATATGAATGGTGATTCTTTTCGCAACAGAAGAAACGGCTTCGAGACTATGGACGGAGGCAAAAGCGGCTCAGGTGAACCCCCCAGGAAAAAAAGCCCCACAGGCAAAATTGCCGGCATCGCCATCGCGGTCATTGTGCTGGCTATCCTGATCCTGAACTCCACCTACGAAATCAAGGAACAGGAGCAGGCGGTGCTGATCACTTTAGGCCAGGCACAGGCGGTGTCCGATCCGGGACTGCACTTCAAGATTCCTTTCATCCAGCAGGTCAGGAAAGTGAACACTACAATCCAGGGCTTCT
>ERZ808037.2226-NODE-2226-length-10423-cov-5.903828_pt1 | contig 10423 bp, 7 predicted proteins | sample MGYA00380190_ERZ808037 | MGnify/ENA primary metagenome ERZ808037 (study PRJEB31490, sample SAMN06133399) | mouse gut metagenome | isolation source: J9 | host: mice | place: China: Chengdu | collected 2015-05 ...
TTATAATATAAGTGTAATGTGATAGGGAAGGAGGAACAATGGCACGAACAAAAAACAGAGGGTATCAGCAGACTTTGGCCCCTACCTATACAGCCCGGCTTTGGAAAATGGGCGGCTACATCCGGCTTTCCCGAGAGGATTTACAGAAAATCAACCGTGGCCTTGACGATAGCAACAGCGTGAAAAACCAGCGCGACATTCTCAACGATTTTCACCATAACCACGTTGACGAGTTTGAAAGCTATGTCGAGTATGTGGATGACGGCCACACGGGAACCGATACGGAGCGCGAAAGTTTCCAGCGGCTCTTGGGCGATGTAATGAGCGGGAAAATCAACTGCGTTGTGGTGAAAGACCTTTCCCGTTTCGCCCGGAATTACAGCGACGCTGGCAGTCTGATTGACAACCTTTTTTTACAGATGGGCGTCCGCTTTATCAGCTTGGCCGAGGGCGTGGATAGTTACCTAAACCCGGACAGCGTGAACAGCATCATCGTTCCGATAACAAACGTGATGAACGACCAGTATTGTTATCAGACCTCAAAGAAAATCCGGCAGGTTTTCGATTACAAGCGGCGCAACGGCCAGTACATCGGCTCTTTTGCTCCCTACGGCTACATAAAAGACCCCAAGGACAAGCACCAGCTAATCGTTGACCCGGAGGCCGCTGAAATCGTCAAGAAGATTTACGAGATGTGCCTGCAAGGTACGGCCAAACTTCAAATCGTGATGTATCTGAACGACCACGGCATACCCAGCCCCACGGCTTACCGAAAGTTAAAGGGCCTGCCCTATTCCCCGGCTATATCGGACGCTCCCATGTGGGGCAACAAGATTATAACGGATATTCTCAGAAACGCCTGAGTTATAATAGGCATAACCCTAGAAAAGCTAGAAAACATGAGGCTTTCACCGGTTATGCTTATTTTATTTTACCTAAATATTGGACAGGGAGGTATGGATGAAAACAAGGAACTTGACGGTTTATGAGGGAAGCGGGAAGAATTATGCCCCGATTCCGAAAATTATCTTACAGGGCCAATGGATTGGGCAGTTGGGTTTCTCCATTGGCGATAAAGTCAGGGTAATGTATCAGGATGGACAAATTATTGTGGAAAAGGCGTTGGAAGCAGAAAGTGGACAAGCTGACCAAAGGATAAGCATGGTAGCTGAATCGGACATTCCATATGGGAAGGAGTAGAACAAGATGGCAGATTTAAAAACAACATTAACAAAAACTTTTGCATTAACCCCGGAAATTGAATCCCTTTTCCGAGTATCAACTTTTGGTGACTTTGGTGATCTGTGTGGTCTGCATATTAATGAGGAGGACAGCAATGAACTTTTCCTTGTCAATGAACTGCAATGGATTATGTGCAGATTAGAAGAAGCCAAAAACCGGATTGCCTACCTGAAACGCCCGGTTAAGGAAACCAGCCGGTTACATAAAAATGCAGGCGGACGGTATGAAACATCCAGCGGACACGAGTATACCAGCGGAGATATTATTGAAGTCTTATTGCGTGGTGACAGCTTCCATGAAACGCCTTATTGGATCAGGACAAGTGTGGAGCATAATGGCAGGGATTATTACCTGGTACATTACAAAGACATCAGCATGGAAGGGTTAGCTGTCCGTAGGAGATAAGAAAGGGAAGTTTTAAAATGGGAATAATTTACAATATATGTAACCAGAAAGGAGGCTGCGGCAAGACCATGACCTCGGTAAGCCTTGGGATTGGCCTTGCCCGCCAGGGCAGGCGTGTCTTACTGGTGGATATGGATGGGCAGGGGTCAATGACCGCCAGCTTAGGCTACAGCCAGCCGGATCAGATGGAAGTTACCTTAGCGACGATTATGGAAAAGGTTATTGATGGCAAACCGTTGGCGGATGGGGAAGGAATCCTCCATCATTCCGAAAATATTGACCTTCTTCCGGCAAATATTGAACTGTCTGGGCTGGAAGTTATCTTAGTCAATGCTATGAGCCGCGAAACGATTTTTCGGGAATATATAAAAACGGTGAAGGATGCGTATGATGTGGTGATTTTAGATTGTATGCCTTCTCTGGGGATGCTGACCATCAATGCATTGGCTGCGGCAGACAAAATAATCATTCCTGTCCAGGCACAATATTTATCTATCCGTGGATTAGAGCAGTTAATCCGCACCATTGCCAGAGTAAAACAACGGATAAATCCTGGCCTTTCCATTGATGGAATCCTGATTACCATGGCGGATATGCGGACAAACTATGCACGGGATATTGTGGAACTTTTACATACCACTTATGACGGGAAACTGCGGATTTTTGAGAGTATTATCCCATTGTCAGTGAGGGCGGCGGAAACCAGTGCGGAAGGGAAAAGCATTTATCTCCATGACCCGGCAGGTAAGGTGGCAGCGGCATACGCCGCATTGACAAAGGAGGTCATGGGGTGAAAAGCAGTGCAAGGAATATCAAAATGACCAAGTTTGATGACCTGTTTCAGACGGAAGACCATCCAGGTGGAAATGGGGAGCAGGTGTGTGAACTGCCATTATCGGAACTTTTCTCATTTAGAAACCATCCGTTTAAAGTGACCGATGATGAATCCATGCAGGATATGGTGGAAAGTGTCCGGCAGTATGGGGTGCTTGTTCCCGGCATAGCCCGTAAGTCCCCAGAAGGGTATTATGAACTGATTGCAGGCCATCGGCGCAAGAGGGCATCGGAACTGGCAGGGAAGGTGACTATGCCGGTCGTAATCCGGGAAATGGACGATGATGAAGCAATTCTGGCTATGGTGGACAGCAACATTCAGCGGGAAGACATCCTGCCAAGTGAGAAAGCATGGGCGTATAAAATGAAGCTGGATGCCATCCGGCGCAGGGCAGGCCGTCCATCGGCAAATAATCCTCGACAAGTTGGCGAGAATTACAGCGTGGAAATCATAAGCCAGGACTCCGGTGACAGTGCCCGGAACATCCACCGATATATTCGTTTGACTTGCCTTTTGCCAGAGATTCTGCAAATGGTAGACGATAAGAAACTGGCCTTTAATCCAGCGGTGGAGCTTTCCTATCTGGAAGAGAAGTGGCAGAAAAGGTTATGGGAACAGATAGAAAAACTTGGCACAGTTCCCTCTTTGGAGCAGGCAAAACAGCTTAAACAGCTTAGTCAGGAAGGAAAACTGGATGATGGGGAAATAGCGAAAATCATGGCAGGAGGGCGTTCGGTTTCTGTGCAGGTGACATTAAAGGGCAGACGGCTGAAGCAGTATTTCCCGATAGGGTATACACAAAAGCAGATGGAGGAGGTTATCTTTTCTCTGTTAGAAGAATGGAAAAGCAGGCAGGCGGCAAAAACCGATGGCTGCTGCACAGAAACCATGTGAGGTAAACCTTTATGTGCCCACAAGTAGACACATTACCATAGGAATCGAAATCTGCAGGGCGCACTTAGAATACCTGAATTTATGCCGCCTATTCAGCGGCGGACGTTTAAGGTAAAGCATCCGGCAAAACATTTTGGGGACAGGTTTTGCCGGATTTTTTTAAGATTTATATTACTGGGGAAAGGCTACAAAAATTATACACGAGGAGGAGCACAGATAATGATGGATTTGGAATATTACTACGGGAATGAGGCGGATCAATACAGTTTTTATCGTATTCCGAAAGCACTGTTTACCGATAAGCGTTTTGACAGTCTGTCTGTGGAAGCAAAGGTTTTATATGGCCTACTTCTTGACCGGATGTCCCTGTCCATAAGGAATAACTGGCTGGATAAAGATGGGCGGGTATATATTATTTTTACCGTTGTTGATATTATGGCAACGCTTGGATGTGCGGAGCAGAAAACCAGCCGCCTGCTGTCCGAACTGGACAATGTAAAAGGGGTAGGACTAATTGAAAGGAAACGGCGGGGACAGGGAAAGCCCAATGTGATTTATGTAAAGAAATTTACAGACCAGCAATGGGCAAAACCACAATTCAAGGAAGAGGAAACCAGCAATTCAAAAGATGTGAAAACCACAAATCAAGAATTGCCCAAATCACAAGCAAATAATACAGATAAGAATAATACTGACTTAAACAATATCCATCTATCTATCCATCAGGATACACAAAAAACTACATTTGTGAATTCTGAGGATAAACCGGCAAAGGAAAAGCAGAGGATGGATAGGATGGATAAGATAGATGCGTACCGCAGGCTGAACAAAAAAAATATTTCGTATGATACCCTTGTCCATAATCATCCGTATGACCAGGAAAGCATTAATGGGTTTGTGGAGCTGATGACGGAAGTGTGCTGCAGTACACGGGACACACTGCGGATTAACCAGGAAGAGATGGCGGCAGAGGTGGTTAAGAGCAGGCTGTTAAAGCTGGACAGCGGGCACATTGAGTATGTGCTGGAATGTCTGAACCAGAATACGGCACGGGTGGGAAATATCCGGGCCTATACCTTATCGGCACTTTATAACGCACCCGTAACCATTAGCCAGTATTATACAAACCGTGTCCACCATGATATGGCAAAGGGGATGTATGATGGGTAAAAATGGTCACTTGATGCCGGATAGATAGCAAATATAGAGTAAATATCGAAAATATTTGAGATTACATAAGCATGACCGGATAGAAAATGAGAGTCTGCCAATGGAGGTAAATGGTGACAGCAAAAAAACAGGGAGAACAAAAAAGCAGGAACAACAGAAAAAACAGGGAGAACGAGGAGAAAATCAGGATGAAAGGATGGTGAAGATGGCAAAAATCAATGATATACGGGCATTGGCGGAAGAAACTGCCGGGAAGGTAAGCAGTTCCTCGCAGGAATGGATGGAATACCTGGACACGGCGGCAAGATTATACCGCTATCCCTTTGCTGACAGCCTGTTAATCCACGCACAGCGCCCGGATGCTACAGCCTGTGCGTCGATGGAGTTGTGGAATGGGAAGATGCGCCGGTGGGTAAAACGAGGGGCGAAGGGAATTGCCCTGATTGACGACAGCGGCAGGAAAAAACGGCTGAGATATGTGTTTGATATTTCCGATACCCGGATGGTTCAGGGTGGCAGGACGCCGTTTTTGTGGCAGATTAAGGAGGAACAGAGGGAAGATATTCGGAAATATTTAGTTGATGCGTATTGGCTGGAGGGGAAGGAAACAGAGAGCCTTCCGGGGGCTTTGCGTGTGCTTGCCTTAGAAGTGACCGAAGAACTGGATGAAGCGTTTGCCGGTTTGGAAGATGAGGATGCAGAGCGTTTTCAGAGAATAGGAAAGGAGGCCGTCCGGGAGCAGTTTAAGGAGCTTCTTATCAACAGCGTGTTTTATGTGCTGGCCCGCCGGTGTGGATTAGAGCCAAAGGAGTACATGAGGGAAGGGGCATTTGCCGGGATTGAGGATTTTGGTTCATTGTCCCGTTTATCGTTCCTGGGGGATGCCACAAATAAATTTGCAGAGTCTGTGCTTGTCTGGATACGCAGGGAGATGCAGAAAATCTATCGGAAGGAGGCGAAAAAGGAAAAAGAAAGCAAAGAAAGGACAGAAAGTAAAGAAGAAAAAAAGCAAGAGGAAAAAAAGAGAAATATCCATGCGGAAGATGCTAATGGTGCAAAAGATGCCAAGGAGGGCACATATTCGCCAGGGGATAAAGGAGAACAACAAAGAGCGATACAGGAAGGAGAGAAAGAACATGAAGCTGACTTATCATCAGAAAGGAGATTATCTGTTCCCGAATCTGACCATAACCGAGGAAGAAACGGAAATCGGGAAATACGGGATGCTGCGGGAAACATTTCTGAAGGAACACCGGAGAGGATGGTATCAGAGCCTGCTCCTTTCCGGGAAGCTGAACCAACACCTGGAGGAAACCGAAAAAGCAGCCAGGGAGAGATTGGAAACCATAATGGAAGGACTGTTAGAGAGCCATCCGGCCCCGGACAAGAAAGCCGACCCCATGGCCTGGACAACCCATATGAACGGATTAATAGCGATGGCGGAGGAAACCATCCTGACAGAGTTGGTATACCGTTAGGAGAAAGGCCGAGTAATCAGGAAAAAGTAAATCATGATGCGTTGAACAAAGCGGAGGAGCAACTGGCCTCCGCTTTGTCGTTGCCAGATTTACCGGGGGTGGAGGAACAGAAACGTATCATTGAGGAACAGATACCTGAGATGCCTGTTTTGTTGGACGACACGTTGTATGCGGGAACAACGGCTATACCATCGGAGGTTATTGATGAATTTCTGCGGGACAGTGGGAATCTTCGTGGGAGCAAAGAACGGATTATCGGCAATTTTATGCTGGATAAAGAACCGGAAGAATATGCAGAATTTATCCGGGAAGAGTACGGGACAGGCGGGAAAGGGATGGAGATTGCAGGCCAGGAATATTCTGCCTGGTTTGACGAAAACGGGATGCAGATTGCCAGGGGAAACAGTGTAGCAGGTGTAAAAGGACAGGCTCCTGTTAAGTTATATCTTTCCTGGGAGGAAGTAAGTAAACGCATCCATCAACTGTTAAATCAGGGAGAATATGCCCCTCAGTTCACCCTGGATGCAGCCAGGGTTAATGTACTGGAAGATGCAGCAAGAATGTTTGCAGATATGGCCAGAAACCAAGAGGAAGAAGTTGCGGAACTGTTTTTTGAAGACGGAGAAGAAGCTTGGAGGGCATCACCGCCTGACATTAAAGAACTTGCAAGTCTGCTCGCATCACCGGGGTATCTGGAAAAGATAATGGAGCGTCTGAAAGAACTGGCTGAACTTTACGAAGCGGATAACGGGATTTTCCAAACCAGCAGCAATTCGCCAGATAAAGTTTATGCCGTATTACAGAAAGCAGCAAAACCGGCAGTACCCTATTCGGCAAGGGACGATTTCAAGGAGGAAAAATATCCGTCATTTATCACCCAAGATGAGGTAGATGCCTTTCTGATTGACGGGACTCCTTACGAGAATGCGCACTTGCGGATTTATGCGTATTTCCTTCAGGAGCATACCGGAAAAGAAAAAGCAGATTTTCTCCGGGATTGTTATGGAATAGGGGGAAGTAGCAGGGCAATCCCTTGGGCCGATGACTTCCGTGCTGATTACAGCCATAAAGGATTACAGCTATTTCGGGGAGCATATGGGGACCCGAAAGCAGAAATATTAATTTCGTGGCCGAATGTAGCCAGGCGGATTGATTACCTGATGGATGAGGGCTGTTATTTATCAGCAAAAGCATTAGAGCAGATGCCGGAATATGAACGAGAAACAATGGCAGAAGATTTCCTGCATTTCTACCAGCGTATACCGCAGGAAATCATGGATTCCTTTGCTTATACAGATATTTCTGTCTGGGTCGGTAATGTGAAAGAACTGGCAGGGCAGCTTAATGACCAGGAAACGGCTTCTGCACTGGCTTATGGGATGCAGAAAGCCTTGGATGCCCTGCCATTGGAGTATGCCGGCTATCAGGAAATGGAGCAGTTTGTAAACAATTTCAGACAGTACATAGATGGAAACTACACAATCTTTTCAGAGCGTAAAGTGCAGGGAGAGCTGGAGCCAGGGCAAAGTAAAGACGGGCAGCTTTCCCTGTTTGATTTTATGGATGGGTCAACAGACGGGCAGGAACCGTTAGTAATACATCCAAAGGAAGATACAGGAAATAACAGAAAAGAAAATATTGTATTTGCAGGTTCTTTGGGAGCAGGTGGTATTCGAGAAGCAAGAAATGCTCCGGGAGAGGAGGACAGTCTAAGAGAAAGAAATTCTTCAGGAGGAGAAAAAAGTTCTCAGACCGTACTTTCAGCAGAAGGGAAAGTTTTGCCGAAAGGGGGCTTGGAAACGGTCACAAAACCGGAGCCAGAATTGGAACCAGAGCCGGAAAGAATCAACTTCCGCATCACCAACGATGATCTGGGAGCAGGCGGGCCAAAACAGAAATTCCGTGCAAACCTGGAGGCTATTTATCAGTTAAAAAAGCTGGAAGCAGAAAACCGCCTTGCCACACCTAAAGAGCAGGAAATTTTATCTCACTATGTCGGTTGGGGCGGAATCCCCCTTGCTTTTGATGAACATAATGAGAGCTGGGCTGCGGAATATCGTGAATTAAAAGAAGCTCTTACCCCGGAAGAATACAAAGAAGCCAGAGCCTCCACATTAAATGCCTTTTATACTTCCCCCACGGTCATTAAAGCCATGTATGAAATTCTTGGAAACATGGGATTAAGATCGGGAAATGGATTGGAGCCTTCCTGTGGAATCGGAAATTTTATGGGATTAGTTCCTGAAGGAATGGAAGGGGTTCGGATGTATGGCGTGGAACTGGACAGTATTTCCGGGCGGATAGCCAGGCAGCTTTACCAGAAAAATTCCATTGCCATCCAGGGATTTGAAACAACGAATTACCCGGACAGCTTTTTTGATTTTGTTATCGGAAATGTACCTTTTGGCAACTATAAAGTACCTGACCGCAAGTACGACCGATACAATTTTATGATTCACGATTACTTTATCGGAAAATCCCTCGATTTGGTGCGCCCTGGCGGAGTGATTGCTGTGATTACCTCCAGCGGGACAATGGATAAGCAGAATTCATCTGTACGGCAGTACATCGCCAGCCGTGCCGATTTATTGGGAGCAATCCGCCTGCCAAACAATGCTTTCCAGCGAAACGCCAATACTTCGGTGGTGGCAGATATTCTGTTTTTCCAGAAACGTGACCGGGCGGTACTGGAGCAGCCGGATTGGGTAAACCTTGTGGTTAGGCCAGAGGGCTACAGTATTAACGCTTATTTTGCCAATCATCCAGAAATGGTTCTTGGGGAGTTTAGTACAGAAAATACCCAATACGGCAGGCAGGAAGTGACTGTAAAACCCAAAGAAGGAGCTTCGCTTGCAGAACAGCTAAGAGAAGCAGCATTGCATATCCATGGAAGGATTGAAGAAGCAGAATTAAGGGAACTGGAAGATTGGGAAGAGGAAGAAAAAGCGGATTCTATCCTGGCAGACCCCTCGGTAAAAAATTTCAGCTTTGCCGAAGTTGATGGGGAAGTATATTATCGGGAAAATTCCCGGATGAAGCGGGTAGAGCTTCCTGTGGTGACAAAAGAACGTGTACTTGGCATGGTTGAACTACGGGAGATTACTCAGGAATTAATCCAGTGTCAGATGGAGGATGGCAGCGATGAAGAAGTAGCGCATCTTCAGCAGAAACTTAACCAAAGGTATGATGCATTTATTGTCCGTTGTGGATTAATCAGCAGTAAGGCCAATCGAAGAGCATTTTCCCAGGACAGCAGTTATTGTTTGTTGACTTCTCTGGAATATCTGGATGAAGAAGGGAAGCTGGAGCGTAAAGCGGATATTTTTACGAAACGGACAATCCGAAAAGCAAAACCGGTAAGTCATGTAGATACAGCCAGCGAAGCACTTGCGGTTTCTCTTGGGGAGAGGGCAAAAGTGGATATACCATTTATGGCCCAACTTGCAAATAAAACGGAAGAAGAGATTACCCAGGAATTATCCGGTGTGATTTTTAAAAATCCATTGACGAACCAGTGGGAAAATGCAGACGAATATCTTTCTGGAAATGTGCGGGAAAAGCTTAACATAGCCAGGGAATTTGCCAAAGATAATCCAGAGTTTTCGGTTAATGTTCAATCCCTGGAAAACGTACAGCCTAAAGACCTGGAAGCATCCGAAATTGAAGTCCGGCTTGGAGCGACCTGGGTAAAGCCAGAATACATCCAGCAGTTTATGGCAGAAACCTTCCAGACGCCAGGGTATCTTTTGGAGAGAAATATTAAGGTTCGTTTTGCCCAGGTTAATGGCCAGTGGAATATCTCTGGGAAGAATGACGACAGCCCCGGAAACAGTCTGGTAACAGCTACTTATGGGACAAGGAGGGCCAATGGTTATCGGCTCCTGGAGGATGCCCTGAATCTGCGGGATACGAAAATCTATGACACTGTAACCGAAGATGGCAAGGAAAAGCGTGTGCTAAACAAGCAGGAAACCATGCTTGCCCAGCAGAAGCAGGAAATGATTAAGGAAGCATTTAAGGAGTGGATATTTAAAGACTTGGAACGCAGGGAGGATTTATGCCGGATTTACAACGAAACCTTCAACAGCATCCGTCCCCGCGAGTATGACGGGCAGCATATTCAGTTTGTCGGGATGAACCCGGAAATTACCTTGATGCCCCATCAGAAAAACGCTATAGCCCATATCCTTTATGGAAAAAATACTTTGCTTGCCCATTGTGTAGGCTCTGGAAAAACTTTTCAGGCTATTGCCGCAGGAATGGAATGTAAACGGCTTGGATTGTCGCAGAAAAATTTGTATGTGGTGCCAAACCATCTGACCGAACAGTGGGCCAGCGACTTTTTGCGCTTGTATCCGGGGGCGAATATCCTTGCTGCAACAAAGAAAGATTTTGAACC
>ERZ808037.2227-NODE-2227-length-10419-cov-3.754593_pt1 | contig 10419 bp, 9 predicted proteins | sample MGYA00380190_ERZ808037 | MGnify/ENA primary metagenome ERZ808037 (study PRJEB31490, sample SAMN06133399) | mouse gut metagenome | isolation source: J9 | host: mice | place: China: Chengdu | collected 2015-05 ...
TAAGGAGACTGTACGCTGTAGACGCTCTGCTGGTTTTGACTCCCATAAGGGGGCTGTGCGCCATAACCGCCCTGCTGGTTCTGATTCTCGTAAGGAGACTGTACGCCATAACCGCCCGCCGGATTCCCGTATGTAGGCGGCACACCGCAGCCGTCGTTCCCATTCCCGTAAGAAGGCTGGCTCTGTGCCTGATTTCCGGAGAAAAGTCCGTGGGTATCGGGCACCACCTCCGCCGTCTCCGTTTCCTCTACGACAACGGCTGTCTCCACCACTTCCGGCGTTGTATAAATATCACTGCTGCTCTCCGATACATAAGGGTCCGTATAGACGTCATTCCCCCTGCTTTCGTTCTCCTGCAGCCCTTCTAACTTATCCGATTCGTTCATTCTTCTCTCCTTTACTATTCAGCCTGCCCTTCTTCTACTTCTCCTTGCCGCCGAAAGTCACTTCGCTGTAATACTGCAAAATGCATTCCCGCATCAGGGACAGCGCCGCGGAAACCGTGCTCTCCCTAATCTTCTCGCGGCTTCCATGGAAATGACACTCCTTCACGGTAATTCTCCCGCATACATTGCACCCGATATACACAAGTCCCACCGGCTTTTCGGGCGTGCCGCCGTCCGGTCCCGCAATGCCTGTGGTGGAGACGCTCACATCCGTTCTGGCAAGGGACGCCGCCGTCTTCGCCATCTCTCTGGCGATTTGCTCACTGACCGCGCCGTGCTTCATCAAAATATTCTTCTTGATTCCCAACAGCCTGCGCTTGGATTTATTGGAATACGTCACATAGCCGGACTTAAACACCTCCGACACGCCGGGCACGTTAATCAGTCTTGCAGAAAGCATACCGCCCGTGCAGGACTCCACCGTACACGCCGTCAGCTTATTCGCCGCAAGCAAATCCACCACAGCTTTCTCCAGCGTCACCTCACTGTCCGTCGTATATACATGATTGCCGAAACGCCCTTTCAATTCCTTGACCATGGGCTTTACCAGTTTTTTCGCCTCTTTTTCGTCGGGCGCCGTAGCCGTCACCCGCAGGTGTACCTCTCCTGTCTTGGCATAGGTCGCAAGGGTGGGATTACTCTGTGCGTCAACCAGATCCTCCACCATGCTCTCCGCCTTGCTCTCTCCCACACCACAGATTTTCACGGTCTGAGAATAAATAACACCCGTTGTCAGCCCTGCCAGATAAGGCATGATCGACTTTTCAAACATGGGAATCAGCTCCCCGGGCGGTCCCGGCATCAGCACCACATGCTTCCCGTTCTCCGCCATAATGATGCCAGGCGCAGTACCGCCCGGATTTTCCACCACGATACAGCCTTCCGGCACCATAGCCTGCTTCCAGTTATTTTCCGTTATCTCCAGATTCCGCTCCGCAAAAAACTGCCGGATTGCTTCCTTGGAAGGCTCATGCAGATACAGCGCTTTCCCCATCACCTTCGCCGCCGCTTCTTTCGTCAAATCATCCTGCGTGGGACCTAAGCCCCCGGAGAGCAGAATGATATCCGCTCTGGTGAGCGCCAGACGAAGGGTCTCCATTAACCGCTCTTCGTTATCGCCGACCACATCCTGATGATAACAGGAAAGCCCTAGCCCCGCGCATTTTTCCGCCAGATAAGCAGCGTTTGTGTTTACGATATTTCCGAGCAATATCTCTGTTCCGACTGCAATAATCTCAACTGTCATAGTCTCATCATCCCTCTTTGTCAAAACATGGTAACTGTTCCTTACCTTCACATTTACAAAACATTACACCCGTTACTGTATTTTATTTTTTATTTTCCTGCATCACGCCCTTATTCTTGATCAGATAATCCACGAGAGAAACTACCGTCAACACGAGCGCCACCCACATCACAATCTGCGTCACAAGGGCGAGCGGCTCAAGGTCCGCAATCATCAGACATATCATCACCATCTGGAACACCGTCTTAAACTTCCCCCAGTAGCTGGCGGCAATCACCACCCCGTTGTCCGAGGCTACCAGCCGGAAGCCGCTGATGATAAACTCTCTCGCGATAATGACGATGACAACCCACGCCGGAATCCTTGAAAGCTCCACCAGACAGATCATCGCCGAACAGACAAGCAGCTTATCCGCAAGCGGATCCATAAACTTGCCGAAATTCGTCACCAGATTGTATTTTCTGGCGATATGACCGTCCAGAAAATCCGTCAGGCTGGCAATGATAAAAATCGCCAGCGCAATCCACTTATCGTAAGCCGTGATATCAAACAGCAGAAGCACCACAAAAAAGGGAATCAATATCACGCGGAAAATCGTTAATTTATTCGGCAGATTCATCTTCCAACTCTCCCATCAAATCATATTCGTGGGAACCGGTAATCCGCACCTGTACAAAATCGCCGGTCATCAGCTCCCTGTTCGTCTGTACGAACAAATAGCCGTCCACATCCGGCGCATCCTTATAAGTCCGCGCCACATAGACGTCCTCGTCCGCCACCTTGCCTTCAATCATCGCCATCACGAGACGCCCCGCCATATCCGCCGCCGCATCGAAGGCGATCTCCTGCTGCAGCGCCATCAGTTCGTCACAGCGCGCCTGCTTTACTTCGTCAGGAATCTGGTCCGGCATATCCGCCGCCGGCGTATCTTCTTCCTGCGAATAAGGGAAAACGCCCAGCCGGTCAAACGCCGTCTCCTCCACAAAAGTAAAAAGCGTCTCGAAGTCTCTCTCCGTTTCCCCCGGAAATCCGGCAATCAGCGTCGTTCTCAGGCAGATATCGGGAATTTCCCGCCGCAGTCTTTTGACTATATCAGTCAGTTCCTTCCGGTCTGTCCTGCGTCCCATACGCTTTAATATTGCATCGGAGGCATGCTGCACCGGTATATCAAGATAATGGCAAATCTTTTCCTCTTTCTGCATGACCCGAATCAATGCATCGTCTATCTCCTCGGGATAGCAGTAGAGAATCCGAATCCATACAAGCCCCTCTATCCGGCAAAGCTTTGTAAGAAGCTCCGGCAATGCCTTATGCCCGTAGAGATCCTGTCCGTAGACCGTCGTCTCCTGCGCCACCAGAATCAGTTCCTTCACGCCCTGCGCTGCCAGCTCCTGCGCTTCCCGCAGCAGACTTTCCATGGGAACGCTTCTGTAAGGTCCCCTTACCTTCGGAATAATGCAGTAAGTGCAGTGTTTATCGCACCCCTCCGCTATCTTCAGATAAGCAAAATGACCGCCGGTAGTCAGGATGCGCTTCTTATCCGTAAGCGGTCTCTCGTCAAGGCTGTGATAGCAGTCCTGCGCATTTCCCGCAAAGGCGGCGTCTAAAACCGCCGGCAGCTCTTCTATGGCGGAAGTGCCGATTACGGCATCCACCTCCTCGATTTCCCTGCGGATTTCCTCCCGGTATCTCTGTGCCAGACAGCCCGTCACAACGAGCGCCTGTATCTGCCCGCTTTTTTTCAGTTCCGCCATCTCCAGAATCGTGTTGACGCTTTCCTCCTTGGCATCCCCGATAAAGCAGCAGGTATTCACCACCACGGCGTCCGCTTCAGCCTCGTCATCCGTAAAGGAGTAGCCGCGCTCCGCCAGCATACCGAGCATCATCTCGGAATCCACCAGATTCTTGTCACACCCAAGAGACTGGAACAGTATCTTTTTCTTCATATCATAAATACCTGTGCCTTACTTAAACCCCGGCGGCATCCTCCTGCGCCGTCTCCGCTTCCGGCATCTGGGCGCTTTCCTGCGCTGCATCCGCATCCGGCGTTTCCGTCTCAGGAGCTTCTTCCGTCTCCTCCCCGAACTCGTCGGTCAGAATCCGGATTTTTCCCTGATTCAATTCCTCTACCGCCACGGATAATGGTTTTTTCCCTCTGCCGTCCACCAGCTCATCGTCGCCGGCGATAATCTGTCTCGCCCGCTTGGATGTCGCCATCACGATGGAATAACGGCTGCTCACTACCGGATCTTCTCCCTCTTCCACGCCGCTGTTTACTACCTTGATCAAATCTGCATAAGATGGATGTAACATAGATTATTCTCCTTCCAATTCTCTCCTCATTTTCTCTATGAACTCTTCATTCCGCACGGGCGCGCGGTGCGCCGCGGCGATAATGCCATGAAGCTCCTTCACGCATGTCTCTAAATCATCGTTAATCACGATATAATCGTATGCCTCTATGCCCTCGGCTTCCTTTGCCGCACGGCGGATTCTCTTCTGGATGACCTCTTCCGTCTCCGTTCCCCTTCCGGCAAGTCTGCGGCGCAGCTCCGCCGCATCCGGCGTCGATACGAACACCAGAAGCGCTTCGGGATACTGCTCCTTAATCTTAAGCGCTCCCTGAATCTCAATCTCCAGAATGACGTCCCTGCCCTCTGCCAGCTTCTTCTCCACATAATCCCGGGGCGTCCCGTAATAATTACCGCAGTACTCGGCATGTTCAATCAGCGCATGATCCGCAATCCGTTTCTCAAACTGTTCTCTGGACAGGAAAAAATATTCCCTGCCGTCCTCTTCGCCCGCACGCGGTTCTCTGGTCGTCGCGGAGATGGACAGCGCATAGCCGTCATACTCCTCTACCAGCCGCTTCATCAAAGTACCTTTGCCCGCCCCCGAAAAACCGGAGACCACAATCAGTATTCCCTCATTCCTCATCCGTCTGCCCATCCTCAATCTGCGCCCTGCCCGATATGGTTTCCGGCAAAAGCGCCGAAAGCACGATCTGGCTGTTTTCCATCACCAGAACCGCCTTGGTCTTGCGCCCCTGCGTGGCGTCAATCGCCATTCCCGTCTCCTTCGCCTTCTGCACCATACGCTTCACCGGCGCGGAGTCGGGGCTGACAATCGCGATAATCTTGCCCGTGTTCACCACATTGCCAAAGCCTATATGAATCAGTTTACCCATAACAGCATTCCTATTCGATATTCTGTATCTGTTCCCGAACCTTCTCTATCTCCGTTTTCAACTCGATGGCTCTGTTTGACGTTTCTAAATCGGTCGTCTTTGAGAGTATCGTGTTTGCCTCGCGGTTCATCTCCTGCGCCAGAAAATCCAGCTTTCGCCCGATGCTGCCGCCTTCCGTAAGGTCGCCCTTCATGGTGGTGATGTGGCTGCGCAGGCGCACCAGCTCCTCATCCACACACACCTTATCCGCAAAAAGCGTTACCTCCGTCAGCAGTCTCGCTTCATCGATCTGGGTGTCTTCCAGAAGCTCTTTCACCTTATCCTTAAGCTTCTGCTTGTACTCCGTAATAATCTGCGGCGCACGGTGCTCGATAAACTCCACCCCCGCCAGCATGACGTTCAGCTTCGCAAGCAGATCGTCGCGGATGTTTTCGCCTTCCCTGATTCTCGTCTCCACAAAAGCCTGTGCCGCGCCGCGCACCGCCTTCTCCAGAAACTGCCAGAGCTCTTCCTCATCGACCGTCTGCTCTTCCATGGTCAGCACTTCCGGATACCGGGACAGCGTGGATACCCGCACGTCATTGTCCAGCGAGAAATCCTCCGACATCTGCCAGAGATATTTCATATATTCCGCCGCCAGCTCCCTGTTGTATTTCACACAGAGATTGGACTCCGTCATATCCTCGTAGGTAATAAAAATATCTACCTTTCCCCTCTGCACATAATTTTTGAGCTCGTTCCTGATCGCCGTCTCAAAAAAATTCAGCTTCTTCGGCATCTTGATATTGACGTCCAGATACCTGTGATTGACGGATTTCATTTCCACGGTAATCTTCCGCGCGCCTTCCGCCACTTCACATCTTCCGAATCCGGTCATGCTCTTAATCATCGTCATACTCTTCTCTCTCCGTAACCGTTCCTCCATTGTAAGCGTACACGCGAAAGGACCCACGCATACAGTTTTTATTATAGTGTAAAGAGAAAAAATAGTCAAGAATCCCACTGCGATTGAAAAAAGCCGCCGTTTATGCTATAGTTTTATGCTGTAAAAAGAAACGCACAGAAATCGGAACAAGCAAAAAGGCGGAAAAAGATTATGGCATTTGACGGCATCACCATTGCAAATATCACAAAGGAGCTTTCGGAGACGCTTCTAGGCGGACGCATCTACAAGATCGCCCAGCCGGAAAGCGACGAGCTGCTCCTCACCATCAAAAATAACGGCGGACAATACCGCCTGCTGTTGTCGGCGGACGCATCTCTTCCCATGGTCTATCTGACGGAAAATAACAAACCCAGCCCCATGACTGCGCCGGGCTTTTGTATGCTGCTGCGCAAGCATCTGCAGAACGCCCGCATTACCGCCATCTCCCAGCCCGGACTCGAGCGCGTCATCCATCTGCAGTTAGAGCACTTAAACGAGCTGGGCGACTTGTGTGAGAAAAAGCTGATTGTGGAAATCATGGGCAAACACAGCAACATTATCTTCTGCGACGACAAAGACCAGATCATAGACAGCATCAAGCATATCTCCGGCATGGTCAGCTCCGTGCGGGAGGTGCTGCCGGGACGTTCTTATTTTCTTCCGCAGACACAGGATAAGCAGAATCCCCTGCGGTTTTCCGAAACATATACCATGGAGAACCCCGCCCTCTTTCTTAAGTCGCCTGCGGACAGCGAAACCTTGACTTATGTAAACCTATGCGCGCACATGCGGGAAAAGCCGATGCCTCTCTACAAAGCGTTGTATACCACATACACCGGTCTTTCGCCCATCATCGCCCAGGAGCTGTGCTACCGCGCAGGCATTGACGCGGACATGCCCGCCAATGTGCTGGAGGAGCCGGCTTTACAGGCATTATATCAAACGCTTTCCGATATGATGGAACAGACTGTCGCCGGAAAATTCTCCCCCGTTATCATCTATGACGGCAGGGAGCCTTTGGAGTACGCGGCGTTTCCCCTGACCCTCTACAGTGACAAAACTTCGCAGGCTTTCTCTTCTGTCAGCGATGTGCTGGAGCGCTACTACGCTGAGCGCAGCATCGTGACCCGTATTCGCCAGAAATCCGTGGATTTGCGAAAGATCGTCCAGACCGCCTTAGAGCGCAACGTCAAAAAATACGATCTGCAGATGCGGCAGATGAAGGATACGGAAAAACGCGACAAATACAAGGTATACGGCGAACTGATCAACACTTACGGCTACAACGTGGAGCCGGAGGCGAAATCCATGGAGGCGCTCAACTATTACACAGGCGAAACCGTCACGATTCCATTAGACAATACCTTGACGCCGCAGGAAAACGCGCAGAAATATTTTGATAAATATGGAAAACTGAAACGGACTTATGAAGCGCTCTCGGAATTGACTGTGCAGGTCAAAGAAGAAATCGAGCATCTGGAATCCATCCTCGCCGCGCTGGATATCGCCATGCAGGAAGAGGATTTGGTACAAATTCGGGAAGAGCTGATCGAGAGCGGCTACATCCGCCGGAAAGGCGGCTCCAAAAAAGTGAAAATCACCAGCAAGCCCTTCCACTATGTGAGCAGCGACGGCTTTCATATTTATGTGGGGAAAAATAATTTCCAGAACGACGAACTCACCTTCAAATTCGCCAATGGGGGCGACTGGTGGTTCCACGCCAAACAAATTCCCGGCTCCCATGTGGTGTTAAAAACCGAGGGTGCCGAGGTGCCGGACCGCGCCTTCGAGGAAGCCGCAAGACTCGCCGCCTACTATTCCAAAGGACGTGAGCAGGACAAGGTGGAAATCGACTATGTGCAGAAAAAGCATGTGAAGAAACCGGCGGGCGCAAAGCCGGGTTTTGTGGTGTACTACACGAATTACTCTATGGCGATCGACTCCGATATCTCGGGACTGACGGAGCTTTCGTGAGAACCCTATGAAAACTTTGACTGCGACACCTATTCTCTGAAAGAGCCGCCTGCCGGAACCGTTCCGCACAGTTGCCCGCGACGGCTCCTTCTTTCCGAATGCTACGCGCTCTTTCAAACATCAGCAGCTTTATATGGCAGTTATTTACGACTGGCTCGCCAACACACTTTTCCCATCAGAGACAACCGTAACCGTCCCCTCATCCGTGTAATACACCTCGCACCCATAGTCATCCAACAGCGCCACCGTCTCCTCCTCCACCCGCAGCCGCTCCGGGTCTGCGGTGAGGACGGCATAACGGGGCTTTGCCGTCTCAAACAGCGTTTCCAGATTCTTCGTGTAATTCCCGTGATGCGGCATCTTAATCAGGTCATACCGCTCCTTCGCCGCTTTCGTTTCCAAAAATTCCCCCGTCCGCTGTTTCTTGGCATCCCCCATCAGCAAAAAACGGGTATCTCCACGCATAACGCATGTTATCAATGAATAATTGTTATCGTTGTCATAGACCCGCTCGCGGGGCGCATCCACAGAAAAATCGGTTCCCTCCAGAGAAAAAGTAAAGCCCTCCCGCAGCCGTCGGCTCTCCGTTCCCGTCGCCTCGAGCGCACGCATCAGGGCAAGGTAAGGTTCCGACTCCTCCTCATAATCCGGCATGAGTACACAGCCCACCTCATAGCGGGAAACCAGCGCCGCCGCGCTGCCGATATGATCTTTGTCAAAATGACTCAATATCAAATAAGCAATCTGCGTTTTTCCCCGTTCATCCAGAAAAGCACAGATTGTCTCCGTATCGTCCGCATCCGCCGCATCATTCACCACCACTCTCTCTCCCGCTTCGATTATGATGCAGTCCGATTTGCCCGTATCCAGAAAAGACATGGTAAGCGGGACAGTGTTTTCTTTTCCGCCGCCGCAGCCCGTCACCCAAAGAGCAAGACAAATTAGGAGCGCAAAAAGCTGTTTTTTCTTTCTCATAAAGACGCCTGCCCCTTTTTCCTTCTCTTTTTCTTCCTTTTTCTCTTCCTCTTTTTCTTCTTTCCCGCTCCCTCCGATTCATCGGGTAACAGGTGCAATTTTTCCGCGATATGCACCAGCGTGTACCCTCTGGGGAACGCCTGCAGCTCCTCCCGGCTCACCCCGCCGATAAGAAGCAGCACCGCTCCGTAAACGCACACCCCGATACCAATGGCAACTAACAGTACCACCCGGCTCACTGGAATCAGCAGGAACAGTCCGTGATAAACACCAAAAACCACCGCGCCCATGATAAGCGCCGCAAACAAGGGTTTCAAAAACAGCTTCACCACATCCATCCGGTATTCCAGATGTTTTCTCACGGAAAGCTGGTTTAAAATACACATCACCAGAGAATAAATAGCGTTTGCCGCCGCCAGCGCATAAAGCTCCAGATCCGTATAAAACAGCAGCGCAAGCAGTCCCGCCACCTGAATCACCAGCGCAACCGCCGCATGGATCACCGGCGTATTGACCTTCCCGATTCCCTGCAATACCGCATTTGTCAGCGTCGAAAGACTGTAAAGCACAACAGTAACGGCAAGAGCAGCCAACAGCCCTGAAGCAATATCTAACGACTCCTTCTGGGGAAAAATAAACTGCATAATAGGTCTTGGCAGCACAGCAATTCCCACCGCTGCAGGAATCGCGATCAGCATAGTCATCTGAATCGCCCGGGACACCTGCTTTCTCGTCTGCGCTACCGTCCCCTTCACATAGGAAGCCGCCACACCCGGGATAATGGCAGAGGACATGGCGGAGGCAATGGCAATCGGAATATTTACCACCGCCACCGCAAGCCCCGAAAAAATACCGTAATGATTGCTCGCCAGTATCGCGTCCATCTTTTTATAATCCATGACATGATAATAGATCGTCATATTGACCACCGTCGTGCAGTTGTAGATAAAGGTGCTCAGAATAAAAGGCGTGACAATGGTAAAAATAACCTTGAAAATATCCTTATAGCTCTCCTCATGCCACGTTTTATCCCGCTCTACCCGTCTCTTGATGATGCCGCTGTTTAAACGGTACATTCCAAACATGAAAAGAAGACCGATCAGCACGCCCGCACCGGTTCCCAAAGCCGAGCCCGCCGAACCGTAGATGGCGCGCGTAGTGGCATCCCCATCCACGACCAGCCCGATTAAAAGCTTCGCCGCCAGAATGCTGACCGCCGCGTTTAAAATCTGTTCAAGCACCTGTGAAATGGAAGTGTGCACCATAGAGCCATGCGCCTGGAAAAAGCCGCGAAACACCCCTAGGAATCCCGAAAAAAAGATAGTCGGCGACAGCACGCGAAGCGCTATCACCGCATTCTGGTTCTTCCCCACGAGAAAAGGCGCTCCCACGAAAGTCAGAATCGAGGCAACGCCGCCCACTACCAGAACATAGAGAAGTGCACAGACAAAAACCCTCTGTGCATTCCGGTATTCCTTAAATGCAAGCCGCTGGGCAATCACCTTGGAAATTGCCGAGGGGATGCTGTAGGAGGAAATCAATAATATAATTGTGTAGATATTGATCGCCGAATTGTAGTACCCGTTTCCCTCGATTCCAATAATCGAAAGGAGCGGGCTTCTGTATATCAGACCAATCACTTTGACGAGCATTCCGGCAGCTGCCA
>ERZ808037.2228-NODE-2228-length-10415-cov-6.965564_pt1 | contig 10415 bp, 8 predicted proteins | sample MGYA00380190_ERZ808037 | MGnify/ENA primary metagenome ERZ808037 (study PRJEB31490, sample SAMN06133399) | mouse gut metagenome | isolation source: J9 | host: mice | place: China: Chengdu | collected 2015-05 ...
TTTCTGCCTTTGGCAGAGTAAGCCTTGTACAGTAAGCTGTAGTTTAAATCCTCCAGTTCGTGGCTCAGCAGTCGAACCGAATCATCATTAGGAATCAGGCCTTCCAAACTTAATGGCAAAACCAGTTGATAAGGTTCGCCAAATTCGGTATAATTTTTATGGTATTTTAATTTACTCGTCATAATTTATTATACCACGGATGGCAGGCTCTTCGGAGTCTGCTTTTCTGGTTTTGGCATAAAAACGGAGCTGTTGCTCTGGTAGATCATTCATCTACTTTTGCAACAGCCCCTGAATCGTCGCTGCTGAGCGACGATTTTTTAACAAAAAATCCTGCGTCAGCCTGAATTATGGCATTCATCAGCCGTCCTCCCACCAGTAATATAGTACCAGTTTTACACATTCCCCTTGCTTTTTCCCCTTAATTGATATAGAATTGGTATAAAAGTGGTGAAAAGTGGAGTGAAGTGGTGCGAAGTGGTATCAACATTCCCTTTTCGTGGCAGACCACATAGGGTACGGTGTTACAGGCGGGCAGGGTGATTGCATATGTTCATGGGAGAGTACAATCACACAATTGACGCAAAGGGCAGGCTGATTATCCCCTCGAAATTCAGGGAGATCCTGGGAGACGCTTTTGTGGTGACTAAGGGATTAGACGGCTGCCTGTTTGTCTATGACAATGAAGAGTGGAAACGCTTTGAAGAAAAACTCAGATCTCTGCCCATTACGAATAAAGAAGCCAGACAGTTCGTTCGTTTCTTTCTGGCGGGAGCGACGGAAGCGGAAGTGGATAAACAGGGAAGGATTCTGATTCCCAACGTCCTGCGGGAGTTTGCCGGGCTGGCGAAAGATGTGGTGCTGATCGGCGTCGGCAGCAGGATTGAAATCTGGGGCAGAGAACGTTTTGAAGATACGGCAGCCTTTGAGGATATGGATGAGATCGCGGAGCACATGGCGGAGCTTGGACTTGGAATATAGGTTGAAAAATTATGCCGGTGCACGCATGTTTCAACCGGCACAATTGCGAAGCCGTTCTGATCTGTTGTAAAGGAAGAAGGAAATGGAATTTAAGCATACCTCAGTGCTCCTTGAGGAAACCATTGAAAATCTGGATATCAAACCGCAGGGCACATATCTGGACGGAACGCTTGGCGGCGGCGGACATGCTTTTGAGGTGGCCGGAAGGCTTACAGGAGCCGGAAGGCTGATCGGCATTGATCAGGACGAGGACGCCATTACAGCGGCCGGAAAACGGCTGGAGCCTTACAGGGAGCGGGTTACCCTGATTCGTGACAATTATGCAAACGCTGCGGAGGCGCTTGCGGGAATCGGTGTATACGGCGTGGACGGCATTGTGCTGGATCTGGGCGTTTCCTCCTATCAGCTTGACAATGAGGAGAGAGGGTTCTCCTACAGATATGACGCGCCGCTTGACATGCGGATGGACCAGAGACAGACTCTGAGCGCGAAGGAGATCGTAAACGAATATCCGGAGGCGGAACTTACCCGGATTTTGCGGGATTACGGGGAAGAGAGATTTGCAAAAAATATTGCGAAGCATATTGCGGCGGCGAGAAAGGACAAGCCGCTTGAAACCACGGGAGAGCTGAATGAGATTATAAAAGCGGCGATCCCTGCGAAGATGAGGGCCACGGGAGGACATCCTTCCAAACGGACATTTCAGGCCGTCAGGATCGAATGCAACAGAGAGCTGGAGGTGCTGAAAAGCTCGCTGGACGGGCTGATCGGGCTTTTGAATCCGGGTGGGAGACTCTGTGTGATTACGTTTCATTCTTTAGAAGACAGGATTGTAAAGTCCGTCTTCCGGAGAAATGAAAGTCCGTGCACCTGTCCGCCGGATTTTCCGGTCTGTGTGTGCGGGCAGGAATCAAAAGGATGTGTGATCACAAGAAAACCGGTTCTGCCGTCCGGCAGGGAAACAGAGGAAAACAGTCGGGCGAAAAGCGCGAAGCTGCGGGTGTTTGAGAAGAGGTAAAAGTTTCGTGCGCCGGAGCGCAGGACTGGTCTGCCGGAGCGGACAAAGAAGAGAATCAAAAAGTAAGAAAGCGATATAAAGAGGGGAAACAGGAAATATGGCAGCAGCACGGCAAAGCGCATATTATGTGCATGGCAATACGGTCAGAAACGTACCGCCGCAGAGAAGAGGCGACGACAGGCCGAAGAAAAAAGTAAATAACACCGTGAGAAGGAACAGGGAGAGGGCGAAGCATATGAGCGCCGGTTACGTTTTGTTCCTGTGGGCGGCACTGGTTGCCACCGGCATCATTCTGGTATATTATATCGGTCTTCAATCGGATATCACAAACAGCGTGAAACATATATCCACACTGGAGAGGCAGCTTAACGCATTAAAGGTTGCCAATGAGGAGGATTACAGCAGAATTACAAGTGCCGTGGATCTGGAGGAGATCAGAAGAATCGCGATTCAGGAGCTGGGTATGCAGTATGCGCAGGAAGGGCAGATTATTACTTTCGCAAGCGAAAACAGCGACTATGTGAAACAGATGGCGGAGATCCCGCAGCACGATTAAGCAGGTGGTTTTTTGGGAGATAAGAGAAGAAATTCCGTATTGAAATTTACAATTAAAATGCAGAAAAAGCTGCTGGTGCTGTTTTTGTTTATTCTGGCGGCTTTTGTGGGACTCAGCGCCCGGCTATTCGTGATTAACAGGGATAACGGGGAAGAGTACAAGAAACAGGTATTGTCGCATCAGGAGTACGACTCCACGATAATACCTTTTAAGCGTGGAGAGATCGTGGACGCAAACGGCACGGTGCTGGCGGTGAGCAATAAGGTTTATAACGTCATTCTGGACACTAAGCTGCTGCTGCGCAAAGAGGAGTATCTGGAGCCGACCTTAAATGCGCTGAAACGTTTCTTTGACATCGATCCCGAACCGGTCAGGGCTTATATCGCCGGCCATCCCCAGTCCTCTTATTATGTGATGGCCAAGCGGGTGGGATATGAGGAAAAAACGGCCTTTGAGGAGTTTTGCGATGACGAGGAGCAGGGAGCCAATATCAAGGGTGTCTGGTTTGAAAACGAGTATAAGCGGGAGTACCCGAACGGGTCGCTTGCCTGTGACCTGATCGGCTTTACCACGGGCGATAATGCAGGAACCTATGGGCTGGAGGAGTATTACAACGATATTCTGAGCGGTACCAACGGCAGGGAATACGGGTATCTGAACGACGATTCCACGCTGGAGCGGACGACCATCGCGGCGAAGGACGGAAACAACATCCAGCTTAGTCTGGACGCGAATATTCAGGCTATCGTAGAAAAGTATCTGAAAGAGTTTGACGAGGAGTATAAGGATGGCGTAAGGCCCGGCAACGGCGCGGAAAACATCGGCTGTATCATTATGGATCCGGACACCGCCAGCGTGCTTGCCATGGCGAGTTACCCTGTCTTTGACTTAAACGATGTCAGAAATACGGAGAATCTGATCGGGATGCCGCTTCTTGACAAGGACGGAAAGCGGGTCAGGACGGACGGCGTAGCGGAATATGTGACGCAGGAGTCCATTGCAACGATGAATGACGAGGTCATGTACCAGCATTTGAACGCCCTGTGGAAAAATTTCTGTATCGTGGATGCCTACGAGCCGGGATCGGTGTTTAAGCCCTTCACGGTGGCGGCGGCTTTGGAGAGCGGATCCATCACCGGCAATGAGACTTACAACTGCGAAGGGTACCTTCATGTGGGCGACTACGATATCAAATGCCATCAGACGTTTGGGGACGGACTGCTCACGGTACAGGAGGGCGTAGAGCGTTCCTGCAACGTGGTGCTGATGAATGTAGCCTTTGCACTTGGCAAGACGGAATTTGTGAATTACCAGCACGCCTTTAATTTCGGGTTAAAGACGAATATCGATTTGGCGGGCGAGGCCCGGACGGCGAGCATGATTTATCACGCGGACAATATCGGCATGACGGATCTTGCCACCAACTCCTTCGGGCAGAGCTTTAACGCCACCATGATTCAGATGATTACGGGTTTCTGTTCCCTGATCAACGGCGGCAACTACTATGCGCCCCATGTGGCAAGCAGGATTACCACTGCGGACGGCGCGACCATAGAAAATATTGAGCCAAGGCTTCTGAAGCAGACCATTTCCCAGTCCACCAGCGATAAGATTATCGAATACTGCAACACGGTGGTGAGTGGGGAAAACGGTACCGGCCACACGGCCAGACCCGCGGGTTATGCCATAGGCGGCAAAACGGGAACGGCGGAGACGCTTCCCCGGAAAAATAACGAGTATGTGGTTTCCTTTATGGGCTATGCACCCGCGGATGATCCGCAGGTGGTTATCTATGTGGTGGTGGACAGGCCAAACGTCCAGTATCAGGACGACGCGAAATACGCCACCAGAATTGTGAGAAAAATTTTGACGGAAGTGCTCCCTTATATGAATATCTTTATGACCGAGGAACTGAGCGATAAGGAGCGGGAGGAGTTAGAACAGCTCCAGATTCAGATCAGGACGCCACAGAGTGAAGAGCCGGAGGAAGAGCTGGACGAGGAGGGCAATCCGATCCCGAAGGAGGGAGAGGAAGGAAACACCGGCAACGGCGAAGGCAGCGCGCCCACAGGAGAAGAGGGAGGCGCGGAAGGCGAAGGGACAGCGGAGGAACCGGAAGGACCCAATGAGGCGTGGCGGGATTTCCCTCTGGACCCCGAAACCGGTTATCTGGTAGACCCGGCTACGGGAGATCTTTATGACCCGCAGATCGGCACCCTGATAGGGAGCGGAAATGCTCCGGATGATGAGACCCAAGAAGGGTCAGGTGATGAGTGGGCGCCTGCCCCGCCGCCGGGAACAGGTGAGGAAACAGAATAGCGGGAAGTGAGAATAACCTCATAAAAAGGATAATAGATTATATTAATACCTTTTTGTGAGGTTTCTCTTTGAAAGAAGGAAAGATAAATCATAAAACCTATCACAGAAGTAAGACGGTAACGGTGTTTTTTCTGTGCGCGCTGGTGCTTTTCGGACTGGCGGGAAGACTGGCCTATCTGATGGTGTTCCAGTCTGAGTATTACTCCCGGAAGGCCAGAGAACTGCATGAGAGGGAGAGAAGCATCAAGGCGGCAAGAGGGCGCATTATAGACGCCAACGGTAAGATTCTGGCGGACAATAAGACGGTCTGTACGGTTTCCGTGATTCACAGTCAGATTACGGACGCGGAGGAGGTGATCGACGTCCTCTCTAAGGAGCTTGGACTGTCGGAGGAATATGTGAGAAAGCGGGTGGAGAAATATTCATCCATCGAGAAAATAAAGAGCAATGTGGAAAAAGCGGTGGGGGATTCCATCAGAGCCAGGGCTCTTGACGGGGTCAAGGTGGATGAGGATTACAAGCGGTATTATCCTTACGATACGCTGGCGTCCAAGGCGCTTGGGTTTACCGGCGGGGATAACCAGGGTATCATAGGGCTTGAGGTCGTCTATGAGGAATATTTGAAGGGCGAAGCGGGAACGATCTTAACGGTGACAGACGCCAAGGGCGTGGAGCAGGACGAGGAGGGCGAGGAGAGGGTGGAGCCGGTGAGCGGCCGCGATCTCTATATCAGTCTGGATATCAATATCCAAAGCTATGCCACCCAGCTTGCCATGCAGACCATGGAGACGAAGGAGGCGGACCGCGTTTCCATTCTGGTGATGAATCCCCAGAACGGGGAGATTCTGGCTATGGCAGATGTGCCGGAGTTTGACCTGAATAATCCGTACACGCTGCCCGGGGGTATGGACGCGCTGGCGTTCTCCGAGAAAAAACGGCAGGAGCTTTTAAATGCCATGTGGAGAAACGGCTGTATCAACGATACTTATGAGCCGGGCTCCACTTTCAAGATTATCACGGCGGCAGCAGGGCTGGAATCAGGGGCGGTGAAACCGACGGACACATTCAGTTGTCCCGGTTTTATTATGGTGGAGGACCGGAAGATCCGCTGTCATAAGGTGGGAGGACACGGAGCGGAGGATTTCGTGCAGGGAACCATGAACTCCTGTAATCCCGTCTTTATCACGGTCGGACTCCGTATAGGCGTGGAGCGGTATTACTCCTATTTCCGGCAGTTCGGCCTTCTGGACCGGACGGGAATTGATCTGCCGGGCGAGGCGGGGACAATCATGCATAAGATGGAAAACATCGGGCCTGTGGAGCTGGCCACCATCTCCTTCGGACAGTCCTTCCAGATCACGCCGATCCAGCTTGCCACCACGGCGGCGTCCATCGTCAACGGCGGCAGGCGCATCACGCCCCATTTTGCAGTGCGGGCGGCGCGTGCGGACGGGAGCGACAGCCATTCTTTCACCTATCCGGTGAGAGAGCATGTGGTGTCCGACGAGACATCAGAAACCATGCGCTACATCTTAGAGCAGGTAGTAGCGGAAGGAAGCGGCAAAAACGGTGCGGTAGAAGGATACAAGGTGGGGGGAAAAACGGCAACCAGCCAGACGCTGCCCCGCGGGAGCGGCAAGTACATCGCCTCTTTTCTGGGCTTTGCACCGGCGGACAATCCACAGGTTCTGGCGCTGGCGATCATCCATAATCCGAAGGGAACTTACTATGGCGGTCAGATTGCCGCGCCTGTGGTGAGACAGCTTTTTGAGAATATCCTTCCATATTTGGAGGAAAAGATATATAATTGAAACAGTTCAGCCAGAGCGGTATCCGGCAGACAAACTGTGCTTGCATGAGTTTGGCAGACGGATGCTGCTCTGAGGGAGCGCCAGATTATAAGCAAAAGTAGCTGCAAAGCAGCGGAGAGCGCGGACAGCGCGATTTTGCGAATGGCGCGTGCTGAACGGAGAAAGGTTTGGAGATAAGCATGAACAGTGTGATTTTAATTTCAGTTTTGGTATCCTTTGCGATCAGTGTGTTTCTGGGGCCTGTGGTCATCCCTTTTCTGCGCAGGCTGAAAGTGGGACAGACGGAGCGGACGGAAGGACCCGAAAGCCATTTAAAGAAAAACGGAACACCCACCATGGGAGGCATACTGATTCTGATGAGTGTGGTGATCACTTCCCTCCTTTTCGTGGGGGATTATCCGGGCATTATTCCGGTGCTGTTTCTCACGCTGGGTTTCGGACTGGTAGGATTTCTGGACGACTACATCAAGGTGGTTTTAAAACGTTCCATGGGGCTTAGGGCATGGCAGAAGTTTGCCCTGCAGTTTCTCGTAACAGGTGTTTTCGTCTTTTATCTGCAAAGGTATACGGACGTTTCCCTGGCTATGAAGGTGCCTTTTCTGGACGGGGTTTATCTGGATTTTGGATGGATGAATATTCCGTTTCTGTTCTTTGTGGTGATCGGGACGGTGAACGGCACGAACTTTACGGATGGTCTGGACGGTCTGGCAAGCTCTGTGACGGTGCTTGTTGCGACCTTCTTTACGGTGGTGGCGATTGGTACTGCCAGCGGAATCGAGCCGATTACCTGCGCGGTGGTGGGGGCGCTTTTGGGCTTCCTGCTCTTCAATGTACATCCGGCAAGTGTTTTTATGGGGGACACCGGATCGCTTGCGCTTGGCGGCTTCGTGGCGGCTGCGGCGTACATGATGCAGATGCCGCTCTTCATTGCGATTGTGGGCTTTATCTATGTAATTGAGGTGCTGTCGGTTATGATGCAGGTGACTTATTTTAAACTGACAGGCGGTAAGCGGATCTTTAAGATGGCGCCGATCCACCATCACTTCGAGCTGTGCGGGTGGTCGGAAACCCGGGTGGTGGCCGTATTTTCGATTGTGACGGCGCTGTTATGTCTGGTTGCGCTGATGGGTGTATAACAAAGTGAGAAGTACTTCTATGCAGACTTTTCTCACTTGGGAGAATGCCTGAAAAACAGCATTCTCCGCATAGCGGGATATGGAGGTTGTTATGGATTTGCAGGGAAAAAACGTGCTGGTGGTGGGTTCCGGCTTAAGCGGAACCGGAGCTGTGGCAGCTTTGTGCCATGCCGGAGCACGGCCGCTCTTATTTGATGAAAACGAAAAACTTACCATAGAGGAAGTGCAGGGGAAACTGGTGCCGGGCACGACGGCGGAAATTGTAATCGGCGCATTGCCGGAGGAACAAAAGGCAGCGGTGGAGCTTGTGGTCTTAAGCCCGGGTGTTCCCACGGATACGGCCTTTGTGGAGGACTTCCGGAAAAGGGGGGTGAAGATCTGGGGCGAGATCGAGCTTGCCTATGAGCTGGGAAAGGGTACGGTCATCGCCATTACGGGGACGAACGGAAAGACCACCACCACCTCTCTTGTGGGAGCAATTATGGCGGCCCATTATAAGGACGTGGACGTGGTGGGAAATATCGGGAATCCTTATACGCTGACGGCTCTGGACGCCACGGAGGAGACCGTGACGGTGGCGGAGATCAGCAGCTTCCAGTTGGAGACAATAGACCGGTTCCGGCCGAAGGTTTCCGCGATCTTAAACATTACGCCGGATCATCTGAATCGCCATCATACGATGGAAAATTATGCGGCGGCGAAAGAGGCGGTCTGCAGGAACCAGACCAAGGAGGAGACCTGTGTCCTGAACTATGAAAACAGCTACACGAGAGCTTTCGGGGAGCGGTGCCCGGCGCGGGTCGTGTGGTTTTCTTCGGAGAGAAAGCTGGAGAATGGTTTTTTTCTGGAGGGTGAGGAAATCTTTCAGGCAAAGGACGGTGTGGCCGGGCGGCTCATGAATATACATGATATGAAGCTGGTGGGCGTCTGCAACGTGGAAAACGTGATGGCGGCCATGGCGGCTGCGACGGCCTGCGGTGTGCCGATGGAGGAAATTCTGTCGGTGATCAGAGCGTTTTCGCCGGTGGAGCACAGGATTGAGTTTGTGGCCACGAAGCGCGGGGTAGATTATTATAACGATTCCAAGGGAACGAATCCCGATGCGGCCATTCAGGGCATCCGCGCCATGGACCGGCCGACGGTGTTACTTGGCGGCGGTTATGATAAGCAGAGTGAATACGACGAGTGGATCGAGGCGTTTGACGGCAAGGTAAAGTGTCTTGTGCTGATCGGACAGACACGGGAAAAGATCGCTGCGTGCGCGAGAAGCCACGGGATTCAGAACATCGTGCTGGCGGACACCTTTGAGGAGGCGTTCGGGGTGTGCGTGGAGAAGGCGAAGCCCGGAGATGCGGTTTTACTGTCTCCCGCCTGCGCGAGCTGGGGGATGTTCCCGAATTACGAGGTGAGGGGACAAATGTTTAAGGAAATGGTGAATCGGATGGAGGAGAGTTGTTAAGTGGCACAGAGAAACGCTTCCCGGAGGGGACAACAAAAGGGCGAGAGTTTTATGGATTACAGCCTGCTGTTTATCGTGCTTTTTCTTGTGGGATTCGGTATGGTCATGGTGTTTTCCTCAAGCTCTTATGAGGCGAACCTGAAGCTGGGGGACTCCACCAAATATTTGAGACAGCAGCTTTTTGCATCTATTCTGGGGATTGTGGCAATGATGGTGGTGGCGAATATCCCTTATCATTTCTGGGAACGGTTTGCGGTGCCGGCCTATGTCGGATCCGCTGTGCTGATCTTACTGATTATTCCTTTCGGTTACAGTTCCGGCGGTGCGACGCGCTGGCTGTACATAGGGCCGATCTCCCTGCAGGTGGCGGAGGTGGCGAAGCTGGGCATGATCCTGTTTTTGTCCAGTCTGATCTGTAAAATGGGAAAGCAGATACGGACCAACAAAGGTTTTATGCTTGTACTGGCTATCCCGATGCCGATTGCGCTGATGATCTGGCAGATTACCAATAACTTAAGCTCTGCGATTATCGTTATGGCGATTGCGGTTCTGATGCTGTTCGTGTCCTGTCCGGACTATAAACGGTTCTTTCTTCTGGGGCTGCTTACGCTTGCGGGGGCAGCAGCCGCGGTTTTCTATGTGGTGCAGACGGCGCAGGCGCACGTGGACGATCTGGATTTCCGCGGCGCACGCGTGCTGGCCTGGCTTGACCCGGAGGCTTTTTCCAGCGATACCGGTTTCCAGACATTGCAGGCGCTCTACGCCATCGGCAGCGGCGGCGTGCTGGGCAAGGGACTTGGGCAGAGTATGCAGAAGAGAGGGTTTTTGCCGGAGGCGCAGAACGATATGATTTTTTCCATTATCTGCGAGGAACTTGGGCTTTTCGGCGGGATTGCCGTTATCATTATGTTTCTGATGCTGATCTGGCGGCTGATGATTATAGCCAACAATGCGCCGGATCTCTACGGTGCGCTGCTGGTGGTGGGCGTGATGGGACATATAGCCGTTCAGGTCATTCTGAACATAGCCGTGGTCACCAACACGATTCCCAATACCGGAATTTCCCTGCCGTTTATCAGTTACGGCGGGTCTTCCGTCATGTTGTTGCTGATTGAAATCGGGATGACGTTAAGCG
>ERZ808037.2229-NODE-2229-length-10408-cov-3.615139_pt1 | contig 10408 bp, 10 predicted proteins | sample MGYA00380190_ERZ808037 | MGnify/ENA primary metagenome ERZ808037 (study PRJEB31490, sample SAMN06133399) | mouse gut metagenome | isolation source: J9 | host: mice | place: China: Chengdu | collected 2015-05 ...
AGATTTTCTATCTGCTGCAATCTCAAAATATAATGAAGACTTTATACAAAAAATTGATTCTTTTGTTTATAAAGTTAAGTTAGCTTCAAGCCCCCATCCTGAAAATTATAACTCCTTACGTTTAAAAGATGATTATTTTGAAAGCTTAAAAAAAGCTATTAAGCAAAATCAATATTCTCTTGAAGAAAGTTTAAGTCTTGCGTTTAGTAAAACAACATTTTTGTCCATATATGAAGCGGGGTTTATAAGTGCTACAGCGTATCCCATACAAATGTTTGAGAAAGAAGATATTTTAAGAATCACACATGAGTTAACGGAAAATAATAATTATTTACTTGATGAGAATGCAATAAAATATTTTGAAAATTACGGATTAAATTTTCCTGTATTAAGATCCGATATAATTCACTTTTTACTGAACATTAAACAGATGACCTCCGTACTCTGACTTACTCAGTTTTTTAACTTAGGGGCGATGCCTATTTTACATTAAAGAGAAGAACGTCATATTATGTGTGTAAGTTCTTTGAATTTCCATGATAGAATTTATCCAAATTTTCAAATGTTTATAACATTTGAAACTCTTTTCTTAGATTTCAGGGAACTTACTTATACACATAATATAACATACCTATTAAATTTACTTTTATCCTGCTATGCTACAAGAACGACTCTATCCTTGTCTTCATTGTAATAGTAGATAGAATCCGACAGACTTTCTTCCGGCTCTATCATGCCCGAATAATGGTTGATTTCATAAACCATATTTTTCAAACTCTCTGCCGTAACCATCCCGTTTTCCTTTAGTACTAAAATTTCATGAACGGAACAGGGCAGGATATAAAAACTCCCGCCCTGCTCTTTCGCCAATCTCTGCAATAAATCCTTCCGCAAGATTGCCCTTGCCCCATACTTTTTGCATGTATTTGTAACGACATATACCTTCCCGATTCCTTCTATTTCCTTTCCTTCCATATCATTCCAAAACATCCCTGCATCCTCAGAATCCTTCATTTCCGTCAACATATTTTCTATAACAGCCCCCATCGTCTCTATCTGAAATACTTCTTCTTCCAGATTCTTTTGGGCTGCCTCCCACAAACTTTTTACATCTGCACCCCACAATTTCATACATTCCCTGCTGACTGGCAGCGTTGCCATCAATCCCCTTTCCTCTTTTATTAAAACATAAAACATGATTGCCAAATCCAGATATTCCCTATAAGGCATCTGCTTCAAGGCTTGCTTGTTCCAGTTTTTATTGATTACCCGCATATGAAGCCTGCCCTTTGCAGATTCCCAAGTTTTAGGGATATGGTGCTCATCGACGAATGGAACCTCCTCACATGCCCGGATTACTTCTTTCACGCATTTTTCAAAGTCTCCTGTATCTTTATATCCTTCAAACATATCCTCCGGATAAATCGTCGCTTGTACTGCTGTCCCGATCAGCCGCACAATAACCGCATCTTTGTCCGTGTCATTCATCTTTTTCACCTTGTCATAATATACCTCTCCCCTTCCAAGGAAATACTCCTGCAAAGCCTCTATCAATCTCTCTTTAAACTGCATATACTCCATCTGTTTTTTCTCCATTCTTTTCACCTCATGCTCTATAATCATTTCTGTAATCCCTAAGCTAACGCCTCGCACATAATTTTTGCAAAGACACGGAACCCTGATACAAATCCCTGACGTTCCCCGATGGCACATGCCTGACACATCAGATTTGTAAATTCTTCATCTGTAATCTCCTTTAAAGCCACATCCTTGAACAAAGCATACAATTCTTCGCTTATCTCATGGTCATTCTTCTCCATCTCTTTTGTTTCTGCAAATATTTTATTATAGATATCTCTAATCAACATCGTTTCCCCTCCAATCTATAAGCACTGTGTTACTATATTACCCATATCAGTACAAACTCTTAAACAATCCAAAACCATCTTATGATTTGCTCTCTAGATATCATGCCGCTTCTTTTGTTTTGGATTTTCTCAGCCCGTTTAACGCCTTCGTATAAATCTCCGGCGTCATTTGTTCCAGCTTATAGATCTTGTATCTGGCTAACACATTCTCAATCGAAACCCCTGTGCGCTTTAACTCCTGCTCTAAAACGGTTTTCTGCATGTCCGTAATCCAGTTTTCCTCTGGTTTCTGCCGATTCCACAATTCCTGTCTGGCTTTCTCCCTGCTTCCCGTCTCCCGGCTGGGCTCCTCCTTACATTCCGCTTCTTGTCCTTCATCTGGCTTTCCTCCGGTATTCTGCTGGTTTCCTGTATCTTGTCTGCCTTTCTGCCTCGGCTTTAATTCAAACACCTTGACGCCTTTTCCATTCACAATCACAAGGGCATTTATCTCCCGCTGTTCATTGTAAGAAATAGACTCCACCGAAAACCTGTCGCTGGTTGTAAACTTGTTGTCTTTCTTCTGAATCGTGGCATGTCCCGCCCCAATCCAGATAAACGGCGCAGTATACAATTCCCTTCCCACGCCCCAGTTAAAGCAGGCACGTTTAAAGGAATCCGAAGCCTGCCCTTTCTCCTTCTCCGAATAACTGGTAGTCCCTACGTCCTGCTTGGCAATCCACTGGCATTTCTCACTGTCCCAGATTTCCACGGTGCAGTATAGGTTCCCGTCTATGATCTGATGAGTCCGTTTCCATCCAAAGGGCGTAAACGTCTCGTCCAGAATCTTCTGGTCTACACGGGCGTCCTTGAATAAGAGAAGGCTCAAGCCCCTCTCATTGATGGTTGATACCCGGCATACAATCTCATCCGCCCTTAGTAAACGGACAAAGGCTTTCTCACAGCCTAACTTGTCAACTGCTTCTTCCCGTTCCGGCTCATTCCCGGACTCCTTCTTTCTGAGACTTGACGCTCTCTTTGCTAATTCTTCCTTAATATCTGACATTTCTTACCTCCACAACTATAGCGTCTTCCCTATGGTATTCTGACATTCAAAAAGGAGAGGCATTTTCATCCTCTCCCTAACATGCTGTATTCAAAAAATGTTTACTTGCCACATTCTTCTAACCTAAGTATCTTCACAGGCTAACTCCTGCACATCTGCACAGTCTGCAATAAATTTTTATAGTCTCCATTCTTCCACCGCCACGCAGCGTATTTCTTTGAACTGCTTTAACTGCTTATCATTCGTCAAGAAGATATCACACCCTTGGATACATGCACTTGCAAGCTGTAATGCGTCCATCGCTTTAAAATATCCATACTCAGCCCTAATCATGGAAGCCTTTTTCGCAATTTCCATATTGACGGAATACAACGGGATATCACAATCCGACACAAATTCAAAAAAAGCCTCTGCCTTTTCATAGTTGTTATTCCTATATGGGAAGGTAAGATATTCCATACAAGTAATGACAGAGGTTGCCAGCCCTTTTCCATTCCCTAATATTTCTTCCAGAATGCTTTTGGCTTTTTCTCCAAAATTCACATCATTATCGAGGAAATAAATGATTGGTGCTGTATCTAAAAATACTTTTCTATAACCTGTCATAATCCCGTAACTCCCTTATCGCTTCCTGTGCGTCTGACTGGAAAAGTTTTTCTCCCCTCCCCATGTATTTCTTTAAGTCAACCTGTTTCTTCTGCTGTTCAAACTGGAAATCAAGAATCGTTACAATCACGTCTTTTCCATCATATTTTTTTATATCTTCATCTTTGATAACTACAGTATTGCCTTGTATCGTTCCCTTTACTGCCAACATGATTTTCACCTCTGCCTTTATAGTTCCGTTTATCGCTGTAATATGATTATAACCTATTTTTTATTCCTTGTATATTGCCTTTCTCGGTATTCACTATATTCGTTTCCAAAATATTGACAGCTTTCTCCCCCTTACGCCACAAATAAACATTCCTGTCTGGCTGATTACGCCGCCTTCACAGTAAGCCTCCGGCTATGAATCGTTTTCTGGTACTCTGCATAGACCTCCGGCTTCTCTGCTTTCAGACGCTTCTCGTCGATCCTCTGGCTGTCTACCGCCTTCCATGATACCCGGTACTTCTCGTTCTCCGCTAATTCCGCCTCCCCAAGATACAGCTTCAATTCCTGCTCGATCCGCTTCTTCTCCGTCTCCATCTCTGCCATGATTTCCGCTAATTCCTGCCGGCGTTCTAATTTCTCATTGAAGCCGTTTAACGGGATAGTCTTATCTATGGATTTCTTGAAATATTCTGCAATCACGCTGTCTGCCAGTTTAGAACCATCGGGACTGGGTAATATGCGCTTCAATACATGGTTCTCCCAAAAGTCCTTCTCAATCTTTACCAAATCGGCAAGCATTTTTTCATCCCTTTCCAAACGGTAAAACTTAAAATCCCTTCCATATATCAGGACGGCGATATACCATGCCTCAGCATTGCAGACGGACATATAATGACAGCACTGAATCTGGTAAGACAGCGGAATCCTGCCGTCCTTCCATTTATCCTCCATATACGGGCTTGCCGTCTTACATTCCAGCCCTGCGTTCTCCCCGACCACCAGCCGGTCTACATCTGCCAGCATAAAGGGATTGGCTTCATCATAAAACATTGCGTTGGCTCTGCGCACCTTCTTTCCCGTTGCCTCTGTAAATCTCCTTGCTACATAATCCTCAAATTCCCGCCCTTGGCGCATTGCTTCATTGTCGATCTCTTCGGTTTCATCCGTGGTCTTGTCCTGATACACCTGCAGGGCTGTGCGGTAGGGGTTGAACCCGCATACCGCCCCTGCGTCAGAGCCTCCGATCCCCTGTTTCCGGTACTTTAACCATTCTGATTTCTCCATATTTAATGTAGATACTACTTTCTTCATACAATGTTCTCCTCCTTCATAGCCCTGTAATCTCTCCTGAGTTTTGCCAGTTCCTTATCTAAGCAATATCGGATATCGGCGGTGTAGGAATCCTCATATTTCAGCCACTCCCTGTAAAGAAAAGTCAGGATATCCGGAATCATCACCGCCGCCTCTAATGTTTCGGTTGATAACCTGCCGCTCATTTCTGCCAACAGCTCATAAATGCTGATAATACTGTCAATCTGATAAGCCGCTTCATAGATGGCTTCCTTTTCCTTCTTAAGAATCTCATACCGGAAGATTGCTAATTCCCCGCTAAGTTTCAAGCAGAAGGCTTGTTCCAACTGTTTCCTATGCATGTCTTTCTCTGCCTTTCCCAATCCTGTTACGCCACGTTTAACCATCTAATGTAAATAAAGTGATATCTGCCCTGCGGTATAAACCTGAATGTTATTTCCCATATCCCCTCTTTATGTCCAAAAACAGGGCATATAGATTTTCATTTTCTATATGCCCTAACTCTGTTACTATATTTTATTTTCATTGACAGGATTGATTATGCAAACTGCATGACTCTCATTTCAATTTCTTTTAGTTCATCAAGTGATAACACCGGAATACACTCTGCAATTTCTTCAAGCGTCATTTTGCCTTTTATTATTAATCTTTCTGCGGTTTCCCTTGCACTTTTTAATTCTGCTTTTTGTGCCGCTTCCTTTGCTGCTTCATTTCTCATATCTTCCAAAATTTTACACATAACGGCAACTCCTTTCTCGTCCTGTTTGAAATATCTGGCTCTTTTAGCAAGCGCCTCATAATTCATATCTTCGGGATTGGTACTTCTAAAATCATGCATTAACTTTCCGATTTCATTATTGCCCTTGTATTTCCCATTCACATATAAAATATGTGAACCATCTCCAAATAATACTTTTTCTCCCCCAATCACAACATATCTCTCCACTGGATATAGGGGCTGGTTTCCTTTCATGACGTCATTTTCTGTAATAAAAATCACATAACTGTCGGGAATATCCTCTGTATCAGTTCCAGGTTTTAAGATATGTGTATCTAACAGGCTACTGTTATGCCTTGCCCTTTTTGCGCCCGCCCCTGCGTCTGACCTTTGTATTTCTACATCAAATTCTTGATTGGCACTGTCAACCGCATGGACATCTAAAACAGCAGAACGTCCTTGCAGGTTCTTCATTAGTTCCTGTGTCCGAACCGATTTAACCGTGATATCTGCCCGTCCTAAAACAATCCGAAGTATCAGTTCTACGCCCTCAAAATTATCTGCCAGACAGACGGTCATAAAATCATCATCCATATACCGAAGTGATTTCAGACACTCTAAATCCTGTTGATGTGTCTGCGCCGATGTACTCATAATATCACCTTCTTCCATTATATATCAGATAAACTCTTTTGAAAACTGAATTTTTCAGCCTTTCCCCATCCTATTACGCCGCACTTACCATCCGATATGCCTTGTCAATCATTGGATTTCCGTCTACGGTACGGGAGAACAGATTCTCCTTATAATTCGCCGTCTTACGGAGAGGTTCCGCATGGGTAGCAAAATCAGATACCGCATTGACAAAGCGGTAGGCATTTTTCCCTACCTCCTGTAAATCCGGGGCGTCAAAATAGCGGATTTTCATATCCTCCCGTAAACGCTTCATGTTCTTCTCCTGCTGAGGCGTAGAACCATCCTCAACTGGCAGTAAAATCTCAATATACTCCATGACCTGTTTGTCTGTCAGCTTCTTCATACGGAGTGCTTCAAACTCTTTACCCAGTTCGTCCATATATTTTTCTGCTAGGAAAAGGGTATCCTTTGCCTCCTGCATTTTCTCCCTGATATCCCCGGTGTGGATCATAGACCATGAACGTTTTGCACCTGCCAACGCCAGATTCAAGGTGTTCTGGCATACCACCCGAATCGGTGTCAGCGCAACCTTAATTGCACCGGAACCATCGTGGGTATTAGAAAACAGCAGGTACGGACTGATTCTCTCGCCGGATATGATGTATTCATGGGGCATATGGGCAAGCAGCCATACCTTCCTGCCTCCCTGCAGGCTTCCGGCTGTCTCGTATTTCACGCCTTCCCCTAATAGACCGTCCGTAAATGCGAAGGCTTCGTCGTTCTGGATTACCTTGTAACGGTCTGTGACAACGCCGAGCACCTTGCGGTCAGAATCCCGCACATTCGCCTTGTAGCCGTCAACCAGTTCTTCCATGGCTGTATAAATCGGTTCCTGCATAACACGCCAGTTAAGTCCTGCCAACTGCAATGCGTCCTTGGAAGCAGGGGCTTCTAGCACCTTTGTTCCCAACCCATGCCATGGGGTTTCCCTTACATAAAACATACTCTCAACATTTGCTGCCATAATCGGAATCTCCTTTTCTCAATCAACCTTTGTTTTTTGTATTCTTTTCTACCTCTTGCCGGTTCTGGCGGTAGCTCAGTCCCATTAAATTTGACTGCCGCCAGTTTCCGGCAACTATCAGACGATACTTCTTAATTAATCTTCTTCCGCTATAATCTCCGCCAATTTGATTCCGCATCTGATAACGAATATTGCAATCTCAATTCCCTTCACAGCTTCTCCTCCTTCCCTAAAACCACTGTCCAATCTCACCGATTGCTCTGCTAATGCTTTTTACTATAATGATAATCTCTCAGATATGCCATTCCTCCTCTCTGGGCATAACAAATGGCAGGAAGATGATTTCCCCCTGCCACTTCTATGAATGGTTTCATGATAATAATATACAACTGAACTTTGTTGCTTTTACTATACTTCTGAAAACTACCGCTGATAGAGAAAAGGTGTCCGATTCGGACACCTTTTTCATCTGTAATCTTTCACTTCTAAGATACGGGAACCTAAAAAACATCAAGAACTCAATTTCTGCCAAATCCGTATCCCTGTTGTAACCTTTTCCATCAATATGCTTTATACACATCCCCACGGCTATCAATATTTTCTATTGTAATAATCTTTACCCCATTATCTATACGATACAATACCCTGCAATCACCAACACGCAGACGATATAAATCATGTCCCTTTAATTTTTTGATATCTGTCCCGTCTGGCAGACGGTAAATAGCCCTGTATAATCGAATTCGCTTCGGTCTGTCCTGTTTATCAAGAAATTTTTGGGCAGCTTTCTCAAAAATAATTTTATAAATCGGCATATGTCAGCCCTTCCTTCTTTAAAAGTTCCTCAAAAGACACCGATGAACCATCATTATTTTTTTGCTTCCTCTATCATTTCTAAATCCCATTCATCCGGCTCAATTTCTTCTACAGGCAAACCTTTATCTTCATTAGCATATTTACTACAAATATCATCTTACTATCTGGTATTTCCTTTATTAACTGCATAGCCTTTTCTCTTTCACTCATTTACCACAGCCTACCCTTCCCAATCATAGTCCTTCTGATTCTGATACTCTAAAAGATTCAAATCTTCCTAAAATATTTTATTAGCTTTATTATACTATGATTCTCCCTCTAACACAAATATTTCTAAAATATTGCAAAAAAACAGCAGAAGAAGCATTCCCCTGCCGTTCTTTATCGTAACTCTAAGTGATTTGATATTTCATAGATTCTTACTAGCCCCTGTAAAATTTCTTCCTGCCAAGAATTCCACATACGCCTAATGCAATCATCCCAAGTACCATCCAGTATACGATATTCGTCTCGTCTCCTGTTTTCGCACTCTTTTTCGGACTTACGACCTGTTCTTTCTTCTGTGTCGGTGAAATCTCTGCCGGAACATCTGACTGGGACATCTCTTTATCTGACATCACAATCACATAATCGGAGGCATGAGAAAATTCCAGACTTACATTTCCATCCGGATTAATCTTTCCGGCATTGATAAATACCATCTTTCCGTCGCTGTCATGGTAATACAGATTACCGAACTGCCCCGAATGTTCACTTCCCACGTTCACGGTCAATGAAGCTTTAAATCCGAAATCTCCCTCATGCGCTAAGGAAAGCTGTCTGATTGGATTATCTCCTGCAAGTGCCTGTAATGTCTTGCTTGGGATATTCTTGGTATCCAGTATTACTTGAAGATTAATATCCTTCAAATTACTAGCCTTAATATCCTTGCCATTAATCGTCCAAGTATATCCGCCCATATTTAACTGGATATCTACATCCTTTCCTTTGGCGGCTTCCAGTATCTCCTTTGAAATCACGGTCGCACCATCCATATCTATACTGACAGAGCCGCCGGATTCTGTTGATTTAATAATCTTTATAGTATTATCAATCGTCTCTTGCGGAAGGGTTACTCCCGGCGCCGGAATTGACGGATTCTCTGGCTGGCTCGGATTCTCCGGCTGGCTTGGCTGTGTCGGCTGATCTGGTTCTTCGGAAGCCTTAGTTCCATATCCACAGAACGTCATACATTCTTCTACCGTAAACGTATCACCCGGCGGAGCAGAAACACTCCATACCACGTTTTCATAACCATCAAAGGACTTCCTACATGTAACCGTCTCGCCTCTTTCCACCACTTGGCAGATAATGGTTTCATATTCATAATACTCATCCCCATCCCATGCTGGGAGAGTAAATACAGGGTCTATGATATAGCGTACCAAACAATTTTCGTATACCGCTTCCATTTCAATCCGTTGCCCTTGGGTTGCTACAGCGTTGTCCCCAATGCCCGTAATTTTCCATTCTTTAAAAACTAACCCCGGATAAAATTCCGGTAATTTCTCCTCTTTAAGAGTCTTAACCACATCCTTACCAGTTGTCCCTTCATCTACAAATACTGCTCTTTTTGCATAGTTATTGCCTCTTTGATTAAAACTATTTATATAGCCTACTTCCAATAATATCTTGCCTGAAAATTTAGCACGGAGTTTGATAGAAAGATAATCAGCAGCAATTTCATCATCTTCCATTATATTATTATTATATGAAGTATTCTCCCATTGTTCTAACCTATATTCCTTCGTGATATCTTCCGGTAAGTACTCTTTTGCCTTTTTTATTACAGAACCATAAGTTTCTCCTTTTTCAAAAAGTAATGGCAGAGTTTTCTTACTCCAATTACTTTCAGTATCAACATAAGTATATTCTACCGTTATACTATTTTTGTCATAAACAGCATCTATACGAACATAATCTGTATTGAAAGGACTTTCATCCGTACAGCCATAGGGCATTTCCATCTCCCATTTCTGAAACGACATACCTTGATATGATTCTTCCGGCGCCTCTGCACTTTCCAGCATTTTTCTCAGCTCTTTGCATGTCATGCCTTCGGGAACTTCTACTTTCTGCGTTTGATAGGATGTATTCCCATCTGCTTTGCGATATTTATAATTTGCAGAAACAAGTATTTTATCATATTTTGCCCGAATAGACATATAGCTCGAATTTCCTAAAACCTGCGTATCCTCTGTAATTGGATTTCCTCTATAATCCGTCCATCCAGTTTGTGTAAATCCTGAATATTTTGACTGCATTTCTGGAAATGTAATGCCAATCTCCTTCAATGTCTGACGCCGTTCAACTTTTTCTTTTTGATACTCCTGAATGGTTTCCCATTCTCCATT
>ERZ808037.2230-NODE-2230-length-10408-cov-3.289711_pt1 | contig 10408 bp, 9 predicted proteins | sample MGYA00380190_ERZ808037 | MGnify/ENA primary metagenome ERZ808037 (study PRJEB31490, sample SAMN06133399) | mouse gut metagenome | isolation source: J9 | host: mice | place: China: Chengdu | collected 2015-05 ...
CGTCCGGCATGGGAGGCGTTTCTGTTTTTCAGGAGGTGTTTGGACTGACGCGGCTGTGCCATCCCTGAGACTGATAACGGCACCCTGGCGGTCTACCGCCCGGAGGAGTGGCTGGAGCGGGTGCAACCCTTTTTGGAGGAGACCCCGGTCAGCCGAACAGACTGGTGAACAGCAGACTCAGCAGAGACCAGATGACCAGGGCGGTGAGTGTGGCGAATACGACGGAAGTGAAGGTCAGGGCATCGCCCGGCACCGGAGAGGGGAGCTGGGGCGGCTCCAGCACCGCCCCATCCACCAACTGGACGGGAGCGCCCGCCCGACGGAATACCTCCAGCAGTGCAAGGGCCTCCTCCTCGGTGAGGCCCTCCCGCAGGGGAACCGGCTCCCGGCGCGCTTGCTCCAGCAGACGTATGCCCTGCTCCCTGGAGCGGCCCAGCTCCTTCATGAGGGCGCGGAGCGTTCTGCTGCGGGCATCCGGATAGGCGGGGCGGGCGGTGAGGCGGACGGTAAAGCGGTTGGGCCCTGTGATGGGGCGGAAGTCCGCATACGGTGCGGCGGAGGAGAGGGGATAGCCGCAGTGAATGCAGGCCGGAGCCCGGTCGGATACCTCTTTTCCGCACTCAGGACAGGAGATCAAGGCCATAAGATACCTCCTCTTGTGTAAAAGCTGGGGGATTCCGGTTCCATAATAACAGGTTAATCTATGGTTTGCAACCGTACTCCGCCTTGACACATTTCCCGGAACATAGTAGTATACTAGAACAGTTGAATTGCGTGAGGAACGGAAATGGTACCCAGCGAGTAACCCGCCAAAGAGAGAGCGTTACCGGCTGAGAGCGCGCCCAGGGGGTAACTGGGGAATGTGTGTCCGGGAGCGCGGGGGATATGGATGCCCCACGGCTGGCCCCGTTACCGGCCTTTGAGTGAGAAATGAGAGTGGAACCGCGATTTGTATCGCCTCTTATGCCGTCCGGCATGGGAGGCGTTTCTGTTTTTCAGGAGGTGTTTGGACTGACGCGGCTAGGCGAGACCCTGCGGGCCTATCAGGCCCGCGATCCGGCGGCCCGGAGCCGGCTGGAGATTTTTCTGCTCTACCCGGGCGTGCACGCGCTCATCTACCACCGGCTTGCCCACTTTCTCTACCGGCACCGGCTCTTCTTCCTGGCCCGGCTGGTGAGCCAGTGGAGCCGCTGTTGGACGGGAATTGAGATCCACCCCGGCGCGCAGATCGGCCGGCGGCTGGTTATCGACCACGGCATGGGCATCGTCATCGGCGAGACGGCCGAGATCGGCGACGACTGCCTGCTCTACCACGGGGTCACCCTGGGGGGCACCGGCAAGGACCACGGCAAGCGCCACCCCACCCTGGGGAACAATGTGATGGTGTCCGCCGGAGCCAAAGTGCTGGGCCCCTTCAAAGTAGGGGACAACTCCCGCATCGCGGCCAACGCGGTGGTGCTCAGCGAAATACCGCCGGAGGCCACTGCCGTGGGCGTCCCCGCCCGGGTGGTGCGCATCGCCGGGGAGAAGGTGGACTTCGCCGGGCAGGTGGACCAGATCCACGTGACCGACCCGGTGCAGAAGGAGCTTCAGGCGTTGAATTCCCGGCTGGAATGGCTGGAACAACTGATGGATGAACAGGCAAGGAGTAAGAATCTATGAAAATCTACAATTCCGCAACCCACACCAAGGAGGAGTTTGTCCCCCATGAGCCGGGCAAGGTGTCCATGTACACCTGCGGCCCCACAGTGTACCACTTTGCTCACATCGGCAATCTGCGCAGCTATATCATGGAGGACGTGCTGGAAAAGCTGCTCCGCTATGCGGGCTATGATGTCACCCGCGTCATGAACATCACCGACGTGGGACACCTGGCCTCCGACGCCGACACCGGCGAGGACAAGATGCTCAAGGGGGCCCAGCGGGAGCACAAGACCGTGATGGAGATCGCCCAATTTTATACCGATGCCTTCTTTGCCGACTGCAAGAAGCTGAACATCAAGTACCCCGACGTGGTGCAGCCCGCTACCGGCATGATCGGTGACTATATCAAGGTCATCTCCTCCCTCATTGACAGGGGCTACGCCTACTTCGCCGGCGGCAACGTCTACTTCGACACCTCCAAGCTGGAGAAGTATTATGTGTTCAACGACCACGACGAGGAGGATCTGGCCGTGGGCGTCCGTGAGGGCGTGGAGGAGGACGCCAACAAGCGCAACAAGAACGACTTTGTGCTGTGGTTCACCAAGTCCAAGTTCGAGGATCAGGCCCTCAAGTGGGACTCCCCCTGGGGCGTGGGCTACCCCGGCTGGCACATCGAGTGCTCCTGTATCTCCATGAAGTATCTGGGGGAGCACCTGGACATCCACTGCGGCGGCATCGACAACGCTTTCCCCCACCATACCAACGAGATCGCCCAGTCGGAGGCGTACCTGGGCCACCCATGGTGCAAATACTGGGTGCATATCCACCACCTGAACACCAACTCTGGCAAGATGAGCAAGTCCAAGGGGGAGTTCCTCACCGTCTCCCTGCTGGAGGAGAAGGGGTATGATCCGCTGGTGTACCGCTTCTTCTGCCTCCAGTCCCACTACCGCAAGGGCCTGGTGTTCTCCTGGGAGAACCTGGACAACGCCAAGGCCGCCTATGACAAGCTGGTGGCCCGTGTGGCCGCCCTGAGCGGTGAGGGAACTGTGGACGAGGGGGCCGTGGAGCGGTTCAAGAACGACTTCCTTGAGACGGTGGGCAACGATCTCAACACCTCTCTGGGGGTTACCGCCCTGTACGATGTGCTCAAAGCCGGCGTGAACGACGCCACCAAGCGGGCGACGCTGGACAGCTTCGACCAGGTCCTGGGCCTGGAGCTGCTGTCCCACGCCGACGCCCTCAAGGCCCAGCAGGCCGCCCCCGTGGAGGGCGCGGAGGAGATCGAGGCCCTGATCGCCAAGCGCCTGGAGGCCAAGCGCGCCAAGAACTGGGCCGAGGCCGACGCCATCCGCGACCAGCTCCGCGCCATGGGTGTGGAGATCAAGGACGGCAAGGACGGCACCACCTGGACGCGGATCTAAGCCATCAAAGGGAGGAGACCGGAAAACGGTCTCCTCTTTGCTTCGCTTCGTGTTTACACATGCGCCGAAGGGACTTCCCTTGCCAAACAGGCGGAATATCGGTAAAATAGAACCACTATAGCGGATTCAAGCGCGGAAAAAGGGGGGAGAAGGACGGAGAGGCAGACACAGAACGACTTTTCCAGGGGGAGCATGGCGCGGAACATCCTTCAGATGGCGCTCCCCATGACGGTGGCGCAGCTCATCAACATCCTTTATAATATTGTAGACCGCATGTACCTGGGCCGGTTGCCGGGGCACCTGTCCCTGACCGGGCTGGGGCTGTGCCTGCCCATCATTTCCATCCTCATGGGCTTTGCCAACCTGTGCGGCATGGGGGGCGCGCCCCTGTGCTCCATTCACCGGGGCAAGGGAGAGAACGAGGAGGCCGAGCGGATTTTAGGCAACTCCTTTACCCTCCTGCTCCTGTTTGGCGGGGGACTGACGGTGTTCTGCCTGGCCTTCCGGAGGCCCATCCTCTATCTCTTTGGGGCCAGCGACCTGACCTTCCCCTACGCCAACGACTACCTGACCATCTATCTGCTGGGCACCCCCTTTGTGATGATCGGACTGGGTATGAACCCCTTCATCAACGCCCAGGGCTTCAGCCGCATGGGGATGATGACGGTGGCCCTGGGTGCGGCGGTGAACATCGTGCTGGATCCCATCTTCATCTTTGCCCTGGATATGGGGGTGCGGGGGGCGGCCCTGGCCACCGTGCTCGCCCAGGGTTGTTCCGCCCTGTGGGTGCTGAAGTTCCTCACCGGACGGCGGGCGCTCCTCCGGCTGCGGTGGAACACCCTGCGGCTCCAGGCGGCGCGAGTACGTCGGATCCTCGCCCTGGGCACCTCCGGCTTTGTCATGTCCATGACCAACAGCCTGGTGCAGGTGCTGTGCAACGCCTCCCTTCAGCACTACGGAGGCGACCTTTACGTGGGGGTGATGACCGTCATCAACTCCATCCGGGAGGTGGTGTCCATGCCGGTGCAGGGCATCACCAACGGCTGCCAGCCGGTGCTGGGCTACAACTACGGCGCGGGGGAGTACGAGCGGGTGCGCCGGGGGATCCGGTTCACCACGGTGCTTACGGTGGGCTACTCCGTGGCGGCGTGGGCGCTGGTTATGGCCGTGCCCGAGCTGCTCATCCGTATCTTTAACGACGAGCCGGAGCTGATCGCTGCGGGCATTCCGGCCTTCCGGCTCTATTTCGCCGCCTTCTTCTGCATGTCCTTCCAGTTCATCGGGCAGTCGGTGTTCGTGGGCCTGGGGCGCTCCAGGAGCGCGGTGTTTTTCTCCCTGCTGCGCAAGGCCTTCATCGTGGCCCCGCTGACGCTCCTGCTGCCGGGGCTGGGCATGGGGGTGGACGGGGTTTTCGCGGCGGAGCCGGTCTCCAACGTGCTCGGCGGGCTGGCCTGTCTGCTCACCATGTATGTCACGGTCTACCGGCGTCTGGGTCGGTAAGGCCAGGGGCGGATTTCCCGAAGGGGAAATTCCGCCCTCTTTTTGTGCCCGGCCTGAGATATTTCCCACCCCTGGCGGGTATTCTCAGTGAAAGGCCTTTCAAACGACGACCGCAAGGAAGGGAGTACCCATGACAGACGAGACATTCGAGCGGGTGGCCCGCACCTACGGGGACATGCTCTACCGGGTTGCCTACCACGCCCTGAAGAACCGGGCGGACGCGGAGGACGTGACCCAGACCGTCCTGCTCAAGCTCTACCAGCAGGGAGACCGCTTTGAGAGCGAGGAGCACCGGAAGCACTGGCTGCTGCGGGTGGCGGTGAACGAGAGCCGGCGCCTGCTGCGCTCCTTCTGGCGGAGCCGCGCCGTGCCGCTGGATGAGCAGTGGGACGCGCCGGTGTCCGATGACCCCGCCAAACGCGAGCTGTTCCAGGCCGTCATGGGCCTGGAGACCAAGTACCGCCTGACCATCTATCTGTATTACTACGAGGGCTGCTCCGTCAAGGAGGTCGCCGCGGCCCTTCATGCCAATCCGTCCACGGTGCAGACCTGGCTCCAGCGGGCCAGGGAGCGGCTGCGGAGGGAGCTGTCCGAAGAAGAGGAGGGAAAGGGCTATGTTTGAACCCAATCAATACCGTGAACTCTGCTCGGAGCTGCATGTATCCGAGGAAAAATTAGAGGAGGTTATCCAAATGACTGAGCAGGAAAAGAAGCGCAAGTTCCACCGTCCCATGCGTCTGGGCTTGGTGGCCGCCGCCGTGGCCGCCATGCTGGTGGTAACGGTGAGCGCCGCCAATTCCGAGGCGATTATGACCTATCTCACAAGTCTCCGCGACGCTGCGGTCGCCGGGGAGGCCTGGGCGGATTCCCCGGTGAATACGGAGGAGGGGACGGGAGGACTGTGCCTCCCGGAGGCGTCCCTGGAGGAGCGGGACGGCCGCACCATTCTGATTGTGGACGGAGTGGAGACCGATGTAACCCAGGCGCTGACCGACCAGGGGGAATACCTGTATGAGTGCGGCGAGGGGGAGGAACAGGCACAGGTACGGGTCTATTTGGACGAGCAGGGCGCGCCCCGGCTGATGACCAGCTTTTTCACAGCCGGAGAGGACGGCGGAACGGGGGCGGTTGTGGTTGTCCCGGCGGACGGGGAGGAGTAAGGAAACGCCCCCATAGAGCTGGATTGGCTCCTTGGTGCTCTCCGGATTGTTGACTCAAATAATCTTAAATGTCATACTGCTCCACGGAAAAAACCAGGCGGCCCAAGGAATTGGGCCGCCTGGTGCTATTCGTATTTTTGACTAATTTATTGTAGTATGGTATAATATTATCTCATTGAATTGCTCCGGGCGCGCCCGGGGACAGGAGGCTACCGCATGAAACTCATGGTCATTGACGGCAATTCCCTCATCAACCGGGCCTTTTACGGTATACGGATGCTTACCACCAAGGACGGGCAGCCCACCAACGCCGTCTATGGCTTTGTCAACATCCTGCTCAAGCTGCTGGACGAGGAGAAGCCCGACGCCCTGTGCGTCACATTCGACCGGAAGGCCCCCACCTTCCGCCACCTGGCCTACGAGGGCTACAAGGCGCAGCGGAAGGGGATGCCCGACGAGCTGGCCGCCCAGCTTCCCGTGCTCAAGGACGTGCTGGCCGCCATGAATATCCCCCGCTACGAGCTGGACGGCTGGGAGGCCGACGATCTGATCGGCACCATCGCCGCCAGGGATACCGCCGCCGGGTGGGAAACCGTGATCGTCACCGGCGACAAGGACTCCCTGCAGTTGGTCTCCGACGCCACCCGGGTCAAGCTGGTGTCCACCCGAATGGGGCAGACCACCACGAAGGAGATGACCCCGGAGACCTTCCGGGAGGCCTACGGCTTCGACCCCGTCCACATTGTGGACTTGAAGGCGCTGATGGGGGACACCAGCGACAACATTCCAGGCGTCAAGGGCATTGGGGAGAAGACGGCCATGGATCTGATCCAGCGCTACCAGAGCGTGGAGGCCATCTACGCCGACGTGGAGGGCGTGGAGGCCAAGCCCGCGGTCAAGAAAAAGCTGGCCGAGGGGGAAGAACAGGCCAGAATGTCCTATGATCTGGCCACCATCCGCTGCGACGCGCCCATCGACTTTTCCCCCGAGGACGCCCGGCGGCGGGAGCCGGACGGCCCCGCCCTGTACGAGCTGTTTCTGACGCTGGAGTTCAACAAGCTCATCGACAAGATGGGGCTGAGCGGCGGCCCGGCGGCCGGACGGGCGGACAAGCCCGCCGCCGGGGCCGTCCGGCAGGAGCGCGTCACCGACCGGGTTCGCATGGCGGAGCTGGTGGAGCAGTGGCGGAGGGAGCCGTGGGTCGCGGTGCTGGCCCTGCCCTCTCTGGATGTGGTGGCGGTGGCTTGGGACGGCGGAGCCAGGGCTGCCCTGTGCGCGGCGGACCGGCTGGAGGGGTACAATGAGCTGCTGCGGGCCCTGTTCTCCGGAGAGATCCAAAAGGTGTCCCACAATGTCAAGGATCTGATGCACCTGCTGCTGGACGAGGGGCTGAGCACCGACGGGTTCTGCTTTGACACCGCCCTGGCCGCCTATCTGCTCTCTCCCACCGACGGCAGCTACGAGCTGGAGAAGCTGGGTATCACCTATTTTAACCAGGAGTTCCCCAAGGCAAAGGAGTACCTGGCCCCCGACGCTTTCGGCCCCCTGGCCGACCCGGCGGGACCGGCGGAGGCCATGTGCGCCCACGCCGCCTTGGCGGCCGCGCTGTATCGTGCCCTCGCCCCCAAGCTGGAGGAGCTGGACATGCACGAGCTCTATTACGGGCTGGAGCTGCCCCTCTGTCCCGTGCTGGCGGAAATGGAACGGGCGGGCATGCTGGTGGACCGGAGGGCGCTGGCCGACTTCGGTATCCTGCTGGACGGGCGTATTCAGGCCGACGAGGCCCTCATCTACGAGCTGGCGGGGGAGGAGTTCAACATCAACTCCACCCAGCAGTTCGGCCGCATCCTGTTTGACAAGCTGGGCCTGCCCCCAGTGAAAAAGACCAAGACGGGCTACTCCACCAACGCCGACGTGCTGGAGAAGCTGCGGGACAAGCACCCCATTGTGGAGGCAGTGCTGGACTACCGGCAGTTGGCCAAGCTGAAATCCACCTATGTGGACGGGCTGACCAAGGTCATCGCCGCCGACGGACGCATCCACACCTCCTTCCAGAACACCGTCACCGCCACCGGGCGGCTGAGCTCCACCGAGCCCAACCTCCAGAACATCCCCGTCCGCACCGAGCTGGGGGCGGAGCTGCGCAAGATGTTTGTGGCCCCGGCGGGGAGGGTGCTGGTGGACGCGGACTACTCCCAGATTGAACTGCGCCTGCTGGCCCACATTGCGGGGGACGAGCACATGATTGCCGCCTTCCGCACCGGGGAGGATATCCACACCGTCACCGCCTCCCAGGTGTTCGGCGTGCCCCCGGAGCAGGTGACCCACGAGATGCGCCGCCGGGCCAAGGCGGTGAACTTCGGCATCGTCTACGGCATCTCCGACTTCTCCCTGTCCCAGGACATCGGGGTGACCCGGGCGGAGGCCAAGGCGTATATGGAGAAGTACTTTGAGAAATATTCTGGCGTCCACGCCTATATGACCCAGGTGGTGGAGCGGGCCAAGGCCGACGGCTATGTGTCCACCCTCATGGGCCGCCGCCGGTGGCTGCCGGAGCTCAAGTCCTCCAACTTCAACCTGCGCTCCTTCGGTGAGCGGGTGGCGCTGAACATGCCCATCCAGGGCACCGCCGCCGATCTCATTAAAAAGGCCATGCTCCGGGTGGACGGCCGCCTGCGCCGGGAGGGGCTGGAGGCCCGGCTGGTGCTCCAGGTCCACGACGAGCTGATCGTAGAGTGCCCCGAGGGGGAGGCGGAGCAGGTGCAGCGCCTGCTGGCCGAGGAGATGGAGCATGTGGCCGAGCTGGCCGTTCCCCTCACCGCCGAGGCCCACGCGGGCAAGAGCTGGGCGGAGGCCAAGGGCTGACCGGCTCTCCCGGCGGATTTTGGCCGGCGTTTTGACGGTAGGGGCGGCTATTAGCCGCCCGCGGGCGCACAAAGTGCGCCCCTACATGGGTTCCGCCTGTATGGATCGAAAGGAGAGATCGCTATGGAGCTGCGCCCTATTCCCGCCCGGGACTGGGCGGACTGGTACACCCAAGAGCTGTGTGCCTCCTTTCCCGCCTGCGAGTGCAAGCCGCTGGAGGCCATCCGCGCCCTGGCGGCGGAGGGCCGCTATGAGCTGTTGGGCCTCTACGATGGGGCGGCCCTGCTGGGCTACGCCACCCTGTGGAGCACTCCGGAGTGGCCGGACTATGTGCTTCTGGACTATCTGGGGGTGACCGCCGCCCGCCGGAACGGCGGTCTGGGCGGGGCCATCCTGAAGATGCTGGCCGCCCGGGAGGCGGGGCGGCGGACGGTACTCGTCGAGGCCGAGGCGGAGCGCTCCGGCGGCCCGGAGGAGGAGCGGCCCCTGCGGCTACGCCGCCTGGGGTTCTATGCCCGAAACGGCTGCACCCCCGTGTATGAGAGCTTCAACTGCGGCCTGCTCTGCCAGGTCTTTGTGCTGGGGCCCGCCCCGGCGGATCGGGCGGATCTCAAGGCGGCCCACCGGGCCATCTACGGCCCGGCCCGGACGGACGTGGTCATAGACTCGCCCCCCGGCGCGGTGCCGGAGCCGCCCTACTGGATGTAACAGAGGTGTTGACATGATACAACTGCAAGTGTGTTTCTGCCTGCTGGGGCTGGCGCTGGCCGCGCTGGGGACGGCGGTGCTCCTCCGGCCCCAGAGGCTGCGGCGCTTCCTGCGGCGGCTGGACGCCCGGCTGTGGAAGTGGACGGGGCGGCGGCTGGCCTGGAGCCGGCTGGCCGGCAGCGCCCTGCTCCTGCTGGGAACCGTCCTGTTCCTGGTGCTGCTGGCGGCCCTGCTGCTGCGGGCGCTCTACTGAGGGGGGCGGAGGGATGAACTACAGGCTGATTCCCATGGAGCGGGCCCATCTGCCCCAGGCGGCGGAGCTGGAGCGGCAGTGCTTCTCCGATCCCTGGACGGAGGCGCAGCTGGCGGGTGAGCTGGACAACGAGCTGCTCTCCCTGTCGGCGGCCGTGGGGGAGGCCGGGACGGTGCTGGGCTACGCCGAGGTGCGGGTGATCCTGGATGAGGGAACCCTGGAGCGCATCGCCGTGGCCCCCCGATACCGCCGCCAGGGCATCGCGGAGGCCCTGCTGGACGCATACATACAGTACGGCCGGGAGCACCTGGCCTTCCTCACCCTGGAGGTGCGGGCGGGCAACGCCCCCGCCATCGCCCTCTATGAGAAGCTGGGCTTCCGGGAGGTGGGCCGCCGGAAGAACTACTACCGTGCCGAGCACGAGGACGCCCTGCTGATGACGGTGGAGTTTGACCGCCATGGCTGAGCTGCGTCTGCTCACCGCCCGGCAGCTCCGGCAGGTGTACCGGGAGCGGGTACGATCCGATTTTCCGCCCAGCGAGCGGCGGCCTCTTGCCTCTATGGAGCGCCTGCGGGCGGCAGGGGTATACGACACCTGGGGGATGTACGAGGGAGAGGAGCTGCTGGCGTACGCTTTCCTGTGGCGGTCGGAGGCGTACGGCGTGGCGTTGCTGGACTATCTGGCCGTGTGCCGGGAGGGCCGGGGGCGGGGAACCGGTACCCTGGCGCTTTCCCTGCTCCAGGCCCGCTATGGGGGCTGCTCCCTACTGGTGGAGGCGGAGGCCCAGGAGGAGAGCGCCCCGCCGGAGGAAAACGCCCTGCGGGCCAGGCGGCTGTCCTTCTATGAGCGCTCC
>ERZ808037.2232-NODE-2232-length-10401-cov-3.537776_pt1 | contig 10401 bp, 9 predicted proteins | sample MGYA00380190_ERZ808037 | MGnify/ENA primary metagenome ERZ808037 (study PRJEB31490, sample SAMN06133399) | mouse gut metagenome | isolation source: J9 | host: mice | place: China: Chengdu | collected 2015-05 ...
CCGGGAGAGGTATATGCCTTTTATGTGGAAATGCTGGGTAAATACTGTGCCTGCCAGATCTACACGGGGAGTGCGGACAGGCAGATGAGAAGACAGCTCCCTTGACGCTTTTGGAGGTATGGGATGTGATGGATGAAGTGCGGGAGAACTGGTGAAAAGGAGAATTACCAGAGAACATTAGGTAATCTGAAGATTGCCGGATATGAAATTGTTGGATGATTATCCACAAGGGATGAAATTTGCAACGATATCTATAGTGCCTTTGGCTTGTGAATCGGGTCACAATGAAGAAGGGCGTTTATGGCAAGTTTTGTGACCACGGGTATCAATTCCGGAAAGGAAATGGACGCATATGAAGATAAGGAGATTCCGCGTTTATGCTGAACGGGAGGATCTGAGGGAGATGCTTCAGGAATTTCAGAATATGTTCGACATATATTATGTGCCCACATATTCTGACGAGGGCCCTGCCTGCTTTCAGGATGCCGCTGCCCTGACGGATCTGGGGATTAATTTCCATGGTTCCCATGTGGGCAATAAGCAGGTTCTTGTTTTCCTAAAGACGACAGAATGCTGCTGGAAAGAGTACAGATGGAGCGATCATGATAAGGGAGGGATACGGCACACCTCCCTCTGTGATGCAAATGTCGAAAGGATAGATATAGATTTGAACGGGGTTTATCAGGAAAATGCGATTTTCCCCACCGAAATATCGACCATGCATTACGATAATGAAAAGGCAAAGATGCTGTATGACGGGCTGAAAAAGATAGCCCGCAGGCAGTCCGCAAAAACCGTGAACGGATGCTTTATATGCAAAAAGGCATATGAAAACAGGGAAAGGTACAGGTTTTGCACCATTGACATAAAATCACCGATAGAATATGACCTGAGGTTGGAATAAAAAACACAGATGATTTTCAGGAGGGAGTTACAGGAGAATGAAACAGTACGGAATCGATCCAAGGCTTGTAATCTGGATACAGCGAAACACAGGACGTGACCTGCAGACATTCAGCGACCTGGCTAAGATGAAATATCTGGACAGCAGAAAGAGGAACTTCTCGTCTGCGATGAAAATCGAGGATGTGCGTCTCCCCTCCTGGCTGGCGGTAAAGGACAACGATTTTTCCTTGATTGGGGAAATGACGAAGCTAAAACAGCTGTCTCTCCACGATGTGGCGATAGAGGATTACTCTTTTCTGGCAAAATGCGTGAATCTGAGCGAGCTGAATCTACAGGATACCGACTTCTCAGACTGCCGCCTGCTGGCAGAATTGCCCGCCCTGAAGAAAGTCATTCTGCCTCCTTACAGCCAGCTGGAACATAGGGAGGTGCTGGAGCAGTTGACCTGTGTGAAAGAGATAAAAGAAGAAAAAACGGGAGAAACCACACAGGCAGAACCGCCCAGTGTAAAGGAAGAGCGTCCTACAGAACAGCAGCCACCCTGCGAGCCGCTGCATCTGGGGGACACGGCGCACCTCGGCATCGATGGCATGGGGATTGTCCTGTTTTCGGCAGAGGTCATGAAATCCGTTGCCCCGGGAAGTGATTTCCTGACGGAGGAATTCACGAATCCGGAACAGGTCGGTGCGCATGTCAGAAAAGGGGACATCACGACTTTCTGCACAGGCACGGGAGGGGATTTCGCACTCTGGTTCCGCTCTGGCTATCCGGATTCCAATATGGCGAAAGAGTTCCCTGTGATGATCCGGTTGGCATTGGAAGTGAGGGGCGGCTCCCTGCAGTTCTGCGACCTGTTCTGGTTGAGCGACTGGAATACGGATTTCCCCCAGAACCAGGTCTTGTCCCTGCCGGATGGATATTATCATATCACAGCCTGTACGCGGAGGCCGGAATCCGGATACTGGGGAGACGACCAGATTATCTGTCTCTTTTTCAACAGACTGGAGGAGATGCCGGAGATTACATGGCCCGGGGTTCCCTATCTGTTTGCGGAGGAACAGGGGACAGAACCCCATGAAACAGACGCACAGGGGCAGAACAAAAGAGACTATATGGAAATGATCCGGCAGCTGTATGGAGTGGAAGAACCGCAGGGATATCCCGAGGAAGAAGTCGCCATAGTGAAAAAATATTTTGGCTCGCTGCCCCTGGCGCTGGAGGAGTTCTGGAAAAGGGCGGCGCGCACAGAGGCGATTCACAGGGTACAGGACAGGTGGATTAGGCCGGGCGATTTCGAGAAATGGGACTGGTTAAAGGAGGGCGATTACCTGGTGATTCTGATTGAAAATCAGGGATGCTGTCGGGCGGGAATTCGGAGAAAAGACCTGACAAAGGCTGACCCGCCGGTGTATGTGGCCGCAGACAGGATAAATGGCCTGAAATGGACGCTGTGCGCGGGAACGTTCAGCGGTTTTCTGCAGGCCGCCCTTGCCTATGAGGCAGTGACGGAATTCCCTTTTCAAGGAGAGGACTTTATGTATTGGCTTACGGAGGAGGAGCTGGAAACTGTCCAGTCCGGTCTTGAAAAACAGCCCTTTGGGCTTTATGGCTGGCTGGAAATGGACATGAGTTTTTACAGTAATGCTCCTGACAATATGGCTGTCATTATGGACTGCGGCGACCTGGAAATGCTGTATGGCGCCGCCAGTGAGGGAGGATATGAGAAGCTGATGGAGGTCATGGAGGGGATTGGGGAACCTCTATAAAGGATGACAGGGAGCAGCAGATAAGGAGGAGTTACGAATATGGGATTGTTCGGTAAGAAGAAAGAAGAGAAATCAGCGCAAGGCAAGTCAGGACAAAAATCAGGGCAGAAAACGGAAAAAGAGGTGGACATAAGAACCGGAAAGGAAATCCGGGAGCCGATGAAGCATCCGGCCCAGATTGCCTTTGAGAAGAACATGAAATTTCTGAACCAGAAAACATACCCGACAGAGCTGTTTCGGAATCTTTTTACGGAAAGCCCCAAAATCAGGGTAGTCCGGGCGGGCGAAGCGGACTTCCCCACAGGGGAGGTGGTGCTGGCAGACCCGCTTGCCTATCTGGGCAGCCAGTACGAAACAGTCCTGGACAGAAAGATTCCGACAGGGAGCTATCCGGTGGAGCTGTCGGTCTGTCTTTTCCGGATTGCAGGCCTCAGGATTGCTGCGGCAAGGCTTCTGATTAGCCGTGAGGAGGCTGTACAGTATGAGATTGCCATGCCCAAGGGAAAGCAACCGGAAGATTTGGGAAAGCCGGGTGTCTTTACCTTTTTCGGCGTGGATACGGGACTTGCCTGTATTGCGGACGGCAAGGTTTCGGAGGAGAACAGGCTGTTCTTTGATAAATGGATGAAAGAGAATCCGGGAAAGAACAAGTATACGGATTACTTCGCGGCGCTTTTCCAGGCTAGCTTTGAAACGAATCCGGAATTCCAGAACCAGGGCGGGAGCTTTCTGGAGTGGAGCCTGCCCGGGAGCGGCTTAAGGACAGTCCTGTTTTCCAGCGGCATGGGGGACGGCATCTACAGCGGCTACTGGGGGCTGGACGCAGAGGGGGAGATTGCCTGTCTGGTGGCGCTTTTCATGAACCCGGAGTATTTCTGATGGGAAATAACGGGATTAAGAGATATCCTGGGAAAACTGCTAAAGAAAGAGAACAGGGAGCTTTGATAAGGAGATTTTGAGTGGGTGAGTTGAGTGCAAATTTCGATTCTTTAATCGATAAAATTAAAGAAAATAACTGGGAAGTTCATGGAGTTGAAGTATATTATAGAAAGCAAATGCAACTTCCTATAATTGAGTACGGCGATGTCACGGCGCGGAGATATCCCATTTATTCCGCAACAAAGACTATTACCTCGCTGGCAGTGGGGATTGCGGCGGATGATGGAAAGATGGATATAGGACGTTCTGTCCTGGCTTATATTCCGGAAAAGACGCTTTCCGCATTGCCGGAAGAGGCAAAGGAACGGTACCGGAAAGTGACGATAAAGAGCCTGCTTACCATGTCTGTTCCCGGTTTCCCTTTTCGACCGGAAGGGGAAAGCTGGCTCCGCAATTCTCTGCAATATCCTGTAGCGCCGGAAAAGGAGATGTTTAACTACAGCAATGTCTCTGCTTACCTGGCCGGAGTGGCGGCGGCAAACGCTTTGGAGGAAGATTTGTATGCTTATCTTCAGAGGCGGCTGTTTCAGCCCCTTGGAATCGAAAACCCTCCCTTTCAAAGATGCCCTGACGGGTATTTTTACGGGGCTTCCGGAATGGAGCTGACGGTAAATGAGCTGAGCCGCATTGGATCTGTGCTGATGGATGAGGGCTTGTATCAGGGGACGAGAATCGTATCGAGAGAATATGTAAAGGAGGCCTGCAGTATCCAACAGATGAACCGGGAGGGCGGCTACGGATATTTCGTCTGGAAATATCAGGACGGTTTCCGAATCAGCGGTAAATGGGGACAGAAATGCTATATTTTCCCACGCAGAGGGCTCATGGTCACTTATCTGGCGCACATGGAAGAGAACTCAGAGCAATTGACGGATTATGTGTGGGAAATGATTGGAAATTTTGAGAACTGTAATTCATAATCTGCAGAAATACCGGTGTTGCCTACTATTTCCATGCCCAGGGGCGTCCCGGGGCGTGATTCAATATGAGACGCTGCGTCCATGGCACTGGCGGCTTTCAGGGGAATCATCGGGAGCGGGCAAATTTATGATGAAGTGCATAGTATAGAGGAAGAACGGTATATTACAATTGGTTTGGCGGGAGAGATTTTATTTGTTGTATATACAGAACGTCGTCCACGTATTAGATTGATTTCTGCGCGTTTTGCAACAGAAAAAGAAAGGAAGGTGTATTATGGTAACATTTGAATTGGATAAAAATGCAACACTGACCAGCAAAGAAAAAAGAATGCTTACAGAAGCAAGGAAACTGCCGGTTTCCTATGATTCAGACTGTCCGGAACTCAGCGATGATATGGAAAAAGCGTTTGTGGCGGCGCGGAAAGCAAAGCCATATCATGGAGAACTGCTTACTCTTTACGTTTCAGCTGCGACAGCCCAGGCGTTTCGGCAAGTCTTACCCGACCAAGATGCTTTGCGCATACTACGACTGTTCCTGTGATTCCCATGGGCTTTTTGACGACAGGGAGGTCGCGCGGACACCGGGGTATCTGACACATCTGAACCAGTATCATGTAATCAATCTTGATATTACCGGTTTCCTTTCCGAGGCAAAGTGGCAGAGGAAACCCATGGCGGATGTACCCGAAAGAATCGTGGATGCCATCCATAAGGAGCTGAAGGACACTTTTCCGCAGCTGCCTTCCGGGGAAAGCCTTATGGAAGATCTGATTCGCTGTGTGGAAGAAACAGGCAGGGAATTCCATGCTCCCGGCCCTGGTGGTGGAGCTGAAATGGAATAAGCCATCCGAGGGGGCGATTGGGCAGATAAAGGAAAGGAATTTTCTCCTTATATGCGATTCTTTTGAACATTGCCGACCATTCCCAACGGTAAGCTGTTCCTACAGTGGCAGGTCGTTCAGGACAGCCGTCTTAAGATGCCGGTTCCTGTCCAGTACCACCATTTTCACTTCTTTTCGCAAAGAAGAAGACATTCTTATAATAAATCCATATGGTATCTGAATCTACAATAAAAAACTGGTCTCCGAAAAAAGCATTCCCTGACGCAATGGTAATATGTGTGACCTCACTGACATTATTCCACCATTCCCCCAGGTTCGCCCCATAGACTTCTATCAGGCCATCATAATCATAAGCAGTGTCATCGGTTTCATAAGTAAAATCATCGGGGGACACTTTCCTGCCTTCCAGGACAACGGAATCAGACTGATACGTAATTGCCGCGCCCCGAAATGTTTCCATATCCTCTGGAGATATCTCATACTGCGTTTCCGCCTGAATCTGATAGTCCTTTACCTCCCATGTCCCATAAAAAGGAAATGTCTGGTCAGTTCCCTCTGCATTGGAATCCTCTGATTCTGCATTGGAAGGCGGCGCTGTGGCCACCGGTTCACCGACTGCTTCCGCCTGCCCTGTACCGGATGTTGTCTCCTGCTGGGGGCTGTCCTCCGGCAGTATGCTGCACCCGCACATCAGCGCTGCAGCAAGGCCAAGGGATAATGAAACAGAAACCAACAGATACTTTTTCATAGCTTAGGTCCTCCTTATGCTTTATGCTATTTATTTTAAATTTCAAAAATCGGTGGCATCCACATCCTCCAGGATCCTGAAGTCGATTTTGTCCGCCAGTTCCTGGAGATCCGCCTTTGTCATTCCCTCTTCCGTCCCGTGCAGCACATTGACGGTAATAAAGCATTCCTCAGAATCAGACAGGATCAGCGCCTTATCCGGCCCCAGGGCAAGAAGTACCGGCTCTCCGCAGTCGGCCATATACTGCCACTCCGTAAAATCCTCCACCTGTCCGATGGACAGCATCACCTCGTTGAATGTTCCCTTTACGGAACGCCGGAATTGAAAAGCTGTCATTCCACTGTCAGGCAGAGCCGCAGTTCCCTCCACCTGGAATGTTCCGTCCTCATAGAAATAGGCCCATGTGAGTATGTCCTTGTCTGCAAAGTCCCCTCCTACCCGGTACATCAATTCATCCTGATTTAGGTTATTGACTTCCGTATGGAGCTTCAGCCCATACTTAGCCGCGATTTCATCCAGCTTTTCCCCCATCTCATAGGAGTAGACAGAATACAGCCCCCAGTCCTCCCTGCCCTCTGCGGCAAATACAGTGTTTCCAACCTCCTCGGCGATTCTATGGTCTGTATCATAATGTGCCAGGAACTCCTGCCATGCAGCAAATGCCTGTGCCTCCGGGCTGCCCATATAGCCAGATAAAGATATCACGGCATCCTCCGGGCCAGGCATGTCCCTATACTCAGGCAGGATCAGCTCCCTCAGCCCGAACCAGTCGTAGGCAAACGCGGCCCCGGGCAGTACCACCGCCAGACAGACACAGGCGGCAGCCGTACCCAGGAAAACCCTGATTTTCCTGGCAGACTTGCGTCGGCCTGTTTCCCGCTCCTTTTCCACAAGGTCCAGAAATCTGTCGTCCACATACTGGAAAGCCTCGTTTAACCGGCTTATCCTACGGTCCCTGATCATATTGCCACTCTTTCCTTTTCCAGATAGTCCTTCAGTGCCTTCCTTGTTTTGGAAAGAATATATTTTACCTGCCGGGCAGAAAGGGAATACTGACCGGATAATTCCCCTATGGAATACGAATAGTAATACCTTCCCAGAAAGACGGCACAGTCTGTGTCATCAAGGGTTCCCAGGAACCGGTTGATGGCCGCGCCGATCTCCCTGGCCTCCCACAGGGCCTCCGGATCACTTTTCTCATCCGGAATACAATCATCCATTTCCACAAACAGGGCATGGCGCTTCCTCGCATTCAGGTAATCCAGCCGGTCAAAGGACAAGTTCCTGGCAATGCGGGACAAGAAATGCTTCAGGCTGTCGGGTCTGGTGGGAGGGATTGCGTTCCACGCCCCCATATAGGTGTCGTTGACGATCTCTTCCGTGTCATAAAGGCTCCTGAGTATGTTGTAGGCTACCTGGCGCAAAAAATCATGATACTTCTTTTCCGTTTCCTGGATTGCCGCCTCTGACCGCTCAAAATACAGCTCTATAATCTCCAGGTCTTCCATGTTACCGCCTCCTGTTTTCCCTCAAGCGTCCCCCTATCTATAAAGTAGGGAAAAAGATGCAAAAGGACAAATTTTTCGAAAATTTTTCTGATCCTGCTTCCTTCGTATTGATGGAACTGCAATTGGTTATATTATAGCACTTTTTCCTTCTTCCTTTCCCGTTCCTTTCATGTTATAATTCTTGACAGGAAAAATTTGCGCGGCAATTATTAATATCAAGACCAATGCTTTGCTGAAACGGCAGTGTTTTCTATGGCACAGGGAAAGGAGGAACACCGGATGGAAGAGAGAAAAAAGGCGCTCCCAATCGGGATTGAGTTTTTTCGGGATTTTAAAGAGAATGATTTCTATTATGTGGATAAAACGGCATTTATCGCCGAGTTTTTGAGGACAAGGGGAGGCGTAAATCTTTTTACAAGGCCCCGGCGTTTCGGAAAAAGCCTGAACATGAACATGCTCAGGACCTTTTTTGAGGTCGGTGCGGATTCTTCCCTGTTTGATGGGCTGGATATTTCCGGAGAAACGAAGCTTTGTGAACGGCATATGGGGAAGTACCCGGTTATTTCGCTCAGCCTGAAGGATGTGGAGGGCGGGACTTATGAGGCTGCGTTAAAAATGATGTCAGGAGTCATCAAACAGGAGGCCCGCAGGCATCAGTATCTTTTTGACAGCAATCGACTTACGGAGATAGACAAAGAGTCTCTGAAAGAGCTCTACACCCCCTGTTTGGAGGAGGATGTCCAGAAAAGGAGCCTGAACCTGTTGTCGGAGCTGCTCGGCAAGCATTATGGCCGCCGGGTCGTCATCCTGATCGATGAATACGACGTGCCACTGGATAAAGCTTATCAGGACGGTTATTATGCACAAATGGTCAAACTAATCCGTTCCCTCCTCAGCCAGGCGTTTAAGACAAATGAAAACCTGGAGTTCGCGGTGCTCACCGGCTGCCTGCGAATCGCGAAGGAAAGCATCTTTACAGGCCTGAATAATTTCAAGGTACGTTCTATATCCGATGCGCAGTGCGCGGAATATTTCGGCTTTACGGACAGAGAAGTACGAGAGATGCTCCGGTATTATGGCGTGGAAGAACGTTTCCCGGATATGAAGGAATGGTATGACGGCTATCATTTCGGCGACGTGGATGTCTACTGTCCCTGGGACGTGATCAATCAGTGCGATCTGCTGAGCGTGTCTAAGGATGCCCCGATGAGGCCCCACTGGGAAAACAGCAGTAGCAACGCCATTGTAAAGGACATCCTGGAGGAGGCCACGGAGTCAACGAAGGAGGAGATAGAGGCGCTGATTTCCGGCGAGGCGGTGGAGAAGGAGATTATACCGGAACTGACCTATACCGACCTTGACAGCGAAGACGCGGGGACTCGCCAGACATATCTGTGGAGCGTTCTTTACTCCACAGGATATCTGACTGATGCGGCAAAGCCGGAGGGCAGGATTCATAAGCTGGTGATTCCTAACAAGGAAATCCGCAAAATCTATGAGGACAGGATTCGTTCCTGGTTCCGCATAAAGGTAACGAGCGACACCAAGCGATGGGAGCGGTTCTGCAGAGCGGTCAAAAGCGGCGATGCGGAAACCGTGCAGGAACTGTTTGGCGCATTCCTGTCAGAGTCCATCAGCATCCGGGACACAGCGGTGCGAAAGGACAAAAAGGAGAATTTCTATCACGGAATGTTCCTGGGCCTTTTAAGGGCAGAGGGAAGCTGGGCCGTAAAGTCCAACGCCGAGTCCGGAGCAGGCTATTCCGATATCCTGCTTATCGTCCCGCCTGAGAAGACCGGCTGTGTCATCGAAGTGAAATACGCGGAGAACGGCGCTTTTGACGCTGCGCTCCGCGAGGCCATGGAACAGATAGAGACCCATGAATATACCGGGCTACTGAGACAGAAAGGCATGGAGACAATCCATAAATATGGCCTGGCCTGCTACCGGAAGACCTGCCGGGTGGCGTATGAAAAAGAATAGAAGTTGGGAGTGCTGTGAGGATAGCAGCAGGTTCGATTCAAAAGCACAGGGCAGCTGACAGGCTGCCTCAAAAGGATTGGACTGGATTGAACTGGATAAGGTTGAACTGGATAAAATGAACCCTTTCATTACCGTTTTGCCGAAACGATTGCTTAAAAGGTTAAACCATGATATAATCATAATCATAGGGTTCGCGAAGCGGTTCTAATGATAGAATGACCTCATTCCCGGCAGAAAGAGTCGGATGGCCATGTTACCAGATATAAATGGGGAGGCCTGCCCATTTACAAAAGATAAAAGGGGTGTCCTTCCCCCGAAGAAAAAGACAGAGGTTAACCAGCGCTGTCTTTTTGTATTATGCACAGATTCGTACAAAAGTGGCATAGCCACTTGGAAATATGCCGCCATGGCGGTGCACGGGCAGGGGAGAAAAGATTCTTCTGTTCGATTTGTAAGCCAGGAGATACTTTCGAATAAAAAGAATATAGATGGAGGGTCGTACAGACTGATAGAGTGGACGTGGGTGATTCATTTGTATGGAGGGTGAGCTGAATGGGAACATATTTGAATCCGGGGAATGTGGGATTTCAGAAAATACTACAGTCGGAATATGTGGATAAAACCGGCTTGATTGCATTGATCAATAAGACCATAGGAACGATGGGGATGCTGACGTGCATCAGCAGGCCCAGGCGCTTTGGAAAGTCTTACGCGACCAAGATGCTTTGCGCATACTACGACTGTTCCTGTGATTCCCATGGGCTTTTTGACGACAGGGAGGTCGCGCGG
>ERZ808037.2233-NODE-2233-length-10388-cov-4.582679_pt1 | contig 10388 bp, 6 predicted proteins | sample MGYA00380190_ERZ808037 | MGnify/ENA primary metagenome ERZ808037 (study PRJEB31490, sample SAMN06133399) | mouse gut metagenome | isolation source: J9 | host: mice | place: China: Chengdu | collected 2015-05 ...
AAACACGACAAAACAAAGCCGGATAACAAGTACAAAACCGGCATAGACAAACTGCCCGGAAAATCAAATCGCCGCAAAGCCATATCCCGCTGACAAGCACAAAACCGTCATAGACAAACTGCTTGAAAAAATCAAAACGCTGCAAAAACAAAGCCCGCTGACAAGTACAAAACCGGCATAGACAAACTGCCCGGAAAATCGAAACGCTGCAAAACAATGACAGATATCATACATCCCCAAAATGATTGAAAAACCCGGAGCGGATATACTATAATAAACTTTATATAAAATTCACCGTTTTCGGACGATTCCGGAAATGAAGCGAAAGCAACGGCACAGACATGAAAATAACGATAATAGACGGCCAGGGCGGCAGAATCGGCAGATCTGTCATAGAACAGATTCGCAAAAACCACGCGGATATGGAACTGTACGCCATCGGCACCAACAGCGCCGCCACTGCCGCCATGCTCAAGGCAGGCGCAGACTACGGCGCCACCGGAAACAACGCGCTGATCGTCAACGCCGCCGACTCCGATCTCATCGTCGGTCCTGTCGGCATCGTCTTCGCCAACGCCCTCCTCGGAGAGATCACACCTGCTGCCGCCACCGCTGTCAGCGCCAGCAGAGCCTTCAAAATCCTGATCCCGGTCAACCGCTGCAATCATTATATTGCCGGCCTGCAGGAAGCTCCCATGGGCGACTACATCCGCAGCGCAGTGGAGAAGATTGAGTCCTTCCTATAGGCCTGTCCCTTTCTTCGGCGGATATTCTACGATACAGTACTCGAAGCCGTTGACAATGGTCGTCTTCCCGTAACTGTCCTCCCGCTTGAATTTCCTGCTGTAGTTGGCGTGCACATGGCCGTGGAAGAAGAAGGACGGCTCATACTTCTCAAGCAGCGTCCGGAAGACCTTGAACCCCCTGTGGGGCAGGTCCTCCAGGTCGTTTACCTGATAGGCAGGCGCATGGGTCACAAGGATATCGAATCCCCTGTGCCTCCACAGCTTATACCGCAGTTTGCGCACCCTTCTGCACATACTTTTCTCCGAATACTGGTTGCTGGCCCGCGGAATATATTCCATGGAACCGCCCAGCCCCAGAATGCGGATGCCGTCGTGCACATAGATATCGTCTTCGATGCAGATACAGCCGTCCGGCGGCGTCTTCTCATACTTGTCGTCATGGTTCCCCCTGACATAGAGCAGCGGTACGTTGCATAATGTCACAAAGAACGACAGATAGGAGGGCGACAGGTCACCGCAGGAAATGATAAGGTCAATGTCTTTCAGTTTATCCGGTTCATAGAAATCATACAGGTATTTTGATTTTTGATCGGCAAGTACCAGGATTTTCATGTCATGTAGCTCCTCCGTTCTCTGCCGCTTCGCCCTTCCCGGGTGCAGCGCTTTTCTCTGTGTCGGATTCGTCTACTCTGATCCCCTGAAACTCAACAAGCGCCCTGGCATCCTCTGTCAGTTCATCCACATCGGGAATCTTCCCGACCACGTTCTCCGCCAGCCAGTCCATGGTGATGATCTCGTCCGGCTGCAGACTCTGTCCCTTCTCACACTGCAGAACACCGCCCTGCGCGTAGATCGGACCGTCAAAAGGATGGAAAGCGCCGGCCCGTATGGAGCTTTTCAAAAATTCGATCAGTCTGCTTGTACCGTGCGGCATGGACTTCGAGCAGATGACGTCGATCACATCCGCCGACATCCCCCACCAGTAGTTGACCGCCTTCTTCCCCTTCTGCGCATCCGCCTCCGTGCTGCCGCCGCTGAAGATATTCCTCACCATCTGCTCATAGAATTTTCCCCAGTGCCAGATCGGCGTTGCCAGATTCTCCAGCGTCCCGTCATCCCGTTTCAGATAAATACCGTATTCTCTGGATGCATTGCCGGGCGTGATCATATCATTGTCCGATACGAAAACGATCCCCTCCTGATCCAGCTTCTCCCGCGCATCCGTCCCTTTGACCTTCGTCCACACCAGATGGATCTCCACATAGGGATTGATCATCTTGGCGCCCAGCGCGAAGGCGTTGATATTGGCCATGGCACCGTAAATGGGATAGTCCGCCACATAACCCAGCCTGTCGGTCCTGGACAGCGCTGCGGCGATGGCCCCCAGCAGGAACTTGGACTCATACATCCTCGCATAGTAAGTGCAGATGGAGGAATAGGACATCATGATCGAACAGTTGTAAATCTTCACCTTCGGATGCTGGATCGCGGAGCGCACACTCTGGTTCACCATCTGCGTGGCCGTGGTAAAGATCAGCTCGCAGCCGGCTGCCACCGCCAGCTCGATCGCCGCCTCCACCTCTGCTTCCGAATCCGCCTTGTCGAAGGCCATCGTCTTGATCCGGCCACCGAACGTCTGCTCCAGATAATGCCGGCCCAGCTCATGGGCATAGGCCCAGCTGGAAGTCTCTATCGTCTTCGTGTAAATAAACGCTATTTTCAGGGAATCCGGCACGCCCGTCGATATCAGCTTATTCAGGAGCGTGGCCTTGACCTGTTCCGGATTCTGCACAAGCTCAACCTGACTGCCCTGGTCGGCCAGCGTGATCTCTGTCCACATCTTCTGCAGCGCCTTTAAAATCTCTCCTTCCGACTGGCTCTTCACCTTATCATAGCCGTAGATCTCCACATAGATCAGGAAAGCGTCCGACACGTTGATATCCAGATTCTCTCCGTGCTCCTTCTGAAACGCCCGCTCGAAATTGTAGCAGGCAAAGTGCAGATTCATCCTGTCGTCGTCGCTCCAGGCCTCGTCCTCCTTCTTGCCCATCAGTTTTAAGAGCTTCTTATAGCTGCCCTCTCTCGTAAAGCAGACGTCATAGCTGCGGGACACCTCATAGAAATCCAGAAACTCAAAATACAGGCGGTTCTCCTTATCCTCCGTCTTCTTGGGCACCAGACGGATGACAGAGGCCGCGATGCTGTACGTCTGCAGATACTTCATGACGCTGACACGCTTATTGCCCTCCTGCACATAGAACTGGTTCATAAATTCATAAGCCACGATGGGATCGCTGATCCCGTCCTCGATCTGATGCTTGTAGACCGCCGCCCACTTCATGCCGAATTCCGATTCCTCCGGAAGAAGCGGCATGAAATTATTGGCGAACGCATTCGAACGCCCTACCGTCTTCGTCCCTACGATCTTGGAAAGCGGAATATCCATGATGCCGATATTCTCCATCCCTGCCACTTCCGTGTAAGACATGATCTCATCCAATACCGGGAGATAAGGGTATTCGCCCTTAGTGAGCGCAGCCCGATAACTGCGCCGCCCCTGTCTTAACGCTGCTGTATAATCATTAGTTGCCACGGCATTACCCTCCTGTTTTCCTGTCCATTACTGGTTGCTGTATTTTTTATGCATTCCTATCTTACCATCTCATTCCCGAATTGAAAAGCTGTTTTGCCGGAAAGCATATCATAGAGCTGTCTGCATGCTTCCTGTCTGCCTTCCGCGAAGGCCTGCCTGAGCCGTTCCGCGATCTGTGCGTCCTTGAGTCTTGCCGTCAGCAGCGGTGAAAAACGCCTGCCCTCCAGAGATATGGCCGTCCTGACCGCCTCGTCGAAGGTCATTTTCGCTCCGGTAAAAAGGTATTGGGCCTCGGTCACGTTCTCCAGCCAGTCGATCAGCCCGATCACATCCACCATCTGCCGCTCCGGGCACTGCAGCCTTCTGTAAGTCTCCGGGTAGCCGCCCGAGCCGTCATACCAGCTGTGATGTCCAAGCGCCGCCACCGCATAGGCCTTTGTGGACGCGCACTGTGCCAGACAGGTGCTGCCCTGTACCGTGTGCAGGCCCGCCATCTCGTATTCTTCCTCGAACCACTGCCGCCCTGTCTGCGCATACAGATTGATAAAATTGATCTTACCCGCATCGTGGAAAAGGCCGCAGCCCCACGCATAATCCGACACCGCCTTCTGCCTGGCCGCACTGTCCTCTATCACACTGATCTGTGGGATATCATCGAAAAAGGCCGGCTCCTCCGCCAGGATGATGCTGCAGAAAGCCGCTGCCGCCCTAGCCACGGTATAGGACTGGATATAGATATCCGGCGCAAACCGCAGCAGCAGTCTCAGCAGAAACTCCCCGTAGGTAACGCTGCCCTTTGTCTCCACGAAACAGCACGCCAGCTGCCGTAGATAAAAGAAAAGCATCTCATTCTCCGGCGCATCCGGAAAGACATCCACATAATCCAGTATTCTCTCATAAAGGCTCTCGATATATTCCTCCCGCGGCAAAACAAGCTCAGGATACTGAACCAGATACTGACAGTAAAAGGCCGGCAGGGAGATCAGGCCGTACATGGTTTCCTGCGAAAAGTCATTAATATCCGCCGCATCCATCAGCCCTTCCATCTTCGTCATCAGCCCGTCCAGCGTATCCAGCCCGCAATAGTAGGATATGGCATAATAAGAGAAGGCGGCATGAATCGGCATCTGTTCGCCCCGCGCAGCCGCCTCCTGCATACGCGTCTGATACACGATATAAACCGACTCCATGACAGCTTCCACATCCTCCGCCGACATGACATGATCCTTGTGAAAAGATATGCTGCTGGCCATCTGTCTGTGCACCATGAAAATATATCTGTCCCAGGGCAGGTCCGGTTCCATCTCCTGATAATATTTATCCTGCAGGATCTGCAGGGACTGTTTCACACGCCGGATCTTCTCGCTGTGCGAAGCGAACTGTCCCAGCGACATATTGGCGCGGGCGCGCAGGATATAGGCTCTGGTATCCGTGTCTTTCATCTCGTCAAAATATTTCAGATAGGCGCCGGCCTCCGTAAAGCAGAGCCGCATCCTGGACATATAGTGATCCACCATGGGCATCTCCAGCCCCAGCAGCCTGCTGCACAGGTTGTTCCGGCCGATCCCCAGCCAGTAAAGTTCCCGGATCATACCATTTTGGTCCTTCTTAAGCCTGGCCAGACTTAAGAGCGCCCGGTGGATCTGACAGAACAGCCCCGTGTCCAGCTCCTCTCCCACCTGAAAAAGACGGCCGGCGAATTCCTGCAGCCCGGCAAGCTCCGCCTCCCCGGCCTCCGGCAGATTGTCCAGCAGCGGAAAAAGGCCGGCCCGCAAAAGTTCCATGTTGCGCACAATCTTTTGCTCGATCTGCTCCCTGTCAGCCGCCAGTTTCGCGCTGTAATCCTCGAAAGAACATCCTTCCGTCTTCTTCCGCGCCGCCAGCACAGCGATATCTTTTAAATTTGCAATGTATTCTTCCTGATACGGCTGCATATCTTCCCCTCTCACAGACGGCTGCCGGCCACTTATCCGCGGCAGCTGCTCCTGCACTGCAGGCATTATGTAAACTGTCTGTACAAAATCTCCTGCAGGCGGCTCGGTTCCACCGGCTTCGAGATATGTTCGTTCATGCCTGCTTCCTTCGCCTGCCGCACGTCTTCCACGAAGGCGTCGGCCGTCATGGCCACGATCCATACCGCCTGCGCATCCGCACGCTCCATCTGCCGGATGCGTCTGGACGCCTCATGGCCGTCCATCACCGGCATATGGATGTCCATGAAGATCAGATCGTAATAGCCTTCCCGGGAGGCTTCGAATTTCTCCACGGCTTCGGCGCCGTCGCAGGCCACCTCCACCTGTGCCCCCGTCACCGACAAAAGCTCTAAAGCAATCTCCTGATTCAGCTCATTATCCTCCACGAGCAGGATATGACGGCTGCTGTAATCCCTGTTCCCGTCAGCCTGACTCTCCTCCTCACGGATACCGCCTATCAGCTCCGCCAGCGCACTCAAAAGCCGGCTCTTGAACAGCGGACAGGGCACGAAGGCATTGACCCCGGCACGGGTCGCACGATATTCCGTCTGTACCCAGTCCGTCTCCGATACGAGCAGGATCGGGAATTCCCTTCCGGCCAGCTGCCGCACATGGGTGGCAAGGTTTAAGACGGGCATATCCGCAAGCTCCTCTCCCAGAAGCATGGCACAGGGCATATGGCCCTCATACTGCGCCTCGGTCAGCCAGGTCACCGCCTGGGCGCCGTTCTCTATCTGTACCGGCACCAGACCGCTCTCCCGCACATACCTCGCCATCTGCCCGGACCGCTCTTTGCGCTGCTCCGCGATCAGCACCTCCGCCTGCTCCGGCAGATGCAGAGCCGCCGGGGACTGCGGCGCAGTGGTCAGCGGGATGCGCACGGTGAAGCAGCTGCCTGCTCCCTCCTCGCTCTCCACCAGGATCTCCCCGTCCATGCGCTCCACCAGATTCTTGACGATCGACATGCCAAGCCCTGTACCTTCGATCTTACTGGTGGCCTCGCTGTGCACCCGCTCGAAGGGATCGAAGATCTTCTCCAGAAATTCCGGGCTCATGCCGATGCCGTTGTCCTTACAGTAAAAATCCAGCCACACCTTCTGCTGCTCCGGCCCCTCCGTCCCCGCGGCTTCGGCAAAATGCTGTGCGAACCGCACTTCTATCTCTCCGTCATCCTGTGTATACTTCACCGCATTGCCGATGATATTCACCAGAATCTGCCGCAGATGGAGCGGATCTCCCAGCAGGCTTTCCTCCTCGATGCGGCCGATCTCGATCCGCAGCGTCTGATTCTTCTGCGCCGCCTGCGGACGGACGATCACCGAGATATCATGGATCAGGTCCGCCAGTGAGAAGTTCTCCTCATTCAGGGTGATCCGGCCGCTGTCAATGCGTGACATATCCAGTACATCGTTGACCAGACTCATCAGGTGGGCCGCCGCCGTCTGGATCTTCCCCAGACAGTCCTGCACCCTGGCCTTCTCGTCAATGTGGGACAGGGCAATGGAAGTCATGCCCATAATGGCGTTCATGGGCGTGCGGATATCGTGGGACATATTGGACAGAAAACGGCTCTTGGCCTGATTCGTCTCTTCCGCCGCCTGCAGCGCATCCTCCAGCTCCCTGTTCTTTCTTTCAAGTGCTGCCATATACTGTTCCTGCGTTGCTACAGGGTCCATGCTGCTTTTCGTGCTTTCCATACCGTGCTCCATACCTCTTCCATATGCAGATTCTTATCCGGTATCCCGAATCAAAAGTTTCCGGCCCTGCGGCTGGTCACCCGTCATTCGATGTACCGGTATTCCTTTACGTGCTATTGTAACATATCCGTCGTCAACATTCTATAGGTAACGACAGTAACCTTTTTTGCAAAATCAGATAAAATATAGTAATTGACACAGAGGTATTTTCCTTCATGTCCACCATACCTGTTTCCCTGCTCCTTTTCCTCACTGCCGTATCCATAGACTCCCTGACTGCCGGGCTGACCTACGGTACACAGCGGGTAAAGATCCGGCCTTTCGCCTACCTGATCCTCACTTTTATCCCGGCCCTCTTTATCACACTGGCCAACCGCATCGGCTCCTGGCTCTTCGTCCTTCTGCCGGAAACCGTACTGCCCTTTTTGTCTTTCACCCTGCTTCTGCTGCTGGGCTTAAGCAAGCTGACCGAAAGCCTGCTCAGACTGCTGGCGCGCCGATGCCCCAGTCTCACAAGAAACTGGGGCCTTAAGATCAAACAGATCAATATTATATTTACCGTATATCTTTCCCCCGAGGATGCCAATCAGGAGGATCTGCAGTTTCTGAGCGCAAAAGAAGCGCTGCTGTTATCGCTGGCCCTCTCTCTGGACAGCGTCCTGGCGGGGATGGCATTCAGCGCCGGACCACTTCCCGGACTCCCGCTCTTTTTGATGGCGGCCCTCTTTAATCTGCTTCTCTTCACCGCCGGCTACAGCCTCGGCCATCTGGCCTCCTGTGTACTCCACGTCGATCTGTCCTGGCTCAGCGGCCTGTTTCTCCTCCTCTTAGCGCTGCAGTCCCTGCTGTAAACGAACTTTCTTCTACGGCATTGCATGCCCCCTCTTCTTCCCGGTAACGGTTGCCGTATCCGATCGCCACAAGCAGCTCATGTACGATCAGCGGGGTAGCGGACAGTGCGATCAGCTGCCCCCACTCCATAAGGCTTAACCGTACCGTGCCGAACAGCCCGATCAACGGCCCGATTTCCGTCACCGCTGCCTGCAGCGCGATCCCGATCAGAAACGCCCCGATCATATAAGGATTGTTCCTGTGGTTCATCTTAAACACGGAACGGTTCACATCCCGCATACCAATGGCGTGGAACAGCTGACTGATACCCAGAACCGTAAAGGCGTGGGTCTGTGCCTTAGCCAGCACCGCGGAGATCCGCAGTCCTTCTATGACATTATGTAAACTTACCGGAAGGCCTTCGGCCACGATACGGTCATAGGGCACTTTCAGGAAGGCCGCCAGACTCACCCCGCCGATCACCAGTCCGTAACAGATCACACAGAGCAAACCGCCTCTTGCAAACAGCGAATCGCCTTTTCTGCGGGGCTTCTCCCGCATCAGTCCTTCGCTGTCATTGTCATCCACCCCCAGCGCCAGCGCCGGCAGGGAATCCGTGATCAGATTGATCCAGAGGATGAAACTGGCTTTCAACGGACTGGGCAGTCCCGCCACAATGGTGACCAACATCGTCATGATCTCCCCCAGGTTGGAGGACAGCAGGAACAGCACGGATTTCCGGATATTCTCATAGATGCCCCTTCCTTCCCGGATCGCCGTATGGATGGTGGCAAAATTATCATCCATCAGCACGAAGTCCGCCGCACCGCGGGCCACGTCGGTGCCGTTCATCCCCATGGCGATGCCGATATCCGCCGCCTGCAGGGAGGGCGCATCGTTGACCCCGTCTCCTGTCATGGCCACCGTCTTACCCAGTGTCCGGTATCCCTCCACGATCCGCACCTTATGTTCCGGCGTGACTCTGGCAAAAACCCGCAGCTCCTTAAGCCGCTGCAGAAAGCTGTGCTCTTTCAGGTGGTCAAGCTCCCGTCCTGTGATACACTGCTCCGGCCGGCTGGCGATGCCCAGTTCCTTTGCGATGGAAAAAGCCGTATCCGGATGATCCCCCGTGATCATCACCGTGGCTACCCCCGCCCGGGCGAAATCCGCCACCGCCTGTACCGCCTCCTGTCTGACAGGATCCTGCATACTGACCAGCCCGAGAAAGACCATGTCCTTCTCCGCCATACTGCCCTGCGGATCCATCGCCAGCCCCATCACGCGTCTGCCTTCCGCCATCAGGCTGCCCTGCACTCTGGTGATCGCTGTTCTGTCTGCCTGCGTCAGCTCACACAGCCTGCCCTGCCTGTAAATCCGGCTGCAGCCGTCCAGAATCCGTTCCGCTGCCCCTTTGGAGTAAGCCACGGTCTCCTGCCCCTGCCGGTGCACCGTCGTCATCATCTTGCGGGCGGAATCAAATCCCCGCTCCGTCATCCGCGGATACCGTGCCCGCAGCGCTTCCAGATTCACGCCGCAGTCCCGCGCCATATAGAGCAGCGCCAGTTCCGTCGGATCGCCCAGCTTCTCCTCCCCTTTCAGCATACCGTCATTGCACAGCACGCTGCCCAGCAGGAAATGACTCTCCGCACTGTCCGGCGCCTGTTTCTGCCCTGCCCCTGCGAAAAGCGTGCAGAGCTGCTCCCGTCCGCTCAGTTTTCCTTCCAGATAGCACTCTGTCACCGTCATCTTATTCTGCGTGAGTGTCCCTGTCTTATCGGAACAGACCACTTCCACAGCCCCCAGTGTCTCCACAGAAGAGAGCTTGCGCACGATCGTTTTCGCCCGCACCATCCGGGATACGCTCAGCGCCAGCACGATCGTCACGATCGCGGGCAGCCCCTCCGGCACGGCCGCCACCGCAAGCGAGACCGAAGTCAAAAGCATCTCCCCCACATCCCGCTTCTGCAGCACCGCCACCACAAACAAAAAGACGCATACGCCTATCGCAAGAACACTGAGCAGCTTCCCAAGGTCCGCGAGCCGCCTTTGAAGCGGAGTCATCTCGCCGCCTCCCGCGTCAATCAAGCCCGCGATTTTCCCGATTTCCGTAGCCATTCCCGTCCCTGTCACACTACCCACGCCGCGCCCGTAGGAAACCGTGGTTGACATATAGGCCATGTTGACTTTATCGCCGATGCTTTTTTCCCCGGGAGGAAGTTTTTCCGAAGTCTTGTCCACAGGCACCGATTCCCCTGTAAGAGCCGATTCCTCTATTTTCAGATTCACGCTCTCAATCAGCCGCAAGTCTGCCGGCACCTGACGCCCGGCCTCCAGAAATACGATATCTCCCGGCACAAGCTTCGCGCTTTCAATCTCGCACGCTCTGCCCTCCCGCAAAACCAGCGCTTTGGGGCTCGATAGCTGCTGCAGCGCCTCAATCGCTTTCCGGGCCTTGTCCTCCTGAATCACGCCCACAATGGAATTAAGCAGAATCACCGCCGCTATGATTGCCGCGTCTCCCGCCTCCCCAAGGAAAAGAGAGATGGCG
>ERZ808037.2234-NODE-2234-length-10385-cov-3.727299_pt1 | contig 10385 bp, 5 predicted proteins | sample MGYA00380190_ERZ808037 | MGnify/ENA primary metagenome ERZ808037 (study PRJEB31490, sample SAMN06133399) | mouse gut metagenome | isolation source: J9 | host: mice | place: China: Chengdu | collected 2015-05 ...
CTTTTTCTTTCCATAACAATGCCTTTCTTTTCTTATTCGAGTATTTTTATACGCTATAATGATAAGTGGGTACAATCTCCTGAATCAAAGGCCGGATATCCCCGCTTTCGTTTTTGGATTCTTCTTTCAATTTTTTTAGCTGAAGGAAAAACTGCATTTCATCTATCTCAATAGGTTTTCCAACATGAATCAGCTTATTCGCCGTCTCCTTCATGCCTTCCTCATCCATCAGCAACTCTTCATACAATTTTTCGCCGGGCCTCAAGCCGGTAAACTTAATTTTTATGTCCTCGCCTACACGATATCCGGACAAACGGATTAAATTTTCTGCCAAATCCAGGATTTTTACCGGTTCCCCCATATCCAGCACAAAGATTTCACCGCCTTTTGCATAAGCCCCTGCCTGCAATACCAACGATACCGCCTCAGGAATGGTCATAAAATAACGGATAATATCCGGATGGGTTACCGTCACCGGTCCCCCTGCCATAATCTGTTTGCGGAACAGCGGGATTACACTGCCGTTGCTCCCCAATACATTTCCAAAACGGACTGCCACAAATTCCGTGTCATAATGGTTATTAAATGTCTGGATAATCATTTCGCAGATACGTTTGCTGGCCCCCATAATGTTCGTAGGGTTTACTGCTTTATCCGTGGAAATCAGCACAAATTTTTTCACCCCATAAAACGCTGCCGCCTGGGCGGTTTTCCAAGTTCCGAACACATTGTTCTTCACTGCCTCATTGGGGCTGTCCTCCATTAAAGGAACATGTTTATGGGCCGCCGCATGATAAACAATTTCCGGCCTGTATTTTTCAAAAATGCAGTTCATCCGGTTGGTATTCCGTACGGAAGCAATCAATACCGTCAATTTCAGTTCCGGATATTTTGTCTTTAATTCCTGCTGGATATCATATACGTTATTTTCATAAATATCGATAATAATTAACTGCTTTGGTTTATTACAGGCAATCTGCCTGCATAATTCGGTGCCGATAGAGCCGCCGCCGCCTGTTACCAGCACCACCTTATTCTGCACATAGCCAAGTATGGAATCCAAATCCACGGAAATAGGGTCTCTTCCCAGCAAGTCCTCCACTTCCACATCCCGCAGCTTGCTGACATTCACTTCCCCGTTTACTAGCTGATACATGCCGGGAAGGGAACGCAATTTACAATTGGTTTCCTTGCATATCTCCAATATTTTACGCAGTTCCGAGCGGGATATGGACGGCATCGCCACAATGATTTCATCGATATCATAAATATCGGCGGATTCGATAATCCTGTCCCGTCCTCCGGCTACTTTAATCCCCTGAATATATCTGCCCCATTTCCCTTGGTCATCGTCGATAATGCAGCGGATTACCATCGTGCTGAAATTGCTGTTTACGATTTCCTTGATAATCACATTGGCCGCTTCCCCGGCGCCGATTACCATAACGGAAATACCGTTTTTCTTATTCTGCTGCTTGTGCTTCATGCTGCGCAGAAACCGGTATGAGAAACGGCTGATAAACATCATGCTAATCAGCACAAACATATACAGGAAATAATAGCTTTTCGGCACCGGCTGCTCCGTTGTCTTAAAAAACTGTAGCCCTACGCTGTTTAAAGCCGCCGAAATCACGCAGGACACCACTAAATTCTGTAGCTCGTTTTCCCCGGCAAAAGCCCACAGGCTATGATATAGCCGGAACAAATAAAAAACAAAAAGGGTCAAAACGATATTCACCGGCAAAAACCGGTTAATCGGTTCCAGGAAATGGTCCGGTATCGTATCCAAATGAAATTCATAACGGATTAACACCGCCATATAACTGGCAAAAACAACGCTGATAATATCATAAATAATCAAACATGTTCTTCTGTAAAACAGTTTTACATTAAAAGGTTTCTTATCTTTTTTCATTTGCTTTGTCCTTTTTTTCTCCCATATCAAAAAGCAAAGGCGCCAATACAAGCATCAATACAAATCCCGCAGGATGACACAGATGGAAAATCCACTCCACCAGCCCTGCCATAGCAAATGCCGCAATTGCCGCTGCCGGCAATGCCGCACAAGGAACCTGGTATTTCCTTTTCTTATAGAAAATGCATCCCTGCACAAAAGCCGCGGTCCCCACAAAAAGGAATACAACCCCGACCACAATGCCGTGGTCGTAAGCTACCTGCAGATAAATATTATGAGCATGGACTGCCAATTCCCCATTCGGCAATATGGCTCCCATTTCTTCATGCCCTGTCAGGTTCAGCTGTTCCAGATACGCCCGGAAAATGTCCATCCTTCCGTTCGCATATTCCTCTGTCTTTTCATATACGCTTAAATCCTCTATAACTTCTTCTTCCTCTTCCTGCTCTTCCACATGGCCGCCTGCTTTTGCTTCCGCTTCCAGCTTTGCAGCCTCAGCTTCCTCCGCCATCCTCTCTTCTTCTGTCTTTATACCGATAATCTCCAGTTTGGGAGTCTCCGCACTTTCTTCGCCGTCTTCCTCCCCGACAGGATTGCCGGTTGCTGTCTGTTCCGGTTTCTCTTCTTCATATAATTCATCCACACCGCCATCCCAAACAACTTCCCCTTTGTTGTTAAAGCGTTTTGACCTGTATTTCTGGTACTCCTCGCTCCTTTCATATGAGCTTGTTCCGCTTTCCGGCATGCCGAATATCTTGTTGTTGAACACTTCCACAAACCGTTGTACGGTAATATAGTACATGGAATCCCATTCATCCCCTCTTGTAATCTCATCCGGAAATTCTTCCACCTCATATTTGAAAATGTTGCTGCACATAGCAGGCAATACCCTCTGGACAGTAAACACTACCGGAAAGCACCATACGACAGAACATACCATCATCGCAAGGAATATGGCAACCTTCTTTGCTTTTCCCCTGCCGATACCCAGGGCAAAAAACACCAGCGTTACAATTGTCATCACCGCCACCGCAAGAAATCCTGTCCGGGAAGCGGTAAACAGCATATAGGTGCCTGACAGCCCAAACAAAAGAAGCTCTTTCCATATATATCTCAGCCCTTCTAACCCGCCCGGACGCTCCGCCCCTTCTATGCAAAAACACTTTTCGTATTTATCCGTCAGCTTCATCAATGCTGCGCACATAATAAATGTCATATAAACAGCCGTCACCGTTACCGTATGGAATATAAACGGGAACCTTGGGTATATCCATGACAGGAAAGGTCTTCTCATAAAAGAAAACAGCATGGAACATACAAAATTCAGCAACAGCCCGTTACATATATTTTGCAGCAAATATGCCTTTTTATCCCAAAGGGCATAGCGAATATAAAATAAAGTGAATGCACACGCCAAAGCCACCGTCCACCATCTGGTATTACGGAATGCAATAATCAGCACAAAGAATGAAGCCAAAACTATGCCATACCACCAGGAAAAGCGCGACAGCTTCTTTTTCTTTATCAACTGCATCACAATATTTACGATAAGAAAACCGGACAAAACAACAGCGGCAATACCCCATCTCAGAATCCGCAAATCCCATTCATCCATAGCAAGGTAATCCACATAAATGCTCCGGTACCATAACGTAATGCCTGCCGCCGCCAGTGCATAAGCAATGGTCAGCTTATTGAAAATCTCTTTCTTTTCGCACATAACAATAGCAGCTAATGCCAGAAATACAATAAATTGCCGCTCCGCAACCCTATGATGAATCTCATATAGGCCGTTCATATAATTGCAGCATGCCCAAACCCCTGCCGCTATGAATACAATCTGCAGTATATTCTGCCAGCCAGCCGCTAACCTTTTCCCCAAAGGAACATAGGCTTCCCTGTCCTTCCTGTAATTAATCATATAAAACAGCGAACCGAAACCAAGCAAAGCCCCTATGGTATAAAATACATTATCTACCGGATTCCCGCTGAAAAACCGCCGGATACTGATATTCCAAACCGCATAGGCCACACCTGCCCCCGCCAGCAAATTGCTGGCAATGCGCAAAGCTTTCTCCACCGTAATCAGCTTATCCCTCTTTGTCACCCTATAATACAGCTCCACCGCACCTACCAAAAGAATCATCATAGCCAAAAGGAGGGCGTCATACAAAAACACCTTCTCCTTACGCAGAGGCACGGTATAATTATATTCCCCTATCACATTATAGCCTTCCAACTCATCATAATTATAAATCAAACGGCTCACATAGGGCGTTCCCGCCGAAGCAGTTTCTTCCAGCCCAAACCAGGCCCGGCTCCCGTTCATCCCTTGGAGGAAATAGTAATAATCCTTACCTACTTCCATATCCTCATTGATATACACGGTGCAAAAACCGGGGATATCAATGAATCTGGTATCTATAATTTCCTCAAACAAAATCTGCATATCCGAGTCAAGCATACGGAAAATAAACGAGTTAACGCTTTGATCCCTATTCCATCCGTTTTTAAAATCCACCAGATACAAATTAATGGTGCCCAGATGGTCATATTGGGCAATAAACCTCTGAAGCATATAATCCTCGCCCACGCTATCGGAAGAGCCCGCTAAAATTTGGTTGCTCACCGAAGGGATATTTTCCTCCCACAACCGCAAAGGAAATATAGTAAACATAATAAACAATGCGACAAAGACAATCATACACTGTATCGCACGGCTTTTCTTCACAACTTTATACATTATGTCTTCTCCATTCGTTACGTTTTTCCTTATTTTTCAATCCAATACTTGGGTAAGTATAGCACAGTTGGGGGCAGTTTACAAGGATGTTGCTTTTTAGATTTGTTAATTTAGTACGCCCCTATGCCTTTCTATTTTCACGTTGCCCCGCTCCCGCTCCACAAAAAACGTAGCAGCACTAAGCTCGTAAAAAACCTCGCTAAGTGCTGACGTTTTTTAAGGGGCTCCTTATAAAATAGAAAGGCATAGGGGCTAGGTTATCGCTACCGAAAAAACAGACGGCAAATACCCAATGTTATTTAGTTAGTGCCTTAGTTCAGTCGTGAGGAACATAAAATGCTCAAGGAACCCGTTAAAAAGCGTCGGCACTTAACGAGGTTCCTCACGGCGTCCGGTACCCTTAACTAAATGGCATTGACGGGTGGTTTTTCTGCTTAGTTTTCTGTGGCGGCTTTACTTAGCAGAATATCCGATACCAAGGGAAACCGTGGCAAGGATGCCACGGTTAGCCTGTATGCGGCATGGATGCCGCTTACAGGCGACCCGGACGGCAGATACACCCTCCCATTCTGCTTAGTAAACCCCCACAGAAAACCATGCAGAAAAACCACCCGCCAATGCCCACACTTCCGGCCTTCTAACCTTCCATCCCCAGCACTCCCAACGCCCCCGGCAATGCAAACCAAAGAATCAGCACATATCTGGGCAGATATGTAGGCCCCAATATTACCGTCAGCCAAACCAGAAACACCATTGCAAACGGAAGAAACACCCTATCGTTCTTCCTGTAAAAAGCATACCCCGCTGCAAAGGCAAATATCCAAAAAAGGAATCCAAGCGAAAACAGCATGGAAATAAGCGGCACTCTCTGCTGGGCAATTTCCAGCGAAAGCATCCTGTAGAATCCATCCAGCCAAGGCAGTTTGCTTTCCCTCGTTCCGGGCTGTTCTACTTCATAGCCAAAGAATGAACTATCCTCATAAGTAAAAGTGAATACACTGTTCCCCCGGTATACATCGATTACTGTATCCGGATACCAGAATCCATAGGATGTCATAAACCATGCGTTCAAATAAGTAAACGGATGTTTTAGCCCCAATTTGAGCCAAAGCCTGCCGTATTTTGCCGGATTTTCTGCGAAAGCATCGTTCCGGAACCATATTTTTACCCCATCCGAAACCTTCGGGGTATAAAAACGCAAGGCATCTTCCGGTATGATTTCATATAATGTTTCCATTTCCTCTTCGGTCAAACTTTCCTTATCATACCGGTAAACTCTTGCCATCTGCTGTATCGGTACGGTAAGCATTTCCTGATTTTCCGAGTCCTCTGCTCCAAGGATAGCCGTTAGCCCTGCGGAAAACAAAAAATAAGCGGCAAATATAGCAGCCAATAGCATACCCACTTTTTTCCGGCACCCTTTCATATAGAAAAAAAGCAAAGGGGAAAGGACAAGAAATGCATACATCCCGTTATGGCGGAAACACATCATCACAAAAGCGCTGGCAAATAAGAACAACGGTTTCTTCCATCCGGCAAAAAACTTTTCTTTCTCTTTCGCCATCTCATACAACGCAATGAGCAAAAGGAGCATCGCCCCTGTAAAAATCCCGTCTTTGGCAGAACATAGCACAAACATAACAATCACCGGGAAAAAGCCGAAATACAAACTCACCGCTACCCGGAATGCCCTTTTTATCCTGCATTTTTTCATATAAGAAACCACATACGTAAATACCCCGGACATCAGGCACATCTGCAGGAGAGTATATACCGCAATCCCGGCATTATAGGAGCCTGTCAGTTTATTCACCGCCAATATTACGCCTCCAAGGAGAAGTACATGGGGCAAGGGATGATGGGTTGTAAAATTCCTGGTCTGCACTTGCATCAACTCGTCCTGTGCATCATACACAAAAAACCCCGGATACACAGCAAGGAATACGGGAATCCAGCACAGCAGGAAAAAACAAACCAGAAGCGCCACCCGTTTTTTCCCGGACAACCCATCCCGTTTTTCTTTGCCTTCCCTGGATTCTCCGGCATTTTCCGCATCCTCTTTCATCCTTTTTGCGTAATCAGCCTTTTTCCCCAGAAACTCCCATGATTTTCCTATTAAGAGGCCAAATATCCCTCCCCACACTGCTGCGGAAAGCCACATCATCCCATCGCCAAACACTACACTCTGCGCCCGTTCCAACGACACGCCAAAAGCAAGGCATAAGGAAAAGCAGCACCCCAGTCCATAAGCGGCTGTTTTTTCCCGCCTGCCCTCCTCTTTTTCCCTGTCCAATGCCCGCTGCAGCCGCAAACCGTCATCCACCTCTATCAGAACCGGCACTACTCTTTCCTTCCCAAAAAAACTGCGCAAATTATTGTAAGCTTCCAATGTGCCGATTATCCCATAATTCTTATGGTTTAAATCAATTCTCCCATCGTCCACCATAAAATATTTCCATAAGCCATAATATGTATCATAGACCCTCTCTTCTATGATTTTTCCGGCCTCACGGAACTTACGGTATTCCTCTTCATTGGTAAAAAAATATTCAACGCCGTTCTTCTCCCCATCCCGTATCGGCCTGGTGGTATAAGGAACTAAAGTGCATAGCCCCAGCTCCTTATCCATCATCAGCCTTTTAAAAACAGTATCTTTCCCGGTAGAACTTTTTCCCATGAAGCAGATAATCTTTCCCATCCGTATCCTAAACCTCAATTACACGTATCATATTCGTATTTCCGGCTACCCCTAAAGGAACTCCGGCGGTCAGCACTGCCACATCGCCTTTCTTTACATATCCGGCATCCTCTACCGCCCGCGTTGACTGCTCAAATAAATCATCCGCGCTTTCTTCTTTTTCGATAAGGATTGGCACAACCCCCCATGCCAGATTCAACTGCCTGCATACCCTTGGATTCACCGCACAGGCAATCACCGGGCAACATGGTTTATACTTTGAAATCATCCCTGCTGTAAATCCGGACATGGTTACCGTAATAATAGCCGCCGCACCCAAATCCGAAGCTGTCGTACATGTAGCATGGGAAATCGCCGCCGTTACGTCCGGGGTAACCGTGCTTATCCTCTTCTTCATACGGCCGGTATAGTCAATATCCTGCTCTGTGCGCTCCGCAATCTTTGCCATAGTCTTTACAGCCTCTACGGGATACATCCCTGCCGCACTTTCACCGGAAAGCATAATCGCCGTAGTGCCATCATAAATCGCATTGGCAATATCGGTAACCTCCGCCCTCGTAGGCCTTGGATTCTTTATCATGGATTCCAACATCTGGGTCGCCGTAATTACGTGCTTTCCTTGTTCTTCTGCCAACTTTATCATTTTTTTCTGCAATACCGGCACTTCCTCCAAAGGAATCTCCACACCCATATCGCCTCTTGCTACCATAATACCGTCGGATACGGACAAAATTTCTTCCAAGTTCTGGATACCCTGCATATTTTCAATTTTTGCAATCACCTTCATCATGCTGTTATGCTCTTCCAGAATCTTCCTTACTTCCAAAATATCTTCCTTACACCGCACAAAAGAAGCTGCTAGGAAATCATACCCCATTTCACATCCAAAAATAATATCCGCCCTGTCCGTATCGTTAATATACGGCATAGATAAAATCGCATTGGGCACATTTACGCCTTTATGATTGGAAACCCATCCGCCGTTAATTACCGAACAAATGATTTCTTCCCCACATATTTCGTCTACTGACATTTCAATCAGCCCATCGTCAATCAGGATGGACATTCCTTCCTTAATATCATTTTTTAAGTTTTTATAAGTGATGGATGCCTTGGAAGAATCCCCCATAATTTCTTCCGTCGTCAATATAAATTTTTGCCCTTCTTTCAATTCGGCCTTCCCGCCCTCAAAATCCCGAAGCCTGATTTCCGGTCCTTTTGTATCGAGCAGAGTAGCCACCGGAAGTTTTAATTCCCCGCTTATCTTTAATACCCTCGCAAATTTTTTCTTATGCTCCTCATGGCTCCCGTGGGAAAAATTGAATCGAGCCACATCCATGCCAGCCAGCATCAACTCCCTCAATTTATCTTCACTTTCGCTTGCCGGCCCTATCGTACAAATTATTTTTGTTTTTCTCATCTTGATTACACTCCTCCATTTATAGATTAGCTATCTTATTTTTGACCTTTTTTACTGCCAACATCTTACTATCTTTCTGCCCTCATTGCCCTTTCAGTACCTTGATATATCCATTTTCAACACCTTGTATCGAAAAATGTGCTTCATGATAAGCCAAAAGCAACCGGATGATTTCTTTATCCAGCCGTTCCCCCGGAACTGCCAACGGTATTCCCGGAGGGTACAGGTTAATGAACTCTGCTACTATTTTCCCCCCGCATTCCTGTATTCTAACGTTTTCCGCTTCCCCATCATATGCCTGCCAAATCGGCATTACCGTATTCTTCTTTCTATCTGCTTTTAAGTGCATCTGCCCTTTCTTCCCGGTTCCACTTATGGCTATATTGCCGGCAAAGATATCTTTATCTATTTCCAGCAATGCATGACTCAGCCTGTCCAGCCCCTCTTTGCCATCCATCATGGAAAGAATTGCCAACGCATAGTTCCCCTCTGCCATCTCCATTTGCAGATGGTATCTTTCTTTTAAAATATTATATAGCTGTAGACCTGTCAGTTCCCGTCCTGCTGTAAAAATCACGAGTTTACAAGGGTCAGCATAAACTTTTCGCCCTTGCATGGAAAATTCCGTCTTTCCTATTCTTATATAACTGCATCCATTTAATTCTTCCGCCAGCCTATCCCTATATTCTTTAACCCTTGCCAGCCTTTTTTCCCCTTCTTTTTCAAGCATATCCAAGCAACTGCTTATGGATGCCATTAATACATAGGACGGGCTGCTTGTCTGATAAATCCTCAAATATCTTTCTAATCTGTCTTTGTCGATGTATTCCCCATTTATATGCAGAAGTGCGGTTTGAGTCATAGAGGGCAATGTTTTATGCAGACTCTGTATAATGATATCCGCCCCTTGTTTGACTGCGCTCTCCGGATAACCCTCATAAAATCCAAAATGAGCCCCATGTGCTTCATCTACAATCAACGGCTTTCCATATTTATGGGCAATATCTGCTATACTCCTGATATCCGACACAATCCCTTCATAAGTAGGGGAAGTTATCATAACCGCTTCTATCCCCGGTTGTTCCCGTAAGCTTTTTTCCACAGACTCTGGGGATATATCCGCCGCAATCCCGCATATTCCCCAAATATCCGGATAAAGGTAGGATACCTCCAGTCCATTCAGATATACTCCATGATATACCGATTTGTGGCAATTCCTAGCCATCAATATTCGGCCACCTTTTCTTACCCCCGCAGAAATGGCACTCAAAATCCCACCGGTACTCCCATTAACCAAAAAAAATGTCTTCTCTGAGCCAAATAGTTTGGCTGCCCGCTCCTGTTCTTCCTTTAAAATTCCATTGGGTTGATGGAGATTATCAAACCCGTCAATCTCTGTAATATCCAAGCTATACGTTTTTGCCAAAATACCATCCGCCGACTCTGCGCTTCTCTTATGTCCCGGCATATGAAACGGGTAATAATCCGACTCTCTATATTCTTCTAAGTGCCTATATAATTCTCCCACACCTTTATCCCTGATATTGTACTGTCATCCCGTCCCTGCCATGAAGAGATGCCCCTGTTTTCTTCTTCGGCATATATCTGC
>ERZ808037.2236-NODE-2236-length-10377-cov-5.667087_pt1 | contig 10377 bp, 9 predicted proteins | sample MGYA00380190_ERZ808037 | MGnify/ENA primary metagenome ERZ808037 (study PRJEB31490, sample SAMN06133399) | mouse gut metagenome | isolation source: J9 | host: mice | place: China: Chengdu | collected 2015-05 ...
CCGGAATATCTTTTCCAGATAGGTGCGTAAGCTTGTTCCCAACGGTTCTCCACAGGAGATTACCCTTTCCGCATCCAAACCGACTTCCCCATTTTCCATCAGCTGTGCCAGAATTTTGATAGCAGACGGATAACCCATAACGATATTCGGTTGGAACTCCCTGATCTGTCTGATCCATTCGGCTACCGGCGTCTTAATATCCAGATACATCTGTTTTGCTCCAACCCCATCGATTCCATCCCCCACCGCCATAGCGCCTCCATATCTCCCGTCTGTGGCCGCTATATAGACAATTCTGGGACGTTTCATCAGCAGCCCCAAAATCTGCGGCATGGACATTCCCCAAAGAGCCGCCCGGATGATACCCAGAAGCATCTGGCTCCAGGCATCCTCATCATATACAAAGTATCCGGGTTTCCCGGTGCTTCCGGAGGAATGGACTACATGGTACTTTCCCTGATAAGGCTTCCGATCCGCCGCTTCCCCCGCATCAAATTCCCGCAGGTTTTCCTGTTTTAAATCCGACACTGTGACCAGTTCATCAAAATGTTCCAAAAGCGCCTGTTTATCAATGGTTGGAAAGCAGGAAAGGGGCAGCGTATCCAACTGTTCTTCTGTAATTCCTGCACGCTCAAAAACTGCCCTGTAATAAGAAGAATGTTCCCATGCAAATCTGAGAAGTTTCCGCAGTTTTCCATTCTGCAGGGAACGCATTTTTTCAGCGCTTAATTTCATATTCTTTTTCAGTCTATATAAATCTGTTAAAGTCTTTAAGTAGTTCATTTTTCCTCCTCGTCAAAATTACTGCATGGCTTCACCTATTCAATCGAAATGACATATGCCGTTTTATAATCTTCCCTGTGATAATAAATCAGTTCCTTTGTTTCCTGATTCATCACAATGCTCCACTCGGTGGTTTCAAGAGGACACTCGGAATCCGTTTCACTACTTCCTCGTGAACGCATCCCACCCTGCGGGATGCGTTCAAACTCGCCAAAATTATCTTTGCTCACGCTGTCCAGTGCATCCCGTACCTCTACCTCCGTCATCTCCCGGTGTTCTTCCAGTGTCTGGGTAAGGATTTCATACCGGGTATGGGACTGGGCAGTTCCGATTCCCTGCTTCTCCCCATCCGCAAGGTAAAAGTTGGTAACAACCGGCGTCTCGGTGACAATCATTTCATGATCCACATATTCTGCTGCGACGCTCCGGCCATCCGCATCTGCCAGAGCCAGATGCACCATCATTCCCATGGAGCTGTGAAAATCATATTGCCGCAAAAGCTCCAGCGCTTCTTCCACATTGGCCGCTTTATCGAGCAATAACCGGATTGCCGTGGTAGTGGTAATGTCAGGCTTTCCTGTATTCTGGTTGATACTTGCGGAGTCCTGAATCATATTCACAGAAACCGCCAACCCCTTTTCATTCATTCCATCCAGCGGGGCATACAGGGAAACAATTGCCTGCATCTGATTCGGTAATTTTGAAAAGTCAAGTCCTCTGGCCCGGACAAAATCCGTATTGACGGTTGAAACCGAAGCATATCCTTTTTCCGGTCTGGCGCTGACAATCAACCCGCTACAGGCATTCCAGTCAAAATTTCTTCCGAACAGATATCCGCCGTCCCGGTTTTTCACTGACAGGGTACTGCATCCAAAAGGATTTCCTTCCATATGGACTTCCTGTGCCAGCAGCGATGTGATAAATGCTGCAACATCTGCGTCAGTGGCAGCGCCTCCCTGCTCTAAGAATGTGTCAAAGCCATAATCCCCTTCATATCGGACGGTTGACAGCCCTGTTTCCAGTTCCGTGATTTCAGAAGTCGGAGTGATCCGGACTGCATTTTCATCTCTGCTTTCTTTTCCGTTTTCTTCTATCAATGCACCTTCTTCCTCTGTCTGGCTTTCTTCACTATAGTTCTTTGTCCCTGTCTGCTCTCCGGAATCTTTTCCGCATCCTGACAGCAGCCCTGCCGCCCCCAGTATCAAAAGCAGACATATCAAAAAATCTCTTTTCACCTTTTTCACTTCCTTTTCTATGGCTGTATCTATGTGTATCCTACGAGATATACTTTAACTGCCCCGGATAACATCCACCTAACAGAAAAATAAACAATTTCTAAATGAATTCTTGCAGATTTCTCAATTACTTTTTTGTTTTGTGTTCCTTGATTTATCTTAGCAAGATGATATATAAATAGCAAATACTTATACTTTATATATTTGACTAGGAATTTTCTATAAATATTCAATTACACTAACAGCAATCACACACAAATACCGATTTCACATAATCAACAGATCTTATCTGAGATTCATGCAAAACCGGTATTCTTCAAATTACTATCTTAATTTGCCGCCTGCCGTCTATGTTTCTACCATTTTTCGTATCTCCAGCGTACCAGTCAATTCAGCAATCCACTCACTGCCGGACTGTCATTCAGTTCAAATATAATCGTATGATTACTATCCTGTACCTGAATTTGTAAAACAGTATCCTTTTCTTCTAATTCCATCTCCTGGGACACCTCATCTTGAAAAGGCATACTTATACCTGCCTCCTCTGTCTGTAAATCACTTTCCTGCTTTTCATACACTGTTTCTATATCAGAATCAGTGTTATATTCCTGGCTCACTCCGCAGGCAGAGAGCGAAATAAAAAGCAGGATACTGATTGCTGTTTTCAGACATTTTGCCATAATTACCTCCATTCCAAAGCGTCACAAATTTTTTGTTTATTTCTTCTCTTTACGGTTCCGGCTTTCTCATGGACTGCCATTGTCGTAGTCAGATCCGGTTTCCCTGTATCCTGCCGGAATCCCGGACTGTCCTGGATCATCAGAACCGCCACGCATAACCCCTTTTCATTCATCCCATCCATAGGCGCAAAAGGCGCTGCCACCGCCAGATCATCGGATGCACCTCCCTGCTCCAGAAAGCCGTCCAGATTATAATATTTATTGATCAGCCCCACATTCAGGCCCGCAGGACAGGGTTGGCAATGATTACAGTACACACAGTTCCCCACGGCCTCCCCAGGCATAAATGTGCCAACAACAGAATAATCCCGTTCTCTGGAAGATGCCGTCAAAAATCCCAGCAGATTTTTTACATCCTCCACATTCCGGATACCCGGCAGTACCGTCAACACCCCCGGCTTATCCAATGAATACTGGATGCACTGATAACGTGTCAGTGCCCTGCCAAAAGGCGATGTCTTATCCTCCAGAAGCTGCCCTCCGGAAAAAGGTTTCATTACATACGCCAGATATAGGGCAAACCGTTTCATTCCTAATACAATCTTTACTGCCCCCAGATTTGTGATTTTCGTAGCAGGCTCGGTAATCATAAAAGCCGCCGCGCTGCCCAGGCTCATACCGTCCATGAGCCACGCCTGCAAAAGCGGTATGGTTCCTCCGCCACAGGCATAGAGGGGAACTCCAATCGTTGCCGCCATCAGAATGCCGAATGCCTCATTTCCACCAAACACCCCTGTCATTACATCTGTCGGCACATACCGCTGAAACAATGCGGATAATGCGATACCAGCCAGAAAGTACCACCCGGTAGCTTTTACATTCCTCCCCAGGTTTTTAAGAAATCGAAACAGCAGATTCGGATCTGTATCCCTGCTCACCGGTTCTTCAAAACCGTGAAAATTAAAAAATGGCTGATGGTTGTAAAAAATCCGGATCAATCCTCCTGCAAAAATACCGCATAAAAAACAGGACAGGATACGCACTGTTAAGGCCGGCACGCCCAGAGCTGCACTGTAAATAATCAGCTGTGGGTTCAGCAGGATGGAACTCATCATAAAAGCTGCCAGCCAGTCATCCCGGCAGCCTCTATCTGCCGTGCAGGAACCATCCGCCGTTATGCCACTTTGGGAAAAAGATGCGGCAATCGGTATGGTTCCGTACATACACAATGGCGATGCAATCCCTAATGCGCTGGCAATGACAATTCCCACAATCCCCAGCCGCTTTTCTCCCATAGAACGGAATGCTCTGTGAACAGGCTCCTTCAAAAACACGGAAACCAGACTCCCCAGCACCATTCCCGACACCCAGTATTTAAAAATCTGCTCCAGCTGAACACTGAAATAGTACCAGAGATAGACTGCTTCACGGCGTAATAATTCAATCATCTATATTCACCAGCTCATATTCCCGGCTTCCCAGGCCGATCTTTTCCGCCTGCTCCAGCGTGTGCAGACCATTACGAGATTCAATCCTGTCTTGCCGGGGAGCATCACATCCAGCAGAATGGCATCATACTTTTCTGTTTTTGCTTTTTGTTCTCCGGTAATCCCATCAAAGGCCAGATCGGTTTCGTATCCGTTTGCCTCCAGTTGTTTTCCCAAAGCTCCTGCTGATAATTGTAGATCATGCTCTGGGCAAACTGGACGCCGTTTTCATCGCTGTACATATCCATAAAAGTATGCCAGTAACTGCCCAGAGAGGTATTCAGAAACACAATCAGCACGATTGTGGTAAACAAAATCGGTATCAGAACCATCATGATATTGGATAATCTGATTTTTTTCTTAATGGTCACCTTCCATGTTCTCCTTTTCCTGGCATGCATTTATGTACATCCGCAATGTCTGATACCGCGGCATACCTTCCTGTTTGTAAATGCAGATTTTTAGCTTACGTTCACATTACCATGCCAGAATAAAAGAATTCGCAAAGATATCTAAACAATTTCTAAACTAAGATTTTAATACCAGTCATGTTTTTCGTTCCGGTCCAGGGCGCCTATCCGTGCCATTTCATCTTCCGTCAAGCTAAAATGATACAGCTCCGTATTTTCCCTGATATGGTCGGGATTGCTTGAACCAGGGATGACCGCCACGCCCTTCTGCAGGTTCCAGCGTAAGATCACCTGTGCCGGGGACACACCGTGCCCTCCGGCAATTTCAGAGATTACAGGATCGCCAAGCAACTCTCCCGTATGTCCTCTGCCGCCCAGCGGATACCAGCCCTGCACCACAATCCCCAGTTCCTGGATAAAAGGGATCACGTCATTCTCCTGATAATATGGATGGTTCTCATTCTGGACCAGCGCGGGGACGGTATCCACCTGCGGGAGAAACTCCGTCAATTCCTCCACATACCAATTCGACAGTCCAATCGAACGGATTTTCCCTTCTTCCACAAACTGTTCCATCGTTTTGTACGCCTCCACATCATTGGGGTCTGGATGATGCAAAAGCATCAAGTCTACTTTCCTATTTGTTTTTTCCTCTGTTTCCGCCCCGCTGTCTGCAGCATCAGACGCAGTTTTTGTTTCCTGTGCAGATTCCGCAGCATCTGTTACCGGGATTATTTCAGCATCTACGACTGTCCCGCTTTCCTCTCCCTTGCTCTGCCCGCACGCTGTCACAGGAAACACCAATAAGAAAACAAATAGAAGACTAAATAATTTTCTCATTCACCGTTTCCCTTACCGCTATTTCAGGTTTTCCTCAAAAAACTGCTCCAGCTTATCGAACGGAATTGCATCCTTTCCGCCGCCGTCATACAAATCGGTGTGAATAGCATCCGGAATGATCAGAAGCTCCTTATTGTCTGCATAAGGGTTATCCTTCACCATTGCGGCATAAGCATCGCGGCTGAAATAACAGGAATGTGCTTTTTCACCGTGCATGATAAGGACCGCACTGCGAATCTCATTGCTGTACTGAAGGATTGGCTGGTTCATAAAGGACATGCAGCCTATCACATTCCAGCCGCCGTTTGAGTTCAGGGAACGTTTATGATAACCACGGCTCGTTTTATAGTAATCATGATAATCCGCCACGAAGTAAGGCGCATCCTCCGGAAGCGGGTCCACAACCCCGCCGCCCAGGTCATAGCTGCCGTTTTTATAATCCACAATCCTCTGGGCATTCATCGTTTCCTTCTTTGCATACCTCGCATCCGCAGAGTTCTCTGCATCAAAATACCCGTTGGCATTGACACGGGACATATCATACATGGTAGAGGCAACCGTCGCCTTAATGCGGGTATCCAGTGCCGCCATGTTAAGGGCAAGGCCTCCCCAGCCACAGATTCCGATAATGCCGATACGCTCAGGGTCAACATTCTCCTGTACGGAAAGGAAATCCACCGCTGCCTGGAAATCCTCGGTATTGATATCCGGCGATGCCATATAACGGGGGGTGCCTCCGCTTTCCCCGGTAAAAGACGGGTCAAAGGCAATGGTGAGAAATCCCCTCTCCGCCATAGTCTGTGCATACAGCCCGGCCGCCTGCTCCTTCACCGCGCCAAAGGGCCCGCATACTGCGATTGCAGCCAGCTTTCCTTCCATTCCTTTCGGCTCATAAAGGTCTGCCGCCAGCGTGATTCCATAGCGGTTGATAAATGTCACCTTGCGGTGGTCAACTTTTTCACTTTTGGGGAATGTTTTATCCCATTCCTTTGCCAGATTGAGTTTTACAGAATTTTCCATTTTGCATTTCCTCTCTTTCTTTTTCCTGTTTTTAATCATCGTTTTTCTTTTTCCATACGCCATACTAAAAAGTCAAGACAGTCAACTTTCTCCTGACTTTCATGAAGGCTTTCCATCAGGCTGCATCGGTGCTTTCGCAGTGTTTTGACCGCATCCTGAATCTGACCGCTATCATACAGCCGGCATACCTCTTCAATGGTTTTCTGCTTACAGTCCGCATCTTTCAGGTTCTGAATCAGATCATCCGTATGACCGCCTCCCTTCCTGCTGTGTGTTCGCAGTGCAGCTCGATTCCACTGCGCTTCATCTCGCTCACGGGCCTTGCGGCCCTATGGAAAAAACCAAATATACAGCTGCTTATGTGCCAGCACAACGCTGCTTTATATAAATCCGGTATCTGGCCGCCGCAATCAGACAGTTCAAGGAAATCTGCCCCGGCCTGCATTATCATATCACCGGCAGCGGGCTTGTGTTCCGCCCCCTTGCCCCAAAACTTGAAACGAAAATCTATCTGATATGGAAAAAATATCAAGTCTTTACGCCCATTGCAGAACGGTTGCTTAGACTATTGGAATCTGAGTTTTCCAGTATTTATACTGCACACCAGTTGAATTTGCAGTGCAACCTGACTGCAGACCGCCAGCCAGGTACTTTCCCGGAGGCATCAATGTAAATCCTGGCGGTCTGCAGTATAAAACACTGTGACTGGAGGCCGTACCGCTATGACCGAATGGAGGATAGGAATCAGCCTTTCTTCCTACCTCTTTCCCATAGATTGCCCCTGGATCTGATAAACCAGATAATCCAGACAGGAAATCCTTCTTTCGTCCCTGTGTACCCTTCCAAGCAAATATTCCCGTTGATGTTCCAGAAGTTCCAGCTGTTTTGCCTGCTGCCCTTTGTCAAACCATCCCATAAAATCCTGGATCATTTCAATCCCACACCCGGCATCCTCCAGATTTTGTATAACGGATTCCCTGCTTCCTTTGACTATCATCCCTGCACTCCCTTGATGTTTTGATATTTCTACTATAAATCCATATATGGCAAATAGCAAATATTTAGATATAATTTACTTGCATAGTTGAAAGCTATTGAAATCTGTGATAGAATTTTTAATGAATCCGGCCTGCCGATTGGTTCCCGTCCTCAACGCATATGACATTTTTCCAATGTACGGCAGACAGCTAAAACTGACCACAAGGAGTAAACATATGGAAATACGGGTACTTCAATACTTTCTTGCCATCGCAAGAGAACAGAGCATCATACGGGCTGCCGAATCCCTTCATCTCTCACAGCCCACTCTTTCCACACAAATTAAAAACATGGAAGAGGAATTGGGAAAACAGCTCCTGATCCGCGGCACAAAGGGATCCCGCAAGGTTACGTTGACGGAAGAGGGAATGATTCTTCGGAAAAGGGCTGAGGAAATTCTGGATCTGGTAAAGAAAACGGAAAATGAGATTGTCTGTTCTGATGATGTGGTCATTGGAGATGTCTATATTGGCGCCGGAGAGACAGATGGTATGCGCCTGTTGGCAAAATCTGCCGGGAAATTAAAAAAGCTATATCCAGGAATCCATTACCATATTTCCAGCGGAAATGCCATCTTTGTCAAAGAGCAGCTGGATAAAGGACTGATTGATTTTGGAATTATATTCGGAACGCCTGATCGAACCAAATACGAGGCATTAAAACTCCCTACAAAAGATATCTGGGGCGTTTTAATGCGGAAAGATTCTCCCCTTGCCGAAAAAGAATCCATTTCCCCGGAAGATCTATGGGATCAGCCATTACTGATATCCCAGCAGGAATCAGAAGGCGGAGAACTCGTCCAATGGATGAAACGCAATATATCAGAATTGGATATTGCCATGACTTATAACCTGTTGTTTAATGCCTCCCTGCTTGTAGAAGAAGGCTTTGGATATTCTGTCTGTTTAGACAGGATTATCAATACTTCCGGTGACAGCAATCTATGTTTCCGCCCCTTGTCTCCTACAATCGAGATTGAAATGTATATGATCTGGAAAAAATACCAGGTCTTTTCCAAGCCTGCAGAAAAATTTTTGATGATGATGCAGGAATGTGTATTAAAATAGCATATACCTTAATCCGTAAAACTTATTAACCCAATTTCTGGCGTATACCTGATAAATACTGGGTGTAACACGGTTTCATTTCCGGTTTTTGATTTCACCCAATGGATGAAGATAAAAATAGATGAAATCCTTATATCTTCTATGTTTTTCGTACCTCATATAGTATAATACAAGTATCAATATATGAGGTGGATACTTATGAAAAAGCTCGTAATCGAATTTTCCAATGAAAGACTCATTACTCCCAGTGGATTATCTCTTGTGGGACAGATGCTTGGCAAAAGCAACTTCATTAAAAAGTGCAATAACATGAAAGTTGACGGCAAACGTTCCCAGAGCCAAATCAAAAATGGAGATATTCTTCTTTCTTATATCGGACTTCTTTGTCAGGGCAAGACTTCTTATGATGCTATCAATGAGATGTCTGATGATCCTGAGTATTATAAGCTTGCTCTTGGTATCACAAGGGCGATTCCATCTGCTGAGGCCTTACGTCAGCGTATGGATGGCATAGGATCTTCATTGAGAGAAGAAATCCTAAATGCAAATGTTGCCATGTTTCATACATTCCATGTCCAGCCTTCAGCATTAGAGTCTGGGTTAGTTCCTTTGGATCTTGATGTCACTCCTTTGGATAATTCAAAAACGCATAAGGAAGGAGTTGCACACACATACAAAGGTTTTGACGGTTATGCACCAATGATGGCATACATTGGCACAGAAAGCTTTCTTGCAAATACAGAGCTGCGGAAAGGAAACCAGCATTGCCAGTGCAATACACCTGCATTTATAAGGCAAACACTTCGGCTTGGACATCAACTGGCAGACAGGCAGCTGTTGGTTCGTATGGACGCCGGGAATGATGCTGCTGAAAACTTAGGCATTCTAATCGAAGACGGTTCCTGGTTTATTGTAAAAAGAAATCTTCGGAGAGGCGAATCCAAAGAAGATTGGATTGCCAAAGTAAAGGAATGCTGTAAGGACATCCGCAGTCCCCGTGATAGGGAATCTGATTCAAATTGCCGGACATATAACAACCCACGGACGACGGATTGTCCTGTCAATTGGCTGCAGTAATGTATGGCGTCATGTATTTATGGATGTTTATAATCGATTTGCTTTGGCCTAAAAACGTAAAACAGAAAAGGCTTGTTAAGGTGCGTCATTTTTGTGTTTTATAGGCTGAAAATAGATATATATTACGCAACAAACAGGAATTGTGTACTTGAATTCGATGTAAAACAATGAATTACATCTATTCTAAGCAGTTCCTGTAAAAAAACAACTGAGTTTCACGGATTCAGGTGATAATCCGACTTTACAAAGTTATCAGACCGCAGAGGGCGAATTTATCAAATACAAAGGGCGGTCATACTGTTGGGTAAATATTTCAGAGAATGGTATCATTCAGCTTAATCAGCAAATATTGGACTTCCTTAATCTAAAGATTGGAATGGAACTATTGTCTATCCGAAGCAGTGATATAGCTTTTACAATGGGTGCAACCGGTCCTCTATTGGAAAGAGCCGATAATTATGAGGGGGAAATCAAAATTTACTGAACAATATCTACAGATTTTAGCAGAAATCTCTTGAAACATATCACATTCAATGGTATTATAACAATACAAAGGGAAAGCACCCACTCCAAAGTGGATGCTCCGAGTTTAGGTTAATGATTGTCCTTACGGACACCGCCTATCCTGTTGGCAGACAGGATAGGCATTTTTATTTTCGCTTGTTGTTTCTCTTATCGAGAAAGGCAAGCAACGCAACAATTAAGCTACCAAAGGACATCAGCAATGCTAATATTCCAAT
>ERZ808037.2237-NODE-2237-length-10370-cov-5.393860_pt1 | contig 10370 bp, 11 predicted proteins | sample MGYA00380190_ERZ808037 | MGnify/ENA primary metagenome ERZ808037 (study PRJEB31490, sample SAMN06133399) | mouse gut metagenome | isolation source: J9 | host: mice | place: China: Chengdu | collected 2015-05 ...
ATCTTCCCTGCATTAGTATTTACTGCTTTTGTAATCTTATCTTTCGTAGCAGTTACTGCCTTTTTTACAGCTTTTGTCGCGGCAGGTATCGCTGCTTTTGCTTTATTCACCAGCTTTTTTAACATGTTTTTCTCCCGCACTACTTACATATACAAATTTGTCCCCTTTGTTCTTCTGTCAAAGAAAGTACTGCTACTTGTTCTTCGGTAAAACAACACCGATATAAACTTGCCCCATGAAAATTTGCCTCATTTACGTTTGCCCCGCAAAAATTCACCCCACAATATATACACCCGGTAAAATTTGTTCCCTGTAAATCAGCGCCAGAAAAACTTCCTTTCGGATATCCAACCAGTTTCCAATTCGTACTACTGTCTTTACCATCATAACAAATTGTATAATCCAAATGTGCACCTTGTAATTTAGCCTCAGTAAAGTCCACTGCATGCATCATACTTCCACTAAATCTTGCATATTCCAAACAAGTTCTTCGAAATTTTGCCCCATTTAACAGACTAAACTTCATATCTGCCTTTTCTAACATAGAATCCCGAAAATCTGTATATCGAAAATCATGAAAAGTAAAATCCATACCAGAGAAATCCATGAATTGAAAATCTTGAAAACAATAAGTTTCTCTTAAATTTTTCTGCAGCCATTCAATTATTTTTTCTCTATCCTTTTCTTTTTGCTCTAAATAAATCAAATTCCCTGGTTCCAGACATTCTCCAACTCGAATCTGAAGTTCTTTTGCTTTATTTAATTTTTGAAATTCTTCGGTTTCCACAGCATCTGTAATCGCATATAAAATTAATTCTTTTATGTATTCCTGAAATGGTGTCAGCAAACGCTGTAAATGACTTTCTATCTCTAAAGGCGATATTTTTCCTACATATCTTTTTGCTGCTTCCTTTAATTTTTCCTCTAATTTATGATACCATTCTAAAATTACTGAAACATCAAACTCTCCTGCAAATATACCACTTTTCATATACCATTTTGTTCCGTAAAACATTATTCGGTACTGATAGCGATGAAAAAGCAAATTTGTTCGAAGGAATTCTAACATAATGTAAGCACATTCTTGTTCAGGAGCAATCTTTTTCTGATTTAAACAAGCCTTTTGAAATATTTTTATAAATTCTTTTTTAAATTGTTCTTTTTCCTCCTGAAAAACAACTTCTAAATCACATAAAGCTTCCGCAAAAAGAGGTTTAATGCTTAATTTCTCAAACCTTTCAAATGCTGTTACTTTATTCATACTTTTCATACCTGTCTTTAATCGTTCCTAAAATTTGTCTTAATGCATCTTTCCACATCTTTTTTTCATCCTTACTGCAATCCAATGTTCCCATTAAAAGTCCGCCTTTCACTTCTCGAAAAAACATAACATGGCAGCATATATCATCGATTAATGGAATATCCAAAGAAAACCAGTAAACTTTTTCTTTTCCTTCACCGACAGGATTTTCGATTTCTATTTTTGATGCAGGATACATTCTTTGCATTTCTTTCTTCAAAATATTCACGATTTCTTCGATATCGCCATTTTCTATTTCTCCTTTTTCTAAACTTATTCCTAAACTTACCTTTCCTTCTTCATCACTAACAATCCATTCTGGACGTTCAGGATTGGGATATTTTATTTGTATTAAATCTTCTGGCATGGGCTGCAATAATTTAGGTATTAGCATAACGATTTGTCCATTCAAAAATTCTCGTTCATCTAATTCCATTTTTTCATATTTAACAATGATATAACCCTTTTCCGAATGATTTTCTATAACACATTCGTCTTCCTTTGCTGCATTACGGGCTCGAATAATATTTTCTGCATAAATTGGTTCCATTCTTTTATCCTTTCATTTGAATATAACTATCCATAATCACCACCGTTTTATCTGTTCGCAAAAGAATCTGCTCACCACTACGAAAAGAAAGTGTTTTTCCAGAAAAGCAAATCCTTTCTTTAGCACTTAAATGAATAGAATTATAACTATTTACAGTAATTCCTCCACTTTCAGATAATTTCATGGATAATTCTTCTCCTGATGATATCATTTGAATGGCTTCAGGCAAAAGACTTAACTCTTTTCCTTCTTCTGTTCCCATATATCGTTCTTCAGGATGAATTACTTTTTCATTTTCCTCCCCATCCGTCCGATAAATTCCTGTAACATATGCTTCTGACTCGTCCGAAGAAGGAAAATATAAAATAGCCTGACTGCCTATTTGTGGCATACAATACCAATCCGTTCTATTTATCGGATACCAGTACGCATCCTCCTCTTCCTGATTTTCATCGATATTCAAAAAAAGTTTCACTTTATTTTTTTCTCTATTCAATATTGTACCTATAATGCTGATTCCACATAAGTTATTATTTTTTATTATAGGTACAGGTATATTACCTTTTTCCCTCATTTTATAATAATAAACCAATTCACTATTTTCTAATCTTGCTGTTAAACCAATAATCTGAAAAGGTCTTTCTGTATCATTTACCCAGTCCCCTATTTGAAATAATTTTCTGCTTTTAATCTCATATTCCAAAAATAAATGTTCAGAAACTGAAGAATACTTATGAAATCGCAAATAATCGCCTATCTGTTTTTTTAGTTGCCACACGCTCTCTTCTTCAATTTTCCTTCCATTTTCACTGATTCCTAAATAAACCTGCGGATGTTCCCATATAGCAGCAGGAAAAACCAAACTGCCATAGCAAGAAGCTAAACGGTTGATTAGCTGCCAATCGGTTTCTTCATATTGCACAATAGGAACTTTTACCGTTTTCTTTTCTCCTTTTTTATCCAGTATCATAAAATCTCCATGATAGGGTAAAAGTATTTCCTTTAACAAATCGCTGTAATACATGTTATTGCGTTGAAAGCTTCGTCGTCTTCGTTTTATATCTAAAAGAAAAGAATAACTGACTGCCTTTAATATTATTTTTCCTTCTTCTTTTCCTTCTAAAGCAATGGAGTATAGGACACCTGAGAAAAATAATTTTTCTTTTTCGTTTTGCCTGACAAAAATTTTAATTTTACTATTCCTTTTTGTTTCTAATAATGTTGGAATATCATTTTCCGCCATAACTCCCGAAATTTTTAACCAAATATGTTCTCCTGCATCTATAGTTATTCCCTCTCCACTGGCAAAAGTAATTTCTCCATTACTGTATATTTCAATACCATTGTCTTCATGTAAAGTTATTTGCGCCTGTTTTTTACCCGTTTTCTGATCCTCACAAATAATTTCCACAGAACTTGGTGTAAATCTAATTTCCTTTCCATAAATTGTTCGGAAAAATTTTATTTCCGGCTGACTTACTTTTTCCGTATCAACACCAGATTTTCGAACAGAACTGCTTCCTATTGCGCTGGACTCTTTCTTATCAGGAAAATAAATCATTACTAAATCCCCTTTTTCTGGCATACAATACCACCCTCCCTCTCCCTGGGCGGTGTACATTGTCTGATAAGGAAATTCCCACGCTGTATTAATATCCTGATAATCATCAATTTCCAGTTTCACCTTAATTTTATCTCTGACTACTTCAAGCACTTCTGCGCAAAGAGATACACCACTTAAATTTTCTGCATATATCTTTGCTTGTCCTAACCCTTTTTCTGTACATAAAGTATATTGAAAAATTAATTCACCTTGATTAAGATTTACTTCTATTTCTCCAATAAACAATTTAAAATTCTTCCATAAAACACAAGAACCTGGTTCATAGTAATTATAATCTTGCATTTTTATTTGAAGACAATCCGTTTCACAAAACTCGAAATCTTCATTTTCCATAAAATCATGATAGCGAAACATTTGTTTTTCCATGGAATAAGAAAATTGCTCAAGTTTTCCGATAGAATGTTCTTTTGTTGCCCCAAAAAATATCTTGGGCGAAGCAAATTCACTGGCTGCTAGTATACTTCCATGAAAATGAGAAGCCAATCTTTTTAAAAATTCCCAATCCGTTTCCTGATATTGTACGAAAAGTTCTTCGATCTCTTTGCCATTAGACAAATGATCGATAATATCTCCGCCTTCATAACTTGATACAATCTTTCTCAGCAACTTCCCATAAGTCATGTGTTTATCTTGAAAAGAACGGCTTTTTTTCTCTAAATCCATAAGGAATGTTGCTGAATAAAGTGTAGTCTTAAAAAAATAAACATTTCCTTCATGATAAACAGATAATTTTTCAATTACCCCTGCAAAGATAACCTTTTTGCTATTGCTTTCCAATCTATTTTCCAGATAAATTTCAACAATTTTTTGGCTGTTGTTTTCTTTAACAAAATTATCCTGATATCCATCGGCTATAATTCCCTCTAAAGTACAGCAACCATGAGAATTTATTTTTTGTTCCATCTGAAATTTAAGAATATCACCAATCATTGACAAATTCGTTTTCAGTCTTATTGTCCCATTATCTGCCATCATTTTCCTCCTGGTATTCATTCATACTATCCTTTTGAATAATTTATTTTAATAATTCCGCCACAGGCACAGGATAATATACTACTGCTTAATAAAACTGCTTCTCCATTAATTTCAACACCCTTATTTCCTAATAACCAGGGATTTAAAATAACGGGCATACACGGCACAGGAAGACTCTCTCGCTTGCACAATCCAAAAGGTAAAATATTTACTCCTGGACGGCAATCATTTATTGTCGCTTCATTTTTTCCACGAACACTGCTTCCGTGAGAAACTGGCACATGTAATATACTATTCTGACTGCCAAAAGAACACGTAAGTACTTCACCATCTTTAACATTATATTTTTTTATCTCTGCCATTTTATGAACTCCATCATAATCAAAAAATATACAATATAGTATTTTCATCATCAAATGCTGTAGGAATTACTTTTTGTAAATTTTCTATTCTATCTTTCATATATTGCAAATCTTTTCCCTCAACATTTTTCATTGCCCATTCCAGTAACATTTCCAATTCTTTTAACACTGTATCTTTCATTGCAAAATTAATTTCAGCACCATCTTGAATATATTTAATATTTAGTTCATTAATAGCCTTTTCCCAATACTTATTATAAAAATGCTCAGATGCAATATTCTCACTTAAAACCAATTCAGAATTTCTATCATAAAAGTCACCATCATATTTGTACAATCCTACTGACATTGTTTTTCCTCTCCATATATTGCGTCAATTTCCTTGCTTTTTTAACTAGCTATTTTTTCATAATATCAAATGTAGGTACCTTTTAATAGGCTAATTATATGAATGTCAATTCTTATATCTTTTAATGAATTTTTATTTTATAAAATTTCTATTTTATCTAATCCTTCAGCTTCCATAAAATTTTCATCATTTAATATACAATTTATAAATTTTACATTCTCAAATTTCGTATGATTAAAATAAGTTTCTGTCAAGTCAACGTTCTTAAATATTACATTTGAAAAATTTGCTCTAAAAATGGAATTACGAATCATTTTCGAATTTTCTATAATCAAATTTTTAAAATCACTTCCATAAAAACTAGTCCGAAAAGAATCCAACTCTGATATATTAGTAGCATTAAAAACAGTATAGTCGGCTTGCCCTTTTCTAAATACATTTTTATTGAAAATACATTTTTCAAAAACCGAACCACTCAAATTACTTCCGCTTAAATAAACGCCCGAAAAATCACATTTAATGAATTCTACCTCTAAGAAAAATGTATTATTCATGTCAAAATCCGAAAAATTCAAATTATCAAATCTGGTATCTTCATATTTAATTTCCAACTTCTCTTTAGAAATACCTAAAGAATAATCGGTGTATTTTTGTAGTTTAGATAAAATATCCATTTTTAATCACCTATGAACATACAATTCCATCTCCCTAGACATCTTTAATACTATTTAACACTCCTCATTTTTATAAATAAGCAGATCGTAATCTTCTGCTGTTTCCTGAATTACATATCCATATGAAAAGTTATTTAATTTTTCCCCATTCCTAATTGAAACACATGAAAACAGTGAGGAATTTTTAAGAATAGTAAGATATTCTTCTTGATTTTTAGGCTGATACCATATTGCTCCAATTTCGTCTATTCTTTTCCCCTCCTCGTCAAGAATCCACTTACTTCTTTCATATAATCTATCTAATACATAATTATATTCTTTCAAATCAATATTATATTTTTCTATTCCATGAAAAACTATTTTTTTAATATTATCTAATGAAATATTAATGGAAGAACTAATTCTCTTTGTTTTTTTTATTTGCAGAAATAATTTTTGCGCCGTTTCTTCATTTTTTGATTCTTTTACTAATTCTTTTAATATCTCCTTTTCAATCTTTAATTTTGCATCTGAATTATAATAGTAAATAATATCATCACAATAATATTCAAATGTTTCATCTATATCTTCTTGGGATACATTACTATTATCACCTATTTCATAATATTGAAATAATAATATTTCCTCTTCCCCTAATTCATCTTCAAGAATACTTAATTTTTGATTTACTGATAAAATTCCAAATTTCTCAACCCTTTTCATGGATTTTCCTTTACTTAATCGTCAAAACCCAAATATATAAATTTACAAAAGCAAAACTATCCAATATATACTTTTATGTCGTTTCTCATATCTTTTAATATTGTTCTCAATTCTTTAGATAAATTATCTATTCTTTCGATTATCTTCTTACCTTCTTCATTGTGGTTCTTTCTAATGATATATTCTTGAATTTTCATCAACTCTTCTAATACAAGATTAAAATCTTCTTTTTCAATTTCAATTCCACTTTGAAAACACTTTATCCATTTTAAATCTAAATCAATAATTATTGGATGCCAATACTCTCTAAATACTCTTTCTGTCGAAATTGGTACGTAATAATCATCCTCATTTTTATTAATTGGATTACTAATCATTAAACATATCGACATATTATTATTCCTTTCTAACCATAAAAATTACTTTAACTGTTAGTGTTAAAACTTGCTTGCTTACTATTTACCAAATATTGCTTCAAACGTATAATCAGGAAATTCTAATTGTAATTTTCTAATACTTTCACCAACAGCATTTCTTAATTCTGGTCCATCTCCATCTAATCTGAAAATAAACTTTTTAATTTCTTGTAATTCGGAAATATCAGGTACTCCATCAATAATATTTGTTTTAGCTTGCCTTGTTCCTATAGAATTCATTAAATTATTAATTCTATTTTTAGTCTTTGTGTAAATCTGCTTATCTGCGAATTGCTGTACTGTCTGTGTTGGCTTTCCTGTTTTGGGGTTAATAGTGTTTAGTCCTTTGGCAGTTTTATCCTCATAAAATATTTTGTTTTCTATATCTATCTCATCAAATTCGCCTAAACACTTACCTTTTGAATCAACAATTTCTATTTCTTTATTTAATTTTCTTATATCTGAATATATATCACCATTTCCCTTATACATAGCACTAGCTTTATTTGAACCGTTTTCGGCATTCATTATTTCCATATCATCCACTAAATCCGCTCCATTCCCCACCTCCCCTTCAATTTTATTAATTTTCACTCCACCTGTATCTACATTCGGTTTTTCTTTTATATACTCATTATATTTTCGAGAAAACAAATCAAAGTCATCGACATCATCCAACTGTCCTGTTGCCAAAGCAGGTTCCAATTCTGAACCAGATGAATTCAATCTCCTTCTAACCGCATTAACAATATCATCCGCTTTTTCTGCTGCCTCACCTACTTTATCCGATGACAGAAGCTTTTTCACATATTCTTCCACAGACGTTTGAAATGATTTCGCTGTACCGGCAACTCTGCCTGCTTTTTCTGCATCAACCGCCTGGTCTAAAATATCTTCAGCTTTTTCCATATCCGATGCCGAATCTAAAACATCCTCGGCCTTATCTATCTGGACAATTTGTTCTGCTATCTTTGACGCATCAACAGCATCATCCATATCTTCTACCTGATCCAGAATCTTTGCTGTCTTTCCGGCATCACCTGCCTGATCTCCTGCTTTTGCTGCAGCCAGTTCACCAAGAACAGCCGTCACTACTTCAAATGTAATGGCTCCAGCTACACGACTCTTTTCCTCTGCACTTCCATGGATAAATTTTTTGTTCAGTTCAGATATTACATAACTTCGAAATACTGGCACAGATTTCTCTGATTCATAAAAAAATTGATTTATTCCTTCCAATGCGGTGAATGGATCTGCAACTGCTCCAACCAATCCATCCACGGTTCCTAATACCCCAATTCCTAAAAAACCATTGAGAAATGACCCCGTTACAGATGCCGTATTGCTTTTTCCTTTGTCGTTATTCATAGCACTGGCATGAAATAATCCACCAGTGAAAGAAGATACAATGGGAATATCTTGATTATACACCTTATTTCCAAATTGATCTGCACTTTTCAAAAACTTTTCCCGTGCTTTCTGATGGGCATTTTCAGAAACTCGATTCATCCAGCTAAAAATAGGATATTCTTCCACAATGATTTTTCGGCTCTCCAACAAAAAATGCAGTCCTTGACTTAATTGCGTGTAAGGGTGTTGATAAACAAAAGGCTTCGTGTATACTTCCCCCTTAACAATCTCTACATATGTTTTTTGATATTCCTCCCATATCCCAGTAAGTATCCTTTGACCTTTTTCTCCGCTGCAGTCTATCTCATTCTGAATAGTATTATTAATGGATGTATATGCCTGGTTTACATTTTCACTGATTGTCTGTATAGAATTACCTATTGCATGTGTAGCGGTCTTTCTTGTATTTGATATGCTTGTTTTTGCTTTATCTGCACTTTCTTTTGTTTTCTGCTTGGCTGCATTGACACAGGACGGAATAGCTGCTTGAACTTTTTTTGCTGTTTTTCCTATTTGTTTTACGCAGGAAGGTATGGCTTCTACTGCTTTTTTTACCGTATTTGCTATATTTTCTTTAATCTTCCCTGCATTAGTATTTACTGCTTTTGTAATCTTATCTTTCGTAGCAGTTACTGCCTTTTTTACAGCTTTTGTTGCGGCGGGTATCGCTGCTTTTGCTTTATTCACCAGTTTTTTTAACATGCTTATCTCCTGCACTATTTCATGCAAATTTATTTTCTCTTCAAAATTATCCTTAGATTCTGTCCTCCTCATCTATTAAAATTTCCAGACAAGCTCTGATTTCTTTGTATATTTTGTAAATTATGCTATATATTCATCCCATTTTCGATGAAATATGATAAGAAATATAATCTCGAACTGTAACTTCTTTCTTTAAAACCTCCACATATTTTTCAAGTCAATTATATTTTCTATTTATCTAACATTTGTCAAATAACTAGCAAGAATACTTGCCAATACTCCTTCTGAAAAACTAATCAAATGATTTTTAACACATGTAGTAAATTCTTTTAGATCCCATTTTTGTTTCCTCAAAATTTTTTGTATTTCCAGATATTCAGATGATGATGTATTCATTGTCTGTGCTTCTTTCGATAATTCATTTAATACTGAATCAATTCTAACATTTTTAAGTACAACTGCATGTCCAAATATCTTTGCATTTTCTAGCACAATATCAATTGGTGTATCTGTAGAACTTTTAATTGTTAAATCATTTAACACTTCTGCATTCCCACCAATTTCTATTCCTGCCATATTTATATTTATTCCCATTAAATATTCCTCCCTTGTGAAGCAATAAGATGATTTAATACATTTGCATTTCCGCTTATTTTCGCATTTCGAAGATCTATCATAACATTTTGTTCTCCTACTCCTCCTTCAATAAATATCTGTTTTAACACTTGTAATACAGTCTGAAGAAACGACTGATTCGCAAAAATAATACATAAACTATATCCCGAGTTCATTACTATTTTCAAAACTTTTTTTGAATCACGGCTTTGATTTTCATCATACCAAAAATATGACCATCCCATACACACCATTAATAACAAGACTCCAATACCAGCATTAAACTTCATCATTACAAAACTAGCAATTAAAGTAAGTAGTATAATTCTAGGAAATTTCAATGGTTCTAATGGTGAAGTAGAAATAAATGAAACATTTGACAGCTGAATCATTGTATCTTCCCAACTCATAATATTCCCTTTAATTAATAATTGTTCTGTTTCAATACTTTTTTCTTTTTCCATAACATTCCCTTCTTTAAAACACACATTTTATTTTTTTATTTCCTCCCATCAAAAAAATTCAATTCCCATGTATCATCTTCAAAGTCAAAGAAGGTTTCTTTTCCCTTATATAAAAGTTCTCCATCCCTCAGAATCGGCAATACCACAAAGCCCCATCGTTTTCTGGATACCCATACAAAAAATTTCATTTCTCCTTCAAGGATTATATCTGTTTCCTCTTGGATTAC
>ERZ808037.2238-NODE-2238-length-10366-cov-3.372923_pt1 | contig 10366 bp, 10 predicted proteins | sample MGYA00380190_ERZ808037 | MGnify/ENA primary metagenome ERZ808037 (study PRJEB31490, sample SAMN06133399) | mouse gut metagenome | isolation source: J9 | host: mice | place: China: Chengdu | collected 2015-05 ...
CCCGCAACCAGCGTTCAGAGAATATACGGACGAATCATTGCGCGTCCGGAAAACCTCTGAAAGGATAAGGGCTGGATGGGGGATGCGGAACTGGAATAGGAGAATATATAGATGAATCATGTGGAATGGAAAGAAAGGGAAAGGATGTATGCCTGCTGGCTGTGCAATTTTCCCGGCATAAGCAACAGCCAGATGCACCGTCTCCTGGAACTTTGCGGCAGTCCGGAGACCTTGTACCTGGCGGGAAAGGACAAATGGGGCCAGGTGCTGTCCCCCAAACAGGTCGGGTCTTTGGTGGAATACACCGCAAAATGGCAGCCCGAGACTGAATACCGCAAAATGCGGGAGGAAGGAATAGAACTGGTGACCATGGCGGACGAGGAATATCCCCGGCGTCTGAGGAACATTCCGGATGCGCCTTACGGCTTGTTCCTCCGGGGGAGGCTGTTAAAGGATGACGCGCCCTCTGTGGCCCTCATCGGAGCCAGAGAATGCTCTGAGTACGGAAAGTATGTGGCAAGACAGTTGGGTGCGGCCCTGGGGCGGCGCGGCGTCACCGTCATCAGCGGCATGGCCAGGGGCATTGACGGCATGGGGCAGGAAGCCGCCATGGAGACAGGGGGCTATTCTATCGGAGTGCTTGGCTCCGGCGTGGATGTCTGTTATCCCGCCCAGAACAGGGATATCTACACGAAGCTGATCAAAACCGGGGCCATCCTGTCCACCTATCCGCTGGGAACTCCCGCCCGCCCTCAGAATTTCCCGCCCAGGAACCGTATCGTCAGCGGTCTGGCCGATGCGGTAGTGGTGGTGGAGGCCAGGGTGAAAAGCGGCACGCTGATCACCGTGGACATGGCGCTGGAGCAGGGAAGGGAAGTGTATGTGGTGCCCGGGCGGGTGACGGACAGGCTCAGCGATGGCTGCAACCGCCTGATCAAACAGGGAGCCGGTGTGCTGCTCAGTCCCGAAAGCTTTCTGGAGGAAATCTGGCAGCTGTGGCAGGAGGGTAAGAGGCAGACATCGGAGGGCGCAGCGCCCCGCATGACGGCGGCACAGGAGGAACGCCAGAAGAAAGGAAAGAAAAGCGCCCTTAAGGAGGAACGCCTGGAGTCCCCGGAGCCTTTGGAACCCCCAGAATCTCCAGAGTCCCCAATCTGTTTCGGACAGCAATCTGTAGTGGAGGGCCTGGAGCTGGCGAAGCTTTACAAAGCGCTGGACTTCTATCCAAGGTCCCTGGAGGAAATCCGCCAGAACCTTCCCGGGGAATATTCCAACAGGCAAATTGTGGCCGGACTCATGCAGCTATGCATGGAGAATCTTGCGGTTCAGATGAGCCCGGGGTACTTCTGCAGTAAAAAGCCTTAAGAAGGGTGTGTATATTTTTATTACAATATGTTGTATGCCAGTGCTAAAAACCATCATTTTATATTTACATCCCCTCAAGACGGCTCTGACGATTAAAAATATTTTAAAGAAGCACCTCTCGTTTTTCAGGGAAATGCGAGATAATAGAGTCGTCAGAGCTGGCGCCTTTTTTCATTGACACATGGGCATACTTTGAAATATAATAGAAGCACAAAACAAATACGGAAAAGCATATTTTTAAATAAGGAGGACATAAACCATGTTAGCAGTAAAATCTGTAAATGTCCAGGATAATTTTAAAGAATGGTGCGATAAAATAAGCATGGGAGAGACCGTTGTTATCTCAAGACCACGAAATGAAAACATCTGCATGATAAGCGAAACTGAATATAAAGCCTTGCAGAAAGCAAAAAGAAATGCTGAATACCTGTCCAAAATAGATAAAAGCGTAGAAAACCATGAAAAAGGCGATACCATTTCATTTTCTATGGAAGAATTAAAAGCTATGGAATCCGAAGACTGGAAACCAACAGAAAGAATTTTGGAATTTGAGCGGAAGCACGGCATACAAAGGAACGGAGAGTCTACGGAATGAATGATCTGACTTTTGATTCAGGAGGCTGGAATGATTACCTATACTGGCAGACGCAAGACCGCAGGACACTAAAAAGGATAAACAACCTTCTTGACGATATAAAGCGTAATGGGGCATTACAGGGCATCGGAAAGCCGGAACTGTTAAAGCATGAAAAATCAGGGCTGTACAGCAGACGGATTGACGAAGCGAACCGCCTTGTATACAGCATAGACGAATTACAGAATATCCGCATCATATCTTACAAAGGGCATTACGAAGATTGAATATAATATATACATGCCGAAACATCCATTAGTTCAATTTATATATCATATAGTTTCTTCCATGCCCGGTAGCCGCGGCTGAAACGGTGCCCCAGGTTGTAGCCATGGCTCTTCTGGGTATTGAACCCCTCATTTTCGACTGCCCACCTTCGCCTCCCGGCTTTCGACAGCTCTTTTACGCTCCTTTTCGTTACAGGCAGGTCTGTCAGGAAATAGAACGGGAATCCAGGGAACAGAAGCATCGGAGACTGCTACAACAGCCCTCTAGAGTTTCATGTTGCTTTTTCAGGAGGATTCCTTTATAGTAGAGAGAGGACATATTTTGAGCAATCAGCGAATCCGTGGAAACGGCAGATCCGATTACCAGAAAGGCAGTGCTGTGCCTACGCGGATTCAGGGAAAGAGACAGGCCGGAAAAAAGGAGACTTCCATGCATAGAGAGAATACCAGAATAGTACAGATAGGTGACAGACAGATAGGAGGGGGCAATCCCATCCTGATTCAGTCCATGACCAATACCAGGACCCAGGACGTCCAGGCCACAGTGGCTCAAATCCATGCGCTGGAGCAGGCGGGCTGCGAAATCATCCGCTGTACGGTGCCGGACATGGAAGCTGCCAAAGCCCTGGCCGAAATCAGGCGGCAGATTCATATCCCGCTGGTGGCGGACATCCACTTCGACTACAAGATGGCCATCGCCGCCATAGAGAACGGTGCCGACAAGATTCGCATCAATCCCGGCAACATCGGCGGCCCGGACAAGGTGAAGGCCGTGGTGGAAGCTGCAAAAGAGCGGCAGATCCCCATCCGCGTGGGAGTCAACAGCGGCTCCCTGGAGAAAGCCATCCTGGAGAAGTACGGCGGGGTCACGGCGGAGGGCATCGTGGAGAGCGCCCTGGACAAAGTGAAAATGATAGAAGAAAACAACTACGAAAACATAGTCATCAGCATCAAGTCTTCCGATGTGCTCATGTGCGTAAAGGCCCATGAACTGCTGGCTGCCCGGACAGATTACCCACTCCATGTGGGCATCACTGAAGCCGGAACGGTGTGGAGCGGCAATATCAAATCCTCCATAGGGCTGGGGCTGATTCTCCATCAGGGCATCGGCGACACCGTCCGCGTTCATCTGCGGGTAAAAGAGGGCAACCGTGAGCGTATCCAGGTCTTCGAAGGCACCGTCATCGCCAAGAAGCACGGCGGCATCGAGGAGACCATCACCGTGCGCCGCATCTCCTATGGCGTCGGTGTGGAAAAGGTGTTCCCCATCCACGCTCCCACCATTGAGAAGATCGAGACCGTCCGCAAGGGTAAGGTCCGCCGCGCGAAGCTCTATTACCTGCGCGACCGCGTGGGCAAGAGCGCTAAGGTCAAGGAGCGCATCTGAGTCTTGGATATTGGGCTGTGGAGAGGCAACTGCCTCTCCACAGCCTTTTTAGTAAGTATTTCTTCTGCAATACCGGAGCTCGCATCTCTATGCCGCAGAGTATAATATGTGAAAAATAACAAATTTAATTTGCGTTTTTCCTTGATATGATGTATAAAATGTGGTACGCTGTGATTATGAAGACTGGAAGGAGGGTAGGGGGCCGCACGCTGATCCAGGAATTCAGAAAGAAGAATATGATGAGGGAGGAACCATAATGTCACGCAGACGCATTTATAAAGCTCTCGCCGCATGCTTAGTCCTCGCTACACTTCTCTCAGCATTCCCTGCAATGGCAGCCGGTACAGAGGCTGCCGACAGCGTATACCGCAACGGAAACATCTATACTGTGGATGAGGCATTTTCCAAGGCCACCGCGCTGGCGATCAAAGGCGACCGCCTGGTCTATGTAGGCGGTGAGGCCGGTGTGGAGGCTTACATCGGTCCCGATACCAAGGTTGTCGATTTGGGTGGAGAGACGGTCATTCCAGGCTTGGTGGAGGGACATATGCACGTGGCTGGCTTGGGCAGCAGTCTGATGAATCTGGACTGCTTCTGGATGCCCAAGCAGGCGATTTTGGATCTAGTCAAGGCGGCCGCCGAACAGGCAAAGCCAGGGGAGTGGATCCAGGGCCGCGGCTGGATGAACACAGTATGGGAGGACACCAGCTACCCTACAAAGGAGGAGTTGGACGCGGTTGCCCCAAACAACCCAGTATTCCTGACCCGGGCATGCGGGCATATGGGCTGGGCCAACAGCAAGGCCATCGAGTTGGCTGGGATTACCCCCGATACGCCAAATCCCCAGGGCGGCGAGTACCTGAAGAATGCAAATGGAGAGCTGCTGGGCTGTATGACCGATACCGCCATGAATCCCATCCGGGAGCTGATTCCAGAGCTGACGGTGGAGCAGATGCAGGAAGGCCTGCTGAAAGCGCAAGAGCAGCTATTCTCTTATGGGCTGACCTCTGCGATGGATGCAGGCAACAGCATTGAGGTATATAACGAGGTCTTTGTACCCCTGTATGAGTCCGGAGAGTTGAAGCTGCGTGTCTACGGGATGATTTCCCACACATCTGCCGCAGGAGAGACCGCCGAGTATTTGAAGAGCCATCCCATTGACAATGAGAATTACGAGCCTTTATACAACAATCATCTCAGTCTGCGCTGCGTAAAAATGTTTGCGGATGGGTCTTTGGGTGCCCGTTCTGCCGCCATGCTGGAGCCCTACTCCGACCGTGAGGGCCATATCGGCGATTACCGCTATACACAGGAACAGGTGAACGAAGTCGTTAAGGTGGCCTATGACGCCGGTTATCAGATTGCGACCCACTGCATCGGTGACGGCGCCAACAACCAGATGATCAACGCCTATGAGGCAGCCATCAAGGCCAATCCCCGGGATGACCACCGTCTGCGCATTGAGCACTTCCAGATTGTGGCACCCACTGACATTGACCGCGCCATCAGCCTGGGAATTCTGCCCTCTATGCAGACTACACACGCTACCTCTGACATGCTGGTGGCGGAGGATCGCGTGGGTAGTGAGCGCATCAAGGGGGCCTATGCCTGGCGTACCATTTTGGACAAGGGCAGTGTGATTCCCAACGGCTCCGATGCTCCGGTCGAGCTGGTAAACCCCTACCACGGTATCTATGCAGCCGTGACCCGCACCAACCGCCTGGGTGAGCCAAAGGGCGGCTGGCATATTGAAGAGGCCATGACCCGTGAGGAGGCCCTGCGTTCCTTTACCAACTGGTCTGCCTATGCAGAGTTCAATGAGGATATCAAGGGTTCCCTGGAGGTCGGCAAGCTGGCGGACTTTGCAGTGATTGACCGTGATCTGATGACCTGCCCCGCAGAGTACATCAAGGACACCCAAGTGCTGCTTACCGTCTCCGGAGGTGAGGAGGTCTACCGCAAGGATGCCTCTGTTCCCACAGTGATGTGGAATGGCCTGGTTCAGTCCTTCAACAACAAGCTAGTTGTGGAGCCCGGGAAAATCTGGGTTCCTCTGAACGACATTGTGAACGGTATCAGTGCAGAAAAGCGCACAGAAGGCTCCAGCGTTCTGGTTACGCTGGATGGCAAGTCGGTTAAGCTGCCCGTCAAGACTGTGGACGGCGTAGAGTATGTCGCCGTGCGCGCCCTCTTTGAGGGCCTGGGCCGCAACGTGACCTGGTATGCACCCAGTAACTGCGTCTCCATCGGCTGGCTCAAATAGTACGATCCAAAGCCGCTAAAAAGTGTCCGGCCATTGGCCGGGCACTTTTTATGCGTCTTTGCCCTTTTCAAATACCGGAGCATTGTGTATAATACAAGAATATTCGGTAGAGAGGGTGAACGCGTGAATATTCAGTGGTATCCTGGCCATATGACCAAAACCAGGCGGCAGATCCAGGCGGATCTCAAACTGGTGGATCTGGTGGCGGAGATCATAGACGCCCGCATCCCTATCTCCAGCCGTAACCCTGATATTGACGAACTGGTGGGGGAGAAACCCCGCCTGATCGTACTCAACCGGGCGGATCAGGCCGATCCGGCCATGAACCGGGTATGGACTGACTGGTTCCGCAGACAGGGCTGGGCGGTGCTGGAGACCAACGCCAGAGACGGCAAGGGAGTTGGCCAGTTCTCCACCGTCATCCGGCAGGCGCTGAAGGAGAAGCTGGAGCAGTGGAAGGCCAAGGGGCTGGTGGGCCGCCCCGTGCGGGCCATGGTGGTGGGGGTCCCCAACGTGGGAAAGTCCACCTTCATCAACCAGGTGGCCAAGCGGAAGTCCGCCAAGGCGGGCAACCGGCCGGGCGTCACCCGGGGCAAACAGTGGGTAAGTGTGGATGCCGGGCTAGAGCTTTTGGATACCCCAGGCATCCTCTGGCCCAAGTTTGAGGACGAGACTACCGGCATCCATCTGGCCTTTACTGGCGCTGTAAAGGACGAAATCATGGATCTGGAGACCCTGGCCTGTCACCTCATTGAGCTGCTGGCCCGGCGCTACCCCCAGGCGCTGGCCGAGCGGTATAAGCTGGAGGCTGACCCAGGGCTGCCTGGCTGGGAGCTGCTGGAGCTCTGCGGCAAAAAGCGGGGCTTCCGGATCTCTGGCGGCGAGGTGGACACCGAGCGCATGGCGAAGGTGCTTCTGGACGAGTACCGCTCCGGCAAGCTGGGAAACTTGACATTTGAGACGCCCCAAGATCTGGAGAGCCGGGAGGCGGCCCATGGCAGAGATTGACCGCTGGGCGCTGGAGCGGGCCTGCTGGGCGAGGGGGATCGCCCTGGTGTGCGGCTGTGACGAGGCGGGGGCGGGCCCGCTGGCCGGCGCGGTCTACGCCGGGGCGGTCATTCTGCCCCCCGAGTGCTCCATTGAGGGACTCAACGACTCCAAGCAGGTGACTCCCAAGCGACGGGATGCCCTGTACGACACGATCCGAACCGTGGCGGTGGCCTGGGCGGTGGCCCGGGTAGAGGCCGAGGAGATTGACGCTACCGATATCCTCAGCGCCCGCATCAAGGCCATGCAGATGGCCATCGACCGCCTGGAGCCCGCACCCGGCTTTGCGCTGATCGACGGCAACCGGGACCACGGCAAGACGGCGGCTATCCTCCTGGAGCACCAGACGGTTGTAAAGGGAGACAGCCTTTCGGCATCGATCGCCGCAGCCTCTATCCTGGCCAAGGTGAGCCGGGACCGCTATATGGAGCAGATGGCGGAACGCTACCCGGAATATGAGTTCGAGCGCCACAAGGGCTACGGCACCAAGCGGCACTATGAGCTGCTGCGCCGGTACGGCCCCTGTCCCATCCACCGGCGGACCTTTTTGAAGAAGCTGTGAGCGGGGGAGAGGCAAAGCTGCTGGGCCGCTGGGGGGAGGCGCTGGCGGCGGCGGAACTGAGGCGAAAGGGCTGGAAGATCTTGGCGGCCGGATACCGCAGCCGGTTTGGGGAAATTGACCTCATAGCAGCTACTGACAAGTATTTATCCTTTATAGAAGTAAAGCTTCGGACGGAGGAGCGCTTTGCCCTCGGACGGGAGGCGGTGGATCGCCGGAAGCAGGCCCGCCTGCGCGCCACGGCGGAGCTCTATCTGGCGGAGCACCCGGAGGAGGCGCGCCAGCCCCGCTTTGACGTGGCGGAGATCTACGCCCCCCAGGGCACCGCCACCCGCCGCGCCCGGATCACCTGGCTTGAAAATGCATTTTAGGGGGAGTTCCAGATGGAGCGGTATGCAATTGATTTGTTTGGCGGACACTGTGACGCGGTGTTTCTGCGCTATCTCTCCGGCGGAGGCCTGCGCCGGAACGACGGCCATGTGGATCTGGAGCGTATGGGGAAATACCGCCGCTGCGCCCAGTTTTTCGCCCTGTTCGGAGAGCCGGAGCCCACCCCGGTTCGGGATCTCAGCGGGAAAACCCACCGGGAGCTCTTTCTGGAGGAGTACGCGCTCTTTGAGCGGGAAATGGCGGCCAATGCCGATCTAGCAGCCTTTTGCCGCACTGGCGCGGAGGCGGAGGCGGCCTTTCGGTCGGGGCGGCGGGCGGCCTTCCTCTCGGTGGAGGGGGCGGAGCTGCTGGACTGCTCCCTGGAGCGGCTGGAGGAGGCCCACGCCATGGGGGTTCGGGCCGTTAACCCCACATGGAACCACGTCAACGCCCTCTCCGGCACGAATGCAGAGGAGCCGGAGCGGGGGCTGACGCCTCAGGGCAGGGCGTTCGTCCGCAAAATGGAGCGGCTGGGCATGCTGGTGGACGTGTCCCACCTGTCGGATCCAGGCTTCTGGGACGTGGCGGAGGAGCTGAGCGGCCCCTTTTTTGCCAGCCATTCCAATGCCCGGGCGGTCTTTTCTCATCCCAGGAACTTGACCGATGAGCAATTTACTGCCATAATAGACCACAACGGAGTGGTTGGCCTTAACCTCTACGCCAACTTCCTGGGGGAGCGGGCCGACCTGGACACCGCCATCGCCCACCTGGAGCACTGGCTGGAGCTGGGGGGCGAGCGGACCGTCGCTTTGGGCGGCGATCTGGACGGCTGTTCCAGCCTGCCGGAGGGGATCACGGGTATTCAGGATCTGGACCGGCTGTGGGAGCGGCTGCTGCAGCGGAATTACAGTGAGGCGCTGGTGCGCGCCCTGTTTTTTGAGAATCTGATGAGGGTTGTGAGCGAAGTATGTACTATGTAAGCACGAGGAACAAGGAAGACCGGCGCACGGCGGCGGAGGCAATCGCCCAGGGACTGGCTGTGGACGGCGGCCTGATGACCCCTGAGGTATTTCCAAAGCTGTCCCACAACGCCCTGGACACCATGCGGGACATGTCCTATCAGCAGCGGGCCGTCTATGTGATGAACTCCTATCTGGACGACTTCACGGCCTCTGAGCTGTCTGCCTATGCGGACAAGGCCTACGGCGGAGAGAAGTTCGATGTGAAGGAGGTGGCACCCGTTCGGGCGGTGGACGAAAACACCTACTGTCTGGAGCTGTGGCACGGCCCCACCTGTGCCTTCAAGGACATGGCCCTGCAGATGCTGCCACACCTGCTCTCCGCCTCCCTGGTGAAAAACCAAGAGGAGAAGACGGTGTGCATCCTGGTCGCCACCTCCGGTGACACGGGCAAGGCCGCCCTGGAGGGCTTCAAGGACGTGGACAAGACCCGCATCCTGGTGTTCTACCCCAAGGACGGTGTTTCCGCTATTCAGGAGCTGCAGATGAACACCCAGGAGGGAGACAACGTAGGGGTTTGCTCCGTGGCAGGCAACTTCGACGATGCCCAGACCGGTGTCAAGCGCCTGTTCTCCGACGAGGTCCTGCGGGAGAAGCTGGCCGGCCGCGGCTTTTTCCTCTCCTCGGCCAACTCTATCAACTGGGGTCGCGTCCTGCCGCAGATCGTCTACTACATCTCCGCCTACTGTGATCTTCTGCGGGAGGGGCGGATTCAGAAGGGGGAGCGGAGCAACGTCTGCGTCCCCACCGGCAACTTCGGCAACATCCTGGCCGCCTACTACGCCAGAGAGATGGGCGTGCCCATCGGCAGGCTTATCTGCGCCTCCAACAGCAACAATGTACTGACCGACTTCCTGTGCACCGGCGTGTACGACCGCAACCGCACCTTCTACAATACGATGTCCCCCTCTATGGATATCCTGATCTCCTCCAACCTGGAGCGGCTGCTCTTCTCCCTGTCCAACCACGATGACGCCGAGGTGCGCGGGTACATGGAGGAGCTGGCCCGGTCCGGGCGGTATGAGGTGAGCCCCGCCATCAAGGGCAGGCTGGAGAAGCTCTTCGCCGCCGGTTTCTGCGACGACGATCAGACACAGAAGGCCATCGGCCGCATGTGGCAGGAGCACCGTTACCTGATTGATCCCCACACCGCCGTGGCCTTTGACGTGCTCGACCAGTACCGGCGGGATACTGGTGACACTACCCCCACCGTGGTGGTGTCCACCGCCAGCCCCTTCAAGTTCTGTGACAGCGTGCTGGGCGCCCTGGGCGTGAGCGAGCTGGCCGCCGGCACGGCCATTTTGGACCAGCTCTCCCAGCAGACCGGCGTACCTGTCCCGGCGCCCTTGGCTGTCCTGAAGGACAAGACGGTCCGCTTTGGCCGGAGCGTCACCAAAGAGCACATGGTGGACCAGGTGCTGGAGATGCTGCGCTGAATGGCTCTCTACGCAATCGGGGACACCCACCTTTCCCTGTCCTCCAATAAGCCCATGGAC
>ERZ808037.2239-NODE-2239-length-10352-cov-3.299367_pt1 | contig 10352 bp, 10 predicted proteins | sample MGYA00380190_ERZ808037 | MGnify/ENA primary metagenome ERZ808037 (study PRJEB31490, sample SAMN06133399) | mouse gut metagenome | isolation source: J9 | host: mice | place: China: Chengdu | collected 2015-05 ...
AATGTGACTTGCCAGGCCTGGCGGAAGACGCTGTATATATAGTAACATAAAAAGGTCGACAGCGGAATGCCTGTCAGGATTCCGATCAGAAAATGGGTGATGTTTTCCATGATGAGGAGCCGGAACAGACCGCCCGGGCTCTGCCCTGCCGACCACAGAATCGCCAGTCCTCTTTTTCTTTCCATATATTGAAATATCATTATGCTGAAGATATTCAATACGGCCATGAAAAAGAGCGTCAGGCAGATTGCGTTCATCGCCTTGTGGATTCCCTCCATGGACGAATACCATTCCTGTAGGATTTTACGGGTGTAGGTCAGTTGCCCCAGCGGGCTTTCCATCGGGGTTTCGCTCAGCTGTTTTTCCAGACGGCGAAAAACAGCTTCCCCTTTCTCGGGAAACCCCTCCTTATATTCGTCTCTATCTTTATATTCGTCTCTATCTTTATATTCGTCCCTATCCCTATATCCGTCCACATATCCACCCTCAGGTTCATCTTCAAATCCGTCCCTGAGACCGTCTTCAAATTTCCCACAGACCTGGAACATCCCGTACCTGATATCTGACGGACAGATGTTTCCTATGCTGCTCAGGGGCAGAATCAGGGACAGGTTTCCGGTAAAGTCGATTCCATCCGGTATTTCATCGATTATCACATCGGGTATGATATATTTAGTCGTATCAGGCTCATATTCGCCTGTGAAATCATAGTACACCTCTACATTGGAAGCGGCTGCCCCATCCGTCAATAGAGGGGTTTCCCGGAAAAATACATCTGCTTTTTCTGACCAGCGGCTTCTGTTCGTGTATCTGTTCAACAGAATTGCGGAGACGGGCATTCTGCCGTCCTGTGCAGTTGCTTCTTCTATATCTTCAATATTGACGCCTTGCAGATACTTTTTAGACGTATCATCGTCCTCATGTGATATCTGCAGACATTGTTCAAACATTTCGTCCTCTACAAACAATATGTTTGCATCCACCGTCAGCACATGTTCCTCCGCTTTGTTGTCAGCATCTATCCAAACATCCCCGCTTCCGGTTCCATCGCTCTCCTCCCAGCCTGCTTCTTTCAGAGCATCCCGCAGTTCATCGCTGATAGCATCCGTTTTTATGCTGGCCCTCGTATTCAGGGAAACGCAGATTATGGAGCCTCCCTCGTCGCAATCCGCCAATCTCCTGTACTCCCGCAGCGCCGTCTCCAGCTCCTCCTGGTCTTGCGGGCTGCAATTATACTGAATCCCATACCTCGCGTACAGTCCGGACTGCTGCACGGAAATATTGGTGTCAATCAGGTACCCCGCCGGTACATACAGCAAGATTGCAGCTATGACGCTGACTGCAATCCTCACATACTGTCCCCGGTTAGCATGACAGTATCGCCCTGTCATATACCACAGAAAACCGAAGCGGAGCCGCGTTTTTTCCTTTTTCCTGTGGGCTTTCTTTTTTCTCAGGTGCATCCCTTTCCCCTTAGGAGCTGCGCAGAAAGAAATTCGCTTTGATTTATTCCCTGACAATTCCTTATGCCCGCGGGACGCTGCCCACAACGGTTTGATGCCGCAGATACAGGAGGCCAGGAACAGCCATAGCATGACTCCTCCGGTCATCCAAAACGGCGCCACATGCCGGATGCCCATTTTGTTTCCCAGCAGAACCGCAAGCATGCAGCTCACCGGCACTGCCGCGAAAGAAAGAATCATTATCTCCATAATCTCCATATGGACTATATCCCGGAATCCCGCCCCCAGCGAAATCAGCCTGGTCAGGCTCCGCCATCGCTGCGAAAAGGTCAGGGAAAACAGATTTCGCAACAAGATGCCCGCACAGGATGTCACAAGGAGCAGCAGAACCACAATCAGCAAAATCAATATCTTTTGGGTGGAATCATACTCTGCCGCTTCGTCCGCCCCGCTGTGAACCTGTCTCCAGAAATCATATCCCAGGCTTCCGAACGCAGTCAGCAGAAAACCGGAGAACAGCATCCCGCACAGAATCGCCGCTGTGCGAAGCTTCTGTTTTCTAAGGAATCGCAGCGTCAGCCACAGGTTCCATTTTCCTGTCTTTCTTTTCGGATTGCCGTAATTTCTCACTCTGTTTTCAGCATATTTATCTTTCATCCCCCATGCACCTCGTCTCCCGCTATCCTCCCGTCCATCATGCGGACATTCCTCGTCGCTGTCCCGGCAATATAATCGTCATGTGTGACCAGGATGACCGTCATGCCTTTCTGTCTGTTCATATCATAAAAAAGTTCCAGCAGTTCGTCCCTCTTTGCGGAATCCAGGTTTCCGGTGGGCTCATCCGCCAGCAAAAGGGCGGGACGGTTGACCAGAGCCCTGCCCACAGCGATTTTCTGCTGCTGGCCCCCGGAGAGCTGAACAGGATAGGTGTCCTTTTTTTCTTCTATGCCAAGGATTTCAAATATTTCATCCACCCATTCCTCCTCTACCCGGCGGCCATCCATAAGCGCGGGCAGAATCAGGTTTTCCCTGGCGGTAAGCTCCGGGACAAGATTGTAGAATTGATAGACGATTCCCACATACCGTCTTCTGTACAGGGCAAGGCTGGACTGCGTCCTTTGGTACAGGGATTTCCCCCGGACAGAAATGCTGCCTGACGAAGGTCTGCTCAATCCTCCAATCATGTGCAACAGGGTAGACTTGCCGCAGCCGGAGGGCCTGGTGACGGCAACGAATTCGCCGCTTTCCACTTCCAGGGACAGATTGGATACCGCGGCCACCTTTTCCTCTCCCGATGAATAAACCTTTGAGACGTTTTCTAATCTGATAAGACACATGCTGATACCTCCTTGATGTAAAGCGTCATGTAGTTTGGCGTACAGCCCAACATGATGCTCAACAGGCTCATATTTGGTCGTACACAATTTGCCGCTTTAATCATAAGAGAATAATGCGTGAGATTTGTTACAAGATTTTTGGGGAAAAATCAAAGAAATGATTCAATTATCCAAACTCTATAATAAAAATCAGCAGACTGCTCCCATCCAAAGGAACTGTCTGCCGGTCTGTTTTAGAAATATTTCATACGTAGGTTATTTTTTCAGTCTTTCTATCACACAGCTTTGAGGTTTGTCAGCATTGTCCTTATCATAGTTTATCCCCACTGTCAATATCTCACCTGTATATCCCTCCAACGCCTGTGTGTAGTGCCTGTCCTTTATCTGCCGTATGGCAGTATGGACAGTCTTGTCGTATTTCAGCTCTACCACAAGCGCCGGCTTCTTCACGGACGGCAGGGGCAGAAATACCACATCAGCAAATCCATGGCCTGTGGGCAGCTCCCTGATAAGCCTGTAGTCCTTTCTTGCGCTGTAATAGGCAAGTCCTATAGCAGCAAGCAAATTCTTGTCCATAAATTCATCGGACAAAAATTGCGAATTCTCATCGTTATAAGTCAGAATAGAAGCCGCTTCTGTATGCGCCTGATCAAGCCCCCTGGCAACGCTGTCCGCATCGCCGTCCAGCGTATCTTCCAGCAGCTTATCCGATGCCTTTAAAATGCGCACAATTTCCGGCCAGCCGCTGACGCTCATGGCATTTTCAAACTCGCCGATGATTTCCTTATTGGGGATGAACGCCATTTCTTCCTCTGAATCATAAGCCAGATACCCTAAATGAATCAACAGCGTAAGCACATCATCCTTTGTCCTGAAGTTCCGCATGTCATTCTGGAAACTCCGCGTGTTGACTTTGACATGTCCGCCGCCCAGCATCTGTACAATATCTGAACGAAGTCCGTCAAAATCCATGTCGATATAGATTTTCAAAGCTTCATAGGTTTCCGTTGATATCCAGTAGTTTGAAAAATCTGCAGCTCATCGCTTCCACCACGGACTTTGGATTATATATATGCTTGTACCTTTTAAACTGATATCCGTCATACCAGCTGCTGGCTTCTGCAAAGTCCATATCGAAACGCCCGCAAAGTCCCTCTACTTCCTCCTCTGTAAAGCCGGTATATTCCTCAAAGCCCCTCTGATCCGTCATCGAATATTCCCGAAACATATTCAATGCCGAATGCAAATCCAACTCCGTTGGATTGCCATATTTCTTCACAGGCAGAATGCCCGTCATATAGACAAGCGCGACATATGGCTGGTCTTTTAGAAGATTTCTTAAAAAATCCAAATATTGTCTCTGCAGCGCCTCCGACTCCTGTCGCTCGCGCATGACGCAGTCCCACTCATCTATCAGAAAGATGAACTCCTTATCCGTCCTGGCGTAAATCTTCCGAAACGCAGCGGCAAGTCCCATCTCCCGCCCTTGTAAGATTTCCCCGTATTCTTCCTTTAACTCTTCCAGCACTTCCTGTTCCAGGTATTCCGTCACCCCTCCGGAAGAAGACTCTATCAGGAACTGCTGCATATTCAAAAATATCACATCATATCGGTTCAAATGCTCCTCATAGGTAGGGTTATCCGCAATCTTATATCCGGCAAACAGCTCTCTGGAATCACAGCCCCGGCTGTAATAGGCGGCCAGCATTTTCAGCGTCATGGATTTTCCAAAACGCCTGGGCCTACTGACACAGATAAACTGCTCCTCCGTGTCAATCAGTTTATTCGTACATGCAATCAGTTCTGTCTTATCCACATAAATTTCAGAACGAATGGATTTCCAAAAGCCCTTGTTCCCCGGATTCAGATAAATACCCATAAACTACCGCCACCTCTCAAAAACCAAGCCTTTCACTTGCCACAATTCTAACATAAAAGCGTCTTCGATTCAACCAAGACATTAGAACTGCCAGAGGCAAAGGGGGTGTTCGAGATTCTGTCAAGTGGTGTTCCCTCTTTCGTTACCGAAGCCACATCAGGGATTGTCTTGCTTGTGTTCAATTTCATCATCCTTGGGCTGGAGGAAAATACCGGCATAGCCGCTTCGCGGTCATCACCGTGATATCTCTTGTGGTGGTCGCCATCTATACAGGACTGTCCCAGGGGATTCAGCCAACCATCAGCCTGAACCACGGAGCCGGCAATCCGTCCAATATGAGATGCATCTTGAAGTACGCCCTGATTACGGTGCTTCTTTCATCGGACGCAATCTATACAGTGCTGTTTTTCGGTGCGTCGCGGCTTGTATCGGACATCATGCAGAAGAGATATCGGAAGATGTCCATGACCGGGATGCCTGAGTTGTTTACATGCATTTCTTCATCATTTCTGCGTCATTAAGTGCTAAATCCAATAAGTTACTTAAAATTCTGGAATAATCTGCTCCCAAAGCCTTAATCTTTTTCATATTGCCTGGCGATATTCCTATCGTCACAGTATTTGCTTTATGAAATTGCTTCAGCATCTCATTAGTCATCTCCGGGCAATCGTCGTCAAAGACTATAGGCATTTTCTCTGCCTCTTCAAGTTCGGCTATTTCCTCAGGTGTCAATTCCGGCGGCAAACTATTCATCATAACTTTCGCCATACTCATACCTCTCTTTCTCGGACTCTGTCGCCCGCCTGGCTGATATTATACGAACCACATCTCCTTTTTTAAAAGTACACACAACAAAAAGCACTTTTCCTACCTTGCCCAAGACATCATACCTATCTTCGTGGGGATGTTCCTCATCATGCCGTATCAACTTGTTATCATCGGCAAATACTTTTGAAGCAGTCTCAAAACGTATTCCATGCTTCCTGAAATTTGCTGCAGCTTTCTCATCATCCCATTCAAAAACTGTATTGAAGTAATCAAAATCAAAATATTCGTACATATTCAGGCTTCTCCTTCCTCTCACTTTGACCCAGGAAGTCTAAACTTTACGGTCTTCCGCAATTTTCAATATCCACTCTGCGCAGTTATCTCCGCATGTGGACGCATTGAACACTTTTTTCTTATCAAAAGCTATCAATAACAGCGTCTTCACACCGCCGGAAAGCTTTTTAGGACTCATATTCCCGAATATTGGACTCATGATGGTTTTATCATCGATTACCTCTGAGTTATCGACAGCTTTTATGATATCTTTTGTCAGAAGATGGGGAAACCTAAGTTTTCGCAAAAGCTACTCCTCACCCTGCCCCATCTGGACTAATTGTATTTTGACATTCTGCATAATCTCTGTCAACCGCCGATATACCTCTAAGGAAGAAAGCGCATATTCATAATTCACCCCGTCTTCATCCATCATGCGCATATCTTCCACCAATTTTTCCGTTTCTTCTTTCAAAAACTGTATAATGGCAATCTCTTCCGTTGATATTACACCATCTGCCCGAAAAGATTCTATGGAATCAGAATTTATCGCCCCGCCATTGTTTATGAGCCCGATGACTGTTTCTGCTTCATGCCATCCCAAGGAATCCACTGTAGAAGCTATTTTCGGCTTAGATACGCTGAGCAGCTCAATATGCATTTCCATATAAGCCTTTAACTGCATTAAATCATTTGTAATCAGTCCCAGGCAGTCCAGTTGATTCTCGAAAGATTTCATTTCTTCAAATTGCCCCAAATGCCATGTCACATCACTTAAAGCCGCACTATACTGCGCAAGGAACTGGTTTTCCCAGCCTTTCTCCTGTCGATGTCTCTCTACATGCAGCACCGCTATCCAGCCGACCAAACATACAATGACAGCAGCCATAATATATTTCTGTATTTTCTGTCCCCTTGCCATACGGCTCCTTTCCTGTTCCCCAAAAACGATTCGCTCTCTTTGCAGTATAGCTTCATTATATAGAAAAAAATACCCGGAAACAAGCCCTTATAATGGCAAAAAAGACTAAAATATCTCAAGGAGCAAGGCTGTTGCCCCCTGTCACCCCTGCATCTGCAGCTGGGCCTGTACCAGCCCATAATAAATTCCTTTCCGCGCCATCAGCTCCTCATGGCTCCCCACCTCCGCAATATGATGGTCATTAATCACCACAAGCCTGTCGGCATCTTTCAGCGTGGACAGCCTATGCGCTATGGCAAAGGTCGTCCGCCCCTCCGTCAGCCTCCCCAGGGCTTTCTGAATCAGGTACTCGCTTTCCGTGTCCAGGCTGGCCGTGGCCTCGTCCAGAATCAACAGCCTGGGATTGCTCAGAATCGCTCTGGCAATGGCAATCCTCTGCCGTTCGCCGCCCGACAGATTGTAGCCGTGCTCTCCCACATAAGTATTGTAGCCATCCGGCGTCTGACATATAAAGTCATGGGCATTTGCCACTTTCGCCGCCCGGACTACCTCCTCATAGGTGGCGTCCTGTTTTGCAAAACGGATATTGTTGAAAATCGTTCCGGCAAACAGGAAATTCTCCTGTAGCACCACACCTATCTGGCTATGGAATTTTTCCAGGCCGATGTCCCTGATGTCCACCCCGTCCACCAGAATCGCGCCGTCATCCACCTCGTACAGATGCATGACCAGATTGATCAGGGTGGACTTTCCTGTGCCGGAAGCGCCCACAAGGCCAATCATCTCCCCCTTGGACACTTTCAGGCTGACATCCTCCAGAACCGGCAGATAGGACTTGTATCCAAAGGAAGCATGCTGAAATTCTATCTTTCCCTGAATCTCCAGCTCCATCGGCTTTTCACCGTCCCGGATGTCAGGCTCCTGATTCATGATATCGGAGATACGCTCCATGCTGGTGACCAGATCCATCAGGCGTCTGGGCAGGTTGCTCAGCTGATCCACATATCCGTAAAGCATCCCCGAATAAGTGATGAACTGCATCAGTTCCCCCGGTGTCATGATTCCGTTCAGAACTGCACGGCCTCCAAAAAAGGTCAGCAGATAGGTTCCCAGTCCCAGCAGAAAAGTAAGGATTGGGAAAAAGATGGCGAAAAAGATGGAATTCCCCCGCTCCACTTCGGAAAACTCATCTGCCGCCTCGTAAAAGTTCCTCGCTTCCCGCTCTTCTTTCCCATAGGATTTCACCACTGCCATCCCTGAGATCACATCATGGAGCCTGGTGACAACCTTGTCATTCTTCAGCCGCTGCCTGCGGAATCTTCTGTGGATCCTTTTCCTCCACCCCATGGACAGGCCGATGGATACCGGGACAAAGACAAACGCAAGGAGCGCCAGCTTCCAATTCATGAACAGCATATAAATCAGGATGAAGACAAAGGAAACCACCACCGTGAACAGATTGCAGAACACATCGCTGCAGAATTCCCGGATTCTCTGGGTATCCCTTGTCACCCGGTTTATCAGCTGCCCCGGCGACCTGTCATTGATAAAGGACAGGGAAAGCTCCTGTATCTTGCCGAACACCTGGCCGCGGAGATCCTCGCTGACCAGGGAGCCCAGCCTGGAGCAGAGATAATTCTTTGCCACATTGATGAAGATCGCCCCCATGGACAATACCAGCATGGCCGCCAGCCAGGGCAGGGCCTCGCCGTAGCTCCTCCCCCCTACCGTCAGCAGATCGTCCACCAGATATTTCTGAACCAGCGGGCTCAGAAGCCCCACCAAGGTGGACAGCAGCATAAACAGCAGAATAACCGCCATCCTCCCGCTGTGTGGCCTGACGATCACCAGGAAATCTTTCATGAAGCCGACCTTGTTGCCCGCACAGTAAGGGCATTCCCTGGTCTTTGGCAGCGCCTTGCCGCATTTGGGACAGGTCTTCTCGAATTCACGGCTGACCACCCGCTCTTTCCGGCCTCTTTTCAGCATCACCATGCCCCTGGACAGATAGGAGTACCTGGTCAGATGCTTGGACGTATATCGGCCCAGAAGAATCTCCTTTCCGCCGCTTGCCACAAACAGGACGCCGCAGCCTATCCGGGGCTCGCTATGAACACTCTCGCACTCCTCCAGCCTGAATTCCCTTGTCAGCTGTCCCTCTTCCAGAATCAACAGCCGCTTATCCGTCATCACCGTATAGGAATTCTGCCGGTAATCACCCTTTAGATCAATATCCAGCGGGAGACAGTAGTAAATCTCCTCCCCCGCCTCCAGCCTGCACAAAACCTTATTCTCTTCTGACAGATCATATAGTAGTATCAATTTTATTCCCACCCCATCCCATTATAAGAACAGATCCAGCCTTTTCCTCTCCTTGGGCGTCAGCCTGTTGATGTCCGGAATCTCAAAGCGGTTCTCGTCAATGTCCATGACCAGGATCCTGGTCTCGGAGAGATGGATGACCGCATTCCCGCCCATTCGGCTGGTGAAATGACAGGCGCCATGATTCGTCACCACGTTCCAGTAGGCGAAACCGTATTCATCCTTTATCTTCAGCACCTTTTCGATAATGGGCGTAAAGTAATGGAGGGTAAGCTGCTCTTTCAGCATTTCCACCACAGGTGCTTCCATGTCCTCAAGTTTTTCTATGATTCCGATTTCTTTTGAACGCTCTTCCGTTGTCCTGACAGAGAGGAAGCTGTCCTTATCCGAAAAAGGAAACATCCTGACCACCTGTACCCTGGGATAAAACTCCTCCCCGATCCGCAGGCTCAAAAAGCCTGTCCCTGTCCTCTCGAAATGCGCGTTCTCCTTATTCAGATATCTCACCCGAAGCATTTCTTCCGTTTCCTGTTCCATCTGCTCCAGCCGAAACTCTTCCGGCTCCCTGTCCGGGCCGCCTGGCCGCCCTGGGCCACCTGAACCGCCTGAGCCTCCCGACCTTCCCGAACCGCTTGGGCTGCCTGACCCGAATCCGCCTGGGCCTCCCAGATTTCCTGGACCTCCTGGGCCAAATCCTCCCTGGCCGCCCCGTCCCCTGTCTCTTCTCATGCCGCTCCCAACCTTTCTTTTTTTAGCTTTTTCTTTGGCGCTGTCAGGAAACAACTGATACAGCTTTTCTAAGAGAAAGCCTTGAAGTCCGTGAAAACCTCCGCGAACCCATATCAGTTATTTGTACACAACCCCTTACTCTAAAAACTGTTTTCCCGTTTCAGCTGCAAAGCCTTTCTCTGCAGTTCCTGTAGCTTGTAATAAGTCCCTTTTAATTCTTCCAGCTCCTTATGAGTCCCCTGCTCCGTCACCTCTCCATGATCGATTACCACGAGATAATCCGCGTCCCGCAGGGTCGAGAGCCTGTGGGCTATGGAAATGGTAGTCCTGCCCTGTACCAGGTAGTTCAGCGCTTTCTGGATAATCCGCTCCGTCTCTGTGTCCACGGAGGCCGTCGCCTCGTCCAGTATCAGTATCCTGGGATTGGCCAGTATGGCTCTGGCAATGGAGATGCGCTGTCTCTCGCCGCCCGACAGATTTCTTCCGGAAGAGCCAATCCTGGTATCATAGCCGTCCGGCATCCGCATGATGAATTCATGAGCCCCCGCCAGCTTGGCCGCCATCATGATGTCCTGGCGCTTTGCCTCCTGATTCGCGTACGCGATATTTTCCGCCACTGTTCCCATGAAAATATAGGTCTCCTGGGACACCATGGCCAC
>ERZ808037.2240-NODE-2240-length-10351-cov-5.163812_pt1 | contig 10351 bp, 12 predicted proteins | sample MGYA00380190_ERZ808037 | MGnify/ENA primary metagenome ERZ808037 (study PRJEB31490, sample SAMN06133399) | mouse gut metagenome | isolation source: J9 | host: mice | place: China: Chengdu | collected 2015-05 ...
ATGATTGCTCCTGTTGTTGCCTTTGGTATCTCAAAAATAATTAAACCGGCATACGGTTATTTAAAATCGGTTATCTGAAACGCCCTTCTCTTTTTGCAGAGTGCGGTATTGCCTTTGTTCTGTTTGCCATATCTCGTTGCATTACCTTTAAATCACTTAATGTCATCCGCTTATGTTCCTGATATATCGCAGGATTTTCTGCTACATGATCCGTTGTTTCTTCTGGAATCTTTGCCGATTTATTAATTATTATGTTATTATTCTCACCAGGTATGTTTGGCCCTTTTTTCCTCCTTCTCTTTTTCCACCCTATCTACTTGCTTCTTTTCCTCTTTATCACTGCTCTTTTGCATTTTCTGATTAAGTTCCTGCTTTTCTTCCACACCCCTTTCATCCAGGCTAAACAAGGCATCCAATTCAACCAGCCTTGCCATTTTTTCCTTTAGTTCCTGTTCCTTTAAAATGCCATCTAACACTTTATTCCTGGTAAATCCGGCAACAATAAAACGGAGGCTTGTTCTTCCCCCGCTTTACATAAATCATTTTCAATTATTTTTCCCCTTAACAGTACACCAGATCGCGCAGAACGACTTCCTCCGCCATTGCGACTATTGCGTTCATGTAAGCTGTCCATGCCATCGGGTCGGCCTTCTTGTCCGGGGCTGGATGTTTCTCCAATAATCCTTCGACGATCACTTCCATCCTTTCCCTGGCTGCTTTCTCGGTTTCCTCCAGATGCTGGTTCAGCTTCCCGGAAAGAAGAAGGCTCTGATACCAGCCCCTCCGATGTTCCTTCAGGAATGTTTCCCGCAGCATCCCGTATTTCCCGATTTCCACGTCCTCCTCGGTTATAGTCAGGTCTGGGAACAGGTAATCCCCTTTTTGGTGATAAGTCAATTTCATGTTCTTTTTCTCCTTCCTGATTCTTTTTGTGCTTCATTTCCTCCCGGTGAATCTTCTGCATTTCCCTGCGAATCCAGACAAGCACCGACTCTGCAAACTTATTCGTGGCATCGCCCAGAAACGACAAACGGGATGGTAAACCAAACTCCTCAATCCCGGCAAATGCCCCTTCCCTCATGTACTTCCCCGGTTCCAATCCACAGCGGCGAGCCAGAACATAAAAGACACTGTCTGTCAAAAGCATCTTAAACTGCTTCCTGACGGCTTCCTTTCCCATTGCCTGAAAGCGCTCCCCATCTTCATACTCCAAGCCTGCAAATGCCTCATCCAGTTCCTCTGTCACCTCTACGGAAAGCACCCGCAAAGCCCCTGAAAGGCTTTCTATCCCTTCCCCTTTGAGCCGATAACTTTCCACCAGAAACTTCCTAATCGCTTCTCTCTGCTCCTCTTTTATCTGCCACAAAAACGGTGTTCTTCCTCCCTCCACCATCCGAGTATCGGAAATATCGAACACATATCTTAACCGCTTTTTCCTGCCGCCATCGTCAATCAGTGCAATTCCCTTTGCCCCACGCTTCACCCACCGGCGCATCTTTCCATTCCACAGCTCCATCGACGCACAGGCTGTTGCATCGGGGCGCTGTGCAAGGATTAACAGGCTGTCTGCAAACGGGTAGCGATACAGCCTTGCCGCCGTATCCAAATAGTCCATCCACGCCTTCGTGGAACGGCTTACCTTGCCAGCAGTTTCTTCCGCCAGTTCCCGAATATCATTTAGTTTTGACACAATTCTCTCCTTTCCCTTTATCTTCCCCTATCTTATTCCACTTCATTTCCCATACAGATCATGTTTTACTTCTGCCATGTAATAGTTATTTATGGTTAATGGGGCATTGTACAATGCTGTTAATAGATAAGCTTTAATATTCCCTACCTTTCCTGTGTTTTTTTCCAGGCACTGCAGCACATACTCAATATGTATCTGATTCAGTTTCATAAAACGGCTTTTTACTACACTTATTGGCTTTTTCATCCTGGCTATTTGTATGCTGCCTTCATCCGGCATTATCATAACTTCTACCATCAGTTCAAGCAATTCATTTACTTCATCCAGCGAATATCTTTTTCCATCCTGAAAACACCAGTAGGATATCTGTTCCTTAATTTTCTCCCTGTAGGCATCTATCCCATCCATCCTATCAACATTTTTGAAAGGTTCGGAAGAATCCGATAAGATTGGATAGATATTATTCCTGTCAGTATTATTAATATCAGTATCATTAGATTGTGATTTTAAACATTCTTGAATTTCGTTTTTCATCATTCTTGAATTGTGATTTTCACTATTCTTTGAATTATGATTTTCATCATTCTTTGAATGCACTAATGAAGTTTGCTGTATCATAATTTCCCTATCATCCTCTGCTTCCCCATTAACTCCTGAATTGTGATTTTCATCATTCTGTACTGCAACCGCCATTTCTGCCCCTTGCTTTTCTATCTCTCCAACACCAATTTCATTCGTATCTGAAAAATGATTTCCTGCACTTTCTCCCTCTACAAATTTCTCCTCTCTTTCTGCAAATCTAATCAGGAAATTCTTTACATAAATAATATTTGGCTTTCCAAAACCAAGACGTTTCTTTTCAATTAACCCAATCCCATTTTCTCCATCCAGTTCCTTTAATAATTTTACTGCTTTCTGTATTCCACAATTTATCTGCTCCGCAATTTCCTCTACAGTAAAAATAATGTACACCCGCCCATCCTTATCAATCCAGCGATTTTTAATGCTAAGTCCCATGCGGTCTAACAGCAAACCATATAAAATTTTAGCTTCACAGGACAACACCTGGAAACATTCTGCTGTGAATAAAACTTTTGGAATCCGATAAAATGTATATTGTTCTGCTTCCGTTCCACGAAAAAAATCAAATTGAATTTCCTGCATAGTTTTCTTTTCCCCTTTATCCCTTTATTGTATTTCATTCTCCATATCTTAACTTCCTGTTTATGTATCTCAACATTAATTCTTAACTTCAGACATAACATTAACCCCGTGTCAAAAGATACAAAGCAATTTCAAAATATAAATTGGAACTTTTTTCCAGCATGTGAGTATAGAAAAAAGACCGCTTTTTCCGTTAGCCGTCCCTTTCTATTCTCAATAAAGCACAATCTTAACCCTATGATACACAAATCTAACCTTAGCTTCTATCCAATCAACTTTGCGACAATTTGACGCAAAGTTTTTACTTGTCCCAAACTATAGTGTTTTTTCTTCCTCCTGCCCTTCCTTCCAGGAAGCTAAAAGTTCAAAAATTACCGCTTCCATCTGTTTCTTTGTATAATCCTTTGGAAAGTAATCACGAATCTTTTTGGCTGAAATAGAGATTCCCGATGTTTTTTCATTCTGTTCTAATATTTCCTGCACCCGATGATACGTTAAAGTTTTCTTTAAACTCTCTTCTTTTAACTTTTCTGCCTGGCTTCCTATAGGAACAATCTCTTTTTCTTTCATCTCCTTCAACACCCATTCCTGTTCCTTTTCTTTCAGATAAGAAAGCTTCTCTCCGGCAAATGGTGCTAATTGATTTTGATCCACAAACTGCAATAATTCCGGCAATAAATAAGTTAAACGAATAAAGCGCTGAACCGTTCGCCCGCTTTCTCCTGCCGCTTCTCCTACCAAAACTGCCGTATGCTTTGCCCCTTTGCTTCCCTGATGACCTAATGCCTCCATCTTCATTCGATAAGCCCAAGCTTTCTCTGATGGAAGAATATCTTCCCTTTGAATATTGGAATCGACCATGATAATTGTAGCCTCATCATCCGTCAGATTGCGGACAATCACTGGCATATCCTCACACCCGGCAAGTTCACTCCCACGTTTTCGGCGATGGCCCGCAATTATTTCATATCCGCCGTTTTTATCCTGGCGCACAATAGCCGGAACCAATACCCCATACTGCCGAATACTTTCTGCCGTTTCTTCCATCTTTTCATCATCAACTACACGAAACGGATGATGTTTAAATGGGTGAAGCAGTGAAAGAGGAACCCGAATAATCTGTTCTTCTCCCCTTTCTTCCTTTCGCTCTGTCCTGGGAGTATCTCCAAATAAATCATCAAATGAGGTAAATTTTATCTTATCTGCACTTCGGCTGCTCATCGGCAAGTACCTCCCTGGTCAGCGCCTCATAGCCTTCCGCAACAATTCCATTTGGTGCATGGATAAAAATACTTTTTCCTTCAGCACTGGTTTCCGCAGCTTTAATGGATAATGGGATACAATTTTCAAAAATATGTATCCTTTCCCCATAGGCATTTCTAAGCTTTTCGGATATATCTTTTGCATAATTTGTTCTTCGATCGACTTTAGTTAATAAAATGCCCTCTATTTTAAGATTGCCATTTAAGTGTCGATGCACTCTCCCGATAGTTTTAACCAGCTGCTGAAGACCTTTTACCGATAAATACGCTGATTCTACGGGTATCAATACACTGTCTGCCGCTACTAATGCATTAATCGTAACCATTCCAAGAGATGGCATGGTATCAATCAGAATAAAATCATAAGATTCTCTGATTTTTTCCGTATATTGGCGCAATATCGTTTCTCTGCTCATTACATTAACCAAAGTGGTTTCCAAGCCTGCCAGTTCGATATTAGCGGGTAGAAAATCTACACCCTCCTCATGATGAAGAATACCTTCATTCATTTCCCAAGGTTCATCATTTACTATTTTTTCCATCAAAGTCACTAAAGTAATATCTAATTCATCTGGTTCTGCTATCCCCAAACACGCCGTCATGCTTCCCTGGGCATCGGCATCAATCAATAAAACTTTTTTCCCTTTTCTGGCTAAACCAATGCCCAAATTTACGCAAGTTGTACTTTTTCCCACGCCGCCCTTCTGGCTGGCTATAGTCAGAATTTTTGCCATCCTTTTTCCTCCGTTTATTTTCCCCTCGCACAATACACTTCTTACTGCATGGCTTTCTATAGCAAGGATAATTACATCATTCATGCTGCTCCACAATATTCTGGATAACGAATTTTAAGTGCCTGCCAAAAATATGGCGCATAACCGCAACAAAATAATTTTTCTACGGTATATTGTTCACATTCCGTAAGCTTTTTTTGGGAATCCTTATATTCGTAGACACTGGGCGTTCCATTATTATACAAGTTAAACGCCATTCGGATAACCTTTTCACTTCCAGAAGTTTGCCACCCCTTATTCAGACACTCTGGTTTGACATATCCCGTTTCCAAATCATAAATTTCATGGATGTGCTCTCTTGTATCTCTGTCAATCCCCAGGCAATAGATGAGCGCCGCATGATAAACATCCAGGAAACGGCATTTTGAAAAGTAAAACCAGTAAAATTTTTCATGCTCCTTATTCCTAAATTGAATATCCACTTTTTTATTTTCCATAACTTAAACTCCTTTCCTCTTCATTATTCCACAATCAACAGCAAACTAACCATAACCTGCCAAAATTTTTATACCTTATCCGACGAAGTCCGGCCCTGTTCTGACAGAGGCATATGTTTGGGAGTATCTGGAAAACTATACCTTTCCAGGCATCCCGTAACTTAATCCCTGCGGGATGGGCAGACTTTGTCCGATACGGTATCGTTTCTCTCTGAATGAAAAAAGATGGAACACCCAGGTATTCTGACATCAGCCAAAATAAATTCCTTGTATGTCCCATCTTCTATCAAACAATGCATATCAACAAGCCCAACGGCCCTTATTCCAATAGCAGCATAGCTATCGGCAATACTACTCGCTCCTCCTTTCCAACAATTTACTTTTACATCTTATGTATTCCCCAGAGAATAGGCTAAGCCAATCAAAACCTGGTCATCCCTAAACGATTTGGGACAAAATCAACGGAATCCCTTGATTTTCCTTGGTTCCTTGCCTTAGCGTTAATATAACACATTCATCTATTCTTCTTACAATACCCGTAGCTTTCATAGAAAAATTCCTCCATTTACTGTACTATCCGTTTCTGGAAATAGTATTTGTAGAATGATGGAATTTATACTCACCGGACAAAATTTTTCACCTTTACATTCGCTCTGAAATCCGATATACTTATTTCCATCTTCATTAAATCCATTGTAAACGTTACGGTTTTAACCATTTCTGCAAAAACAGACAGGAGGAATTTTCATGTTTCGTATGTGGGGAAAAATATGGAAGGATAATCATCTTATCCAGGATTCGGTTATCTGCAACGGTGACTATTCATTATCCCGAACGCAGATGGTTTTTCAGGCTTTGGAAGATCTCTGCTATCAGTTTGACTTAGGTAAGCCAATCTGGCTGGATGCCAATATCCGCAGTTTCCAGTGCCATGACAAAACCCGCTTTTCTCAGGATAATTTTGTAGAAGCCATTGACTTTGATTACCTGGAGATTCATGTTATTGAGGAATAATTTTGTTACTGCGAACGTGTAAACAGCAACATTTTGTTCCCCGGTTTTATCCCAGATATTCCCGGATAATCTCTCCCAATACTTTTATCTCCTCGGGCTTTAAGTCCTTCATCCAGTTTTCTCCCATAGAAGCACCTATGGAAGCCTCCGGTGAAGCTTTTGGCCCGGATTTCTCCTGCACTTTAAGTGTTTGATCGGCTCGTCCCACAGCGGCCTGCTCTAAACTTTTGCGAAGCTGGCTTATGGCTTCGTCCGGCATAACCTTTTCATTTTCCTCTTTTCCCTGCTGAGCACGTTCCCTTCTTGTCGATACATTGTCCCGGTTCTGCCGCTGGGAATTAGGATTCTCCGGCCCGCGGTTTGCTGATCCGGTCACTGATGCCGGTTTTGCGGCAAGTGCAGAATTTTCCCGCTTTCTGCCGCGAAACAGGCGAACCTGCGGCTCTTTTTCTGCAGAGGCAGCAGTACTGCCTGCATTCATTCCTGTTTTATCTTCTTCCATCTCCGGCTGACGATCCCGGCTAAGACGTTTCCACAGGGAATTTTCCAGATAATCCTGGAGGCAGGTGCTCAGACGCTGCCGTTTATGCTCCAATCCCACACCATAATCCACCATAATATTAAAGATTCCCGTTAAAAGCCCCATGGAACTGTACAGGATAATATAGTAAGAATCGCACCTGTACCAGTAAGCACCAAATGCAGCCGCCCCGCCCAGCAAAAAGCAAAGGGCTGTTATCTGGCTTGAAAACTCATTCCAGCCTTCCGGAGTGAACATCCCCAGTTTTGCCTCGTCAATCTGCCTTTCCACGAAAACACGGGTATTTGCCACGCCCTGATTCAGGCGATAGGTATCCTCTGCTTTCTGGCGCAGTTCCCGAAGCCATTTGTTCCTTGTCAGCATCATATTTCCGGTTTCCCGAATTAATCGTTTGTAGAGGCTGCGAGCATACAGTTTGCTTAGCATACCAATGAAGCAAACTACGGCCAGCGCATAAATCGCTTTTCCTGTTTGTAAAAATTCCAGCATTGTCATCGCTCCCCTTTCTTGATGATGTATGTCCATTATAATCATCAATTTTTCATTTGGGAAGATAAGAACGGCAAAAATCGTTCGTCAAATTCTGCCTCGAATCGCATATGAACCATGCTGTACAGGTCTTTCGATGATGTTTTCAGGAATGCGCAGCCATCCTTTCTGCCATTGCCAGCATAATATTGACCGAATGCAAAATCGCCTGGGCCTCAAAGGTCTGATAATCCATATTGGCACTGTCATCGGCTTTATCGGAAATTGCGCGGATAATCAACACCGGCACCTGATTCAGCCAGGCAGTCTGGGCAATGGCTGCTCCTTCCATCTCCGTGCAGCTTCCCTGGAAATGTTCCACCAGCCACTGCTTTTTTGCCTTGTCCGAGATAAACTGATCGCCGCTGACAACCCGCCCCATATATGCCTGAATATCCGGATTCACCTGTTCACAGCATTCTTTTGCCAGATTGCGAAGCCCTTCATCTGCCGGAAAAGCAAAAATATCCATCTGCGGTATCTGTCCCACCGGATAGCCAAAGCCCGTGGCGTCCATATCATGCTGCACCAGATCCGTAGAAAGGACAATATCGCCGATATTAATTTCCGCCCGCAGAGAACCGGCAATCCCCGTGTTAATCACTGCGTCTACCTGGTAGCGATCCACCAGAATCTGCGTACAAACAGCCGCATTAACCTTGCCTATGCCTGAACGAACGACTACCACCGGCGTTTTCTTAAGCATTCCGCGGTAAAACTTCATCCCTGCATAAGTTTCTATCGAACTGTTTTCCAGACATTCCTTTAATTTTGCAACTTCTTCATCCATTGCCCCAATAATTCCCAGCATGATTTTCCTCCTTTAATTGGCACCTTTTTCCCTCTTACTGACATATAGTAGAATGAGAATAACTTATGGCACCCTTATTTTCCATCATTCGGTTTCTTTTTTATTATAAGAGGAAGAAAGGATTTTTTCAATCATTTATCTGCCGGAAAATAGACCGCAATTAAACCTGAAAGGAGTTTTCATCATGGATTACCAGACACAGGGCGTTTGTTCCCGATCGATTCACTTTGAAGTTAAGAACAACAGACTAACGAATGTTGTCTTTGTCGGAGGCTGTGCCGGCAATGCCCAGGGAGTTGCTCGATTAATTGAAGGTATGGACATCGATGAAGCCATTCGCCGCTTAGACGGCATACACTGCGGTGCACGGATGACGTCCTGCCCGGATCAGCTCGCCAAAGCCCTGAAACAATATAAGGAAGCCCGTTAAGCTTCCTTAATGCGTATTCATACTGCCGGATTTCGCCTGTCTGTGCTTATCTCGCTTCCGATACCCGGTTCAGATACTGCAAAACCCCCATGGCCACCGTCCAGGCAATCTTATCCTGATATTCCTCTGTTTCCAGTTTTTTTGCCTCCTGAGGATTGGACAGAAAGCCGCCCTCAATAATAATGGAAACCGGTTTTGAATGCGTGAGAAGGTAATAATTGCCGTTCGCCTTCGCCTGCCTTGTATTCTTTTCTTTTCCCAATACATAGTCAAACCTTTTCTGCATCAGTTCTGCAAAGATTTTACCTTCTTCCGATTTTCCAAAGTAAAACACCTGCGCCCCCGAAATCTCCGGCTGATGATAGCTATTCTGGTGGATACTCACCATCAGCCGGGGTTTTGCCTTATTAATAATCTCAATCCGCTTTTTCATATCCGCGGATTTTTTATTCTTATCTCCCGACTGATAAAGACCTTTATCATCCTCCCTGGTTAAAACAACCTCTACTCCGTTCATTTCCAGATATACTTTCAGCCTCCGTACAATTTCCAGATTAATATCCTTTTCCAGCTGACCATCAACACCAACTTTTCCGGGGTCATTTCCTCCATGACCGGGAAACGGTGACAGACCAAAAAGGATATCCATGTTTTACTCACTATGCGCCCCCTCACTGAAAACGGGGAATGGGGAGCAAAGACCAAAAAAGTTTATGAACTTGATGAAAACGGCGAGCGTGTTCCCCTCATTGACAAAAAGACAGGACAGCAGAAAGTAGACAAGCGGAACAGATAACCGTGGAAATGTAAGAGCGTAGAAAACACCGACTGGAACAGCAAAGTAAAACTAAGCGGAGGGATAAAGAAATTTAATGTGAATTTTATTGTAAAGATAAGCGTTTTTTTGTATAATAGAGATACCGTAGGAGCAAGCTGTATTGTATCTTCTGCTGAATTGCAATAGCGAGGTGGTAAAATGGCACAAAACACGCCGAAGCGTAAAATAAAAGACAGCGTGTTCACAAATTTATTTCAAGATAAAAAGTATCTGCTCCGACTGTATAAGGCACTTCATCCAGAGGACAGTAATGTAACGGAAGAAGATATAAAAGATGTTACTATCAAACACATATTGGTAGACGCAGACTATAATGACCTTGGATTTTCGGTTGGTGGCAGACTTGTCATTTTGGTTGAAAGTCAATCAACATGGACATTGAATATTATAATACGTGCGCTGATGTATCTGATACAGACCTACCACGATTTTTTCAAGCGTACTAAGCAAAATTTATATGGTTCTAAAAAAGTAAATATGCCAAAACCTGAACTGTATGTGCTATTTACAGGTGAAAAGCCGAAAAATCCGCCCGACACCATATCGCTTTCAAAAGATTTTTTTGACGGTGAAAAGATAGCGGTAGACGCAGAGGTCAAAGTGCTTTATCAAGAGGACGAGGGCAACATAATCGGGCAGTATATTATTTTCTGTAAAGTGTATAATGAGCAGAGAAAGAAATACGGACAGACAAAGAAAGCGGTAACGGAAACAATCCGTATCTGTAAAAACCGAAACGTGTTGAAAGAATATCTTGAAAGTAAAGAACAGGAGGTTGTAGACATTATGATGACATTGTTTGATGATGAGCAGGTTTTGGAAGCATATGCAGAGGATATTAA
>ERZ808037.2241-NODE-2241-length-10346-cov-12.259714_pt1 | contig 10346 bp, 9 predicted proteins | sample MGYA00380190_ERZ808037 | MGnify/ENA primary metagenome ERZ808037 (study PRJEB31490, sample SAMN06133399) | mouse gut metagenome | isolation source: J9 | host: mice | place: China: Chengdu | collected 2015-05 ...
TCGTCGGTGCGCTCCAGCTTGCGCTCCGCCTCCTCCTTGCGGTGGCGGAAGCGGGAGATGCCCGCCGCCTCCTCAAAGACCTCCCGGCGGTCGGCGCTCTTGACGGACAAAATCTCGTCGATACGCCCCTGGCCGATGATGGAGTAGCCCTCCCGGCCAAGGCCCGTGTCCATGAACAGCTCGTTGATGTCCTTCAGGCGGCAGGCCCGGCGGTTGATGTAGTACTCGCTCTCCCCGGAGCGGTAGTACCGGCGGGTCACCGCCACCTCCGTCTCCTCCAGGGGGAAGAGATGCTCCGTATTGTCCAGCACCAGGGTGACCTCGGCAAAGCCCAGGCCCTTGCGCTTTTCCGTGCCGTTGAAGATCACGTCCTCCATCTTGCTGCCCCGGAGGGTGCGGGTGGACTGCTCCCCCATGACCCAGCGGATGGCGTCCGCGATGTTGGACTTGCCCGAGCCGTTGGGCCCCACCACCGCCGTGATGTCCGAGCCGAAGGCCAGAACCGTTTTATCAGGGAATGACTTGAATCCCTGTATTTCAAGCGCTTTTAAGTACAAATCGCCGCACCTCATTACTCCCGCCCCGCCGCCCGTGCCCCTCCCGGGAGGGGGTGCGGCGGAGCCAGCTTCTTCCTGTTGATCCGGATATGCTTATAGACAGTCTATTTTATCACCATAGATGCCGCATTGCAACTGTTTTCTCCGGCATTCCCTCCCCGGGATCCCGGGGATTGGACAGGCCCCCTTATGTTCCCCCAAAACTGTCCGATTGTATAGGTAAGGCTTCCTCTGTCCCGGCGGGGCAGGGGGCGGAGGAAACAGGAAAGGGTGGCCATTTCATGATCAAAAACGTGGTATTTGACATGGGCGGTGTGCTGATCGACTTTGACGCCCAGCGCTACATCGCCCGGTTTGTCCCCGATCAGGTGGACTATGAGCTGATACGCCGGGAGCTGTTCCGCTCCATCGAGTGGGTGTGGACGGATCGGGGCACCATCACCGACGAGGAGATGGTGACCGCGGTATGCGCCCGTCTGCCGGAGCGGCTCCATCCGGTGGTGCGGGACATCGTGGACAACTGGCACCAGGACATCCCGCCCCTGGAGGGGATGTACGAGCTGGTGAAGGAGCTGAAGGGCAGGGGTTACCGCATCTACCTGCTGTCCAACACCTGCACCCGGTTCCACGACTTCCGGAAGAACATCCCCGCCCTGGAGTTCTTCGACGGGGAGTTCGTGTCCTGCGACTTCCATCTGGTGAAGCCGGAGCCGGGGATCTACCTGAGGTTCCTGGAGCACTTCCGCCTGCGCCCCGAGGAGTGCGTCTTTATCGACGACGACCCCCGCAACGTGGAGGGGGCCGTCCGCTGCGGCATGGGGGGCGTGATCTACCACGGCGACACGGCCCACCTGCGCCACAGGCTGCGGGAGCTGGGCGTGGATGCCGCCTGCTGAACCAAAACGCAAAGAAGCCCCCGGACAAGCTGTCCGGGGGCTTTGTAATGCCGCCTTACAAGGAGTTTAACTTTACAGCGGGAGCACGTCGCCCTCCCGGCCGATCTGGGTAAGGACGCCGTTTTCGATGAGGTATGCCTCCCCCCGCAGCGCCTCCCGGCCGTCCCTGCCCAGGAGAAAGCTGCCGTCCACCAGGGCGTAGATTTTCCGCCCCATGCTGTCGGGCAGCAGGCTGCTCTCCAACGTGGGCAGGCCGTCCACCACCTCGTACCGGGTGTCCTGAAAGTGGGGGAAGATCATGACCTTCGTCAACCCCAGGCCGGGGTAGAACCGCTGGTAGCCGGGGTCGATGGCCTCGCCCTCCTCCTCGGGCGGGGCGTAGACCAGCTCCTCGCAGTTCATGGTGCCCGCGCTGATGCCCACCACCACGCCGCCATAGCCCTTAAGCGTTTCCCGCAGGTGGATCTCCTGGAAAAACCGGTTCTGGGTGGGGACGTGCCCGCCTGACAGGATGAGCAGATCCACCCCCGCCACCAAATCCCCGCACTGATCCGCGTTTCTCCTATCCAATATCTGATAGTAGTCGAACCGGAAGCCCGTCAGCTCAAAGCCGGTGCGGATGGATCCGGCGAACCGCCCGGTTCTCTCCGCGTCGTCGGGGGAGGAGGCGACGAACACCGCCCGGCAGGGATTGGGCAGCGCCTTTCGCAGCTCGTCCACAAAGCCGTTGGCCGGGTTCAGCGCCGGGGAGTCGGGCAGGCAGGAGCTGCTGGTGAGAAAATAAATCATAAATGTTTATACCTGCCTTCCTGTAGGGGAGGGGCTTGCCCCTCCCGCGAAATGGTCTTGTCCAGGGGAGAAGGGAAGAACGCACCCCTCCGTCACAGCTTCTCAAGCCGCTTTCGGATGGCCCGGAGGAACTCCAGCCCGGTGACCTTTTTCGCCCTGGGCCGCCCCTCCCACAGGCCCGCCAGATCGCCGGTCATGACGCCGCTCTCAATGGTGCCGACGGCGGCCCGTTCCAGCTTTTTGGCAAAGGCGGTCAGATCCGGGAGGTCATCCAGCTCCCCCCGCTTGGCCAGCGCCCCCGTCCAGGCGAACAGGGTGGCCATGGGGTTGGTGGATACCTCCTCGCCCCGCAGGTGGCGGTAATAGTGCTGGGTGACGGTGCCGTGGGCGGCCTCGTACTCATAGCAGCCGTCGGGGGACACCAGCACGGAGGTCATCATGGCCAGCGAGCCGAAGGCGGTGGACACCATGTCGCTCATCACGTCGCCGTCGTAGTTCTTGCAGGCCCAGATGAAGCCCCCCTTGGAGCGGATCACCCGGGCCACCGCGTCGTCGATGAGGGTGTAGAAGTAGGTGATCCCCGCTGCCTCGAACCGCTCCTTGTATTCCGCCTCGTAGAGCTCCGCGAAGATGTCCTTGAAGGTGTGATCGTACCGCTTGGAGATGGTGTCCTTGGTGGAGAACCACAGATCCTGCCTGGTATCCAGGGCAAACTGGAAGCAGGAGCGGGCGAAGGAGGCGATGGACGCCTCCAGGTTGAACTGCCCCTGGAGCACGCCGGGGCCCTCAAAGGTGTGGATGTGCTCCCGGGTCTCCGTGCCGTCGTCGGCGGTGAACACCAGCCAGGCCGCGCCCGGGCCGGGCACCTTGAACTCCGCCGCCTTGTACACGTCGCCGAAGGCGTGGCGGGCGATGGTGATGGGGGCCTGCCAGTTCTTCACCACCGGGTTGAGGCCCTTCACCATGATGGGCGCCCGGAACACGGTGCCGTCCAGAATGGCCCGGATGGTGCCGTTGGGGGACTTCCACATCTGGGACAGCTTGTACTCCTCCACCCGCTGGGCGTTGGGGGTGATGGTGGCGCACTTGACGGCCACGCCATATTCCTTGGTGGCCTGGGCCGCGTCCACCGTCACCTGATCGTGGGTGCGCTCCCGCTCGGGCAGGCCCAGGTCGTAGTACTCCGTTTTCAGATCGATATAGGGCTCCAGCAGCTCCTCTTTGATCTGCTGCCAGAGGATGCGGGTCATCTCGTCCCCGTCCATCTCCACCAGGGGGGTTTTCATTTGCAGCTTGTCCATGGATCATCTCTCCTTTGCGATATGAAAGGGCGGGGGCGGAAGCCCGTCCCCGCCGCTTGGGGTGTACAGATGCTCAGCCCCAGGGGTCGTCCTTGGGGGATTGGGGGGGCTTGGGCGCGCCGCCGTCCTGAGATCCGGGGCCGATGCCCGTGCCCGAGGTGGGGCCGGGGGTGGGGTTCCAGGTATAGGTGGTGTTCTGCCGGGGCGTGGTGGGCTGGCCCCAGCCGCCGCTCCCGCCGCCGGGGGTGGGCCTGGTGCTGTCGATGCCCTGGGTCCAGTCGTAGAACAGGGCCTGGGCCCCGGTGATGTAGGGGGTGAGCCACAGGTTGAAAACGCCGATGGCGATGGCGGCGACAGCGAACAGACCCAGGGCGCCGATGATGGACACAGCCAGCGTCGCCAAAGAATCCGTCCCGCTCTGGACGGCGCTCACCACAACCGGGACAAGGACGGCGGCGCCCAGGATCAGGAGGACGCCCACCTCCAGCAGATACCAGCCGATAAAGGACAGGTTCAGCGTGAACAGCTTTCCGATGTTCCCCTGCATCAGCCGCTTGCTCTCCCGGATGGCCTCCATGCCGGTGATTCCCCGATCCGCCACCAGGAAGTCCACCATGGCGTACCGCAGGGTGATCCAGACAATCCCCACGAGAAACGCGAGATAGGCGGCCAGCGCGATCAGCACAAACAGGGCTACGTACTCGATAAACAGCAGGGCGTCCACAAACAAAATGACCGCGAATCCCACGCCCAGCAGCAGGCCCCACAAAAAGCGGAACACCGACACCAGCAGCTGGGTGATCAGCACCGGGCCCGCCTGGGGAAAGGCCCGGAACAGGGCCCCGGTCTGGGGCTGCCGTCCCCGCACCATGTCCAGGCAGAAGCCGCTGTAGCCCACCCGCATCAGCCCCTGCCACAGGGCCACCAGCAGGGTGGACAGCCCTCCGCCCACCAGAAGGGCGAAGATCAGCCGCTGGGGGCCGTAGGACATCAGCGCGTACTGGACGGCGGCGTCCACGTCCCCATACTCCATAAAGGCCTGAACGTACAGATTGTTCAGACCCGTGCTCCCGGTGACCAGCCCCAGGATCTGGCTGATGATCTGGCCGCCGACGCCGGCGAGGATGGAAAACACGAAGGTGACGAACATTGGGTGGGGGCGCTGGCCCCGCATGGCCTGCCGCGCCGCCGCCTTCAGCTGTGGGCGTTGATACTCCAACATGGGACAATTCCTCCTTCTCCGCGCCCTGTTCCGCCTCCCGAAGGGCGGGTGGGGCGCTTACAGCAGGTATTGTACCCGATCTTCCGGAAAATTGCAACAGAAAACCGGCCGGTCAGAGGATCGGCCGGCAAGACAGCTAAAAAAGCCGCTTCTGTTCCGATAAGCTCTGTTCGCCGCGCTGAGCCAGGTAAGCCGCCCGGCCCGTCTCGTACAGATCATGACCCAGGCAGTCGATGACCACCGTCAGTGGGAGATCCTCCACCTCCAGCCGCCGCACGGCCTCCGCCCCCAGATCCGCATAACAGATCAGCTCCGCCGACTTCACGCACCGGGCCAGCAGGGCCCCCGCCCCGCCGATGGCCCCAAAGTACACCGCTCCCGCCTCCCGCATGGCAGCCACCACCTCCGGGCTGCGGCTGCCCTTGCCGATCATGCCCAGCTGGCCCAGCCGCAGCAGGGTGGGGGCGTAGGCGTCCATCCGGCAGCTGGTGGTGGGGCCTGCGGAGCCGATGGGCTGTCCGGGCCGGGCCGGGGTGGGGCCCACATAGTAAAGGACGCTGCCCGCTATGGGGAAGGGCATGGGCTTCCCCTCCGCCGCCAGGGCGCACAGCCGCTTGTGGGCCGCGTCCCGGGCGGTGTAGACGACGCCGGACAGCAGGACGCTGTCCCCGGCGCGCAGGCTCCGGGCGGTCTCCCCATCCAGGGGGGCGGTAATCCGCTTGGCCATGTTACAGCACCTCCGTTGCGTGGCGGGCCACGTGGCAGTTGAGATTGACGGCGCAGGGCAGCCCCGCGATATGGGTGGGCAGGGTCTCAATATGGACGGCCAGGGCGGTGGTGCGCCCGCCGAAGCCCTGGGGCCCGATGCCCAGGGCGTTGATCTCCGCCAGCAGCTCCCGCTCCAGCTGGGCGTAAAAGGGCAGGGGGGAGGGGGCGCCCATCGGCCGGAGCAGGGCCCTTTTGGCCAGCAGGGCGCACTTGTCGAAGGTGCCGCCGATGCCCACGCCCACCACGATGGGGGGACAGGGGTTGGGCCCCGCCTGCTCCACGGTGTCCACGATAAAGCGCCGCACCCCCTCCAGGCCGTCGGAGGGCTTCAGCATGGCGATGCGGCTCATGTTCTCGCTGCCGAAGCCCTTGGGGGCCACGGTGACGGTGAGTCTGTCGCCGGGAACCAGCTCGGTGTACAGCATGGCGGGGGTATTGTCGCCGGAATTCACCCGCTCCAGCGGATCAGACACCACGGACTTGCGGAGATAGCCTTCGGCATATCCCCGGCGCACCCCCTCGTTCACCGCCTGGGTCAAGTCTCCGCTTACGTGCACCTCCTGGCCCACATCCAAAAAGACGCAGGCCATCCCCGTGTCCTGGCAGATGGGCAGGGCGCCGCCGATCTCCCCGTTTTCCATGATCCGATCCAGGATCTCCCGGGCCGGGGGCCAGTCCTCCTGTGCCCGGGCGGCGGCGATGCCGTCCCGCACGTCCCCGGGCAGACGGGTGTTGGCCTGGATACACAGCCGGGCCACCGCCTCCGTCACCGCCTTGGCTTCGATCTCCCGCATAAACGCTCCTCCTCGCAGCTTCCGCCCGTCGGGGCGCGGATTTTTCAGATATCAACAAGATTCCATCTATCCATTCGGCCGGTTTTGCGGTAAAATAAGAGGCAAGCCTTTGACAGGACGGCGCCCCGGCCCGGAAAACCGGGCCGGGGCGGAAGGGAGAGAATGAAATGAACCTTGAGGAGATCCGCGCCCTGCGGCGGGCGCTGCACGGCTGTCCGGAGCAGTCGGGCCGGGAGACGCGCACCCGGGCCATGCTCATGGATTTTTTGCGCGACAGGACGGAGCTGGAGCTCCGCCCCTGCGGGGCGGGCTTCTACGCCGCCCGCCGGGAGCCGGAGGGGGCAAAGCCCCCGATAGCCCTCCGGGCGGACTACGACGCGCTGGCCCTGCTGGGGGGAGGGGCGGCCCACCTGTGCGGCCACGACGGCCACGCCGCCGCCCTGTGCGGTACGATCCTGTCCCTGGAGAGGGAGCGGCTGGATCGGGATGTGTTCTTCCTGTTCCAGCCCGCCGAGGAGACGGGGGCCGGGGCCCCGGGCTGCCTGGAGCTGTTTGAACGGGAGCGGGTGGCCCGAATCTACGGGGCCCACAACCTGCCGGGCTATCCCCTGGGGCAGGTGTTCACCCGGCCCGGCACCTTCGCCTGCGGCTCCCGGGGGGTGACGCTGGCCTTTCAGGGGTGGCCCACCCACGCCGCCTACCCGGAGCACGGCCTGTCCCCGGCCACGGCGGTGGGGCGGCTGCTGGGCGCCCTGCCCGAGCTGGCCCGGGCGGAGCGGTACAGCGGCATGACCCTGTGCACCGTGGTGGGGGCGCAGCTGGGCGAGCGGGCCTTCGGCACCGCCGCCGCCCAGGGGGAGGTGTGGCTCACCCTGCGAGCGGAGAGAGACGGGGATCTGGAGCGGTTGTTCGCGGATATTCTCGGGCTGGCTCAGGAGCTGGCGGGGGAGTACGGCCTGGGCTTCACCCATGAGGTGCAGGACGTATTTCCCGCCACGGTGAACGACCCGGACTGCGCCCGGCTGGTGCTGGATCGGTGCGGCGGCAGGGAGCTGCCCGCCCCCATGCGGTGGAGCGAGGACTTCGGCCACTACCTGCGCCGCTGTCCCGGGGCCTTTTTCGGCATCGGGGCGGGGGAGGGGTGCCCGCCCCTCCACACAAAGGACTATCAGTACCCAGACGAGCTGCTGGAGCCAGCCATAGAGGCGTTCCGGCAGATCCTGCTGGGATAAAACCGCCTTACTGCCGGGGCTGTTCCAGCGGAGCGCCCGCCAGCTGGCCGGAATCCTGCCGGCCGGGAAACGCCAGCCCGCCGCCGGCTTCCTGCCCCGGGGCGGCCCCAGGGCTGCCGCCCTGTCCCATGGTGCCCAGGTCGGACAGGTTCAGCCCCGAGGTATCCACCAGGGCGGCGCTGTCCGCCTTCTGGCCCGAGCCGGTGGAGGGGATGGAGCCCGCCAGCTGGCCGGACACGCTTGACCTGCGGAGGGCGCAGAAGGTCTCCAGCGCCGCCGCTCCCGCCTGGAATTCCTCGGTGGTGCAGAATTTGGTGGGATCCCGCTCCACATAGGGGGCGATGAGGGCCTGGGCCTGTTTTATCAGCGCGGCGGGGTCGGCGGAAGCTATGAATTCCGCAAAGTATTGGTGATACAGGGTGGTATATTCCTCACTGGAGAAGATCCAGTCCGCCATGGGCCGGTCGCCGTCCCCGGTGACGGACAGAGGGGAGTCGATGGGGTCGTTCACCGCCCCGGATGCGTCGTTGCCCTGGAAGGTGCCGAAGGCCAGATTGTAGTCCCAGGGGATCAGGGACAGCCGCCCGTCCTTCTCGTAAAGATAGTAGTTGTGCACCATGGAGCCGGTGTAGCTGTCCCCGTTCACCACATAGTTGTGGACGACAAAATAGCGCAGCACCTGGTCGATGTCCACCGCCTTCGACACGTCCCCGCCCTCGCCCAGGGCCTTCAGCGACTGGATCAGGCGGGCCTTGTCGCCGTCGGTGACGGTGGTTTTCGCGCTGTCAAAGAGGTTGGGGTAGCTGTCCGGGTCGTCGTCGATGTACTTCAGCTTCACGTCGTCGGAGCCCATGCCCCCGCCCATGTCGCCGGGGAAGCCGCCGGAGGGCTGGAAGCCGTCCGGGATGCCGCCCTCATTGCCGGGGAAGTCCTCCGGAATGCCGCCCTCATTGCCGGGGAAGTCCTCCGGAATGCCGCCCTCGTTCCCGGGGAAATTGCCGGAGGGGCGGGAGCCGTCCTGTGCGCGGCCGGGATTGGACGGGGGATCAAGGCCCCCGGCAGGAGTGACAGAGGTCTGGGCGTCAGTCCCGTTGGGAGGCTCAAGATTCCCGGGCTCATTCCCGCCCGGGGATCCGGCAGGCTTGGGACGGCCGGACGGTTCGCCCCGCTCCTCCGGCTGGAAGCGCTCCGGATCAAAGTCCCCCATGTCAAAATCCCGGCCGTTGCCCCGGCCCCCGCCGAAGTCCATGCTGTCCGGCTTGTAGAGCGCCCCGGCGTCCTGTCCGTAATTGCGCCGGAGGAAGGCGTCCTCCACCCCCTCCACCGCCAGGTACAGCCCCCAGTCCTGGCAGTTGACGGTGATCCAGACGTAGCTGCACAGGGGGGCGGCCACCCCGAATTGGGCCATCAGCCGGTAAGTGAGGTAGTCCTTCATCATGGTGTTGTCCTGGATGAGGTTGTTCAGGCACAGCTTATCCAGGCCGTAGAAGCTCTTGCCCGCCTCATAGTGGTCAAATTCCAGCTTGAAGCTGTACCGGTCGCTGCCCAGCTGGGACACGGTGGACAGGGAGGTGTTCCCCTTGGCCCGGATGCCCACGTTCTTATAGGCCTCGTTGTCGATCACAACGGCGCAGGGGACGTATTCCTCGTCCTCGCAGCCGTCCAGAAAGCCCTCCCAGTCGTCCATCACGATGTCGATGGTGTGCACGCGGGAGGTGTCGAACAGCTTGGTCTCGTAGCCCAAAGCCTGGGCGGCGGGCTGTATGCCCAGGGCCTCGCCGTTCAGGAACAGCAGGGTCAGCAGCAGGGACAGGGCGGCGGCCAGGGCGCAGATCCGGTCGATGTACTTGTGGGCTGCCATGGCCTCACCCCATGTAATCGCCGTTGTAGCTCACCAGCACGGCGCTGTGCACGCCGTCCAGCCCGCCCAGGGCGTTGACGAAGCCGGTATCCCCGTCCCGGAGGCGGATCTCCAGGTTCAGCTCCACCAGCCCCTCCCGGACGGTCTTGCTCTTGACGGCGCACCGCCGGGTGCTGGGCTCCAGCAGCGCCATGGCCCGGGCCTCCGCCCCCTCGTCCTCGCACTGGAGCACCACGATATAGGGGTTGACGTGGGATTTCTTGTTGACGAACACCAGCAGGATCAGGCCGATGATCAGGCTGCCGAACACGGCCAGGGGGATCATCCCCGCCGCCAGCACGATGCCCACAGCGATGGCCCAGAACAGGAAGGCCAGATCCAGCGGCTCCTTCACGGCGGTGCGGAAGCGGACGATGGACAGCGCGCCCACCATGCCCAGGGACAGCACCACGTTGCTGGTGACGGCCAGAATCACCATGGTGGTGATCATGGCCAGCGCCACCAGGGTCACGCCGAAGCTGGATGAGTACATCACACCGGCGAAGGTTTTCTTGTACACCAGCAGGATAAACAGCCCGATGCCAAAGGCCAGGGCCAGCGCCAGCACCATGTCCAGCAGGCTGACGCTGGCGACATTCTCCAAGAAGCTGGATTTGAAGATGTCCTGAAAGGTCATAATAGGTTCCTCCTTAAAATCAATGTGGGTTCAACCTGTAGGGGAGGGGCTTGCCCCTCCCGAGGGACAGAGGGCGCTTCCGGCAAAAGGGAGGGGCTTGCCCCTCCCCTACGAAATCATCCATAGATCCGGCAGCGGGCGTATTTGGAAAACGCCGCCGCCCGCCGCCCGTCCAGGCGCACCGCGTCCCGGATGATGTCGGGGAGAAAGGCGTCCCACTTCACCTCTAAAATGGTGACGGGATCCCCCG
>ERZ808037.2243-NODE-2243-length-10343-cov-3.790571_pt1 | contig 10343 bp, 5 predicted proteins | sample MGYA00380190_ERZ808037 | MGnify/ENA primary metagenome ERZ808037 (study PRJEB31490, sample SAMN06133399) | mouse gut metagenome | isolation source: J9 | host: mice | place: China: Chengdu | collected 2015-05 ...
CGGTTCTCATCCACATAAATCTGCGCCCTGTTCTTGATAATCTTGGCCACTTCCTGAGCCGATTTCTGGCCGGTGAAAAAGGCGTCCATCTCTTCATTGACGATGTTTATGATGCTCTCATTATAATAATAGCATTTATCGATGGAAAGGATAAAGGACACCACCTCGTCAATCTGCTCCTGGCTCAACGGATCCAGGATGATTTCCTCTCCGTTCATATAGAATGTATCGTCATATTCCACCTTGTTGCCATCCTCATCCGTGTACCAGTTGCGCTCCTTCCCTTTCTCCGCATTTGCGTCAAAGTATTTCTTCTGTGTGGGCAGCCCCCACTCTATGGTGGACTGGTACTCATCCGTCAGATAATACCGCAAAAACTCCCATGCGGCATCTGTATTCCTGGACTTGCTGGAAATCGCGTAGCACTCGTTGGCCATGGCAAAGGAACCCATTCCGTTCTCCGTGGGGAATCCGATATAGGACACGTCCTCCCCAAAGTACCCGTTCACAGAATAATTGATGTCCCGGATATTGCTGATATTGAGTCTGTTGAGGATCGTCCTCTCATCCCGATACTGGGACTCATAGTTTGCCCAATAATCCTCTCCGTAATAGTCCTCGCCCAGCTCCTCGGGAAGCGTCTTCGCGTACTCCATCATGCTGATGAAATTCTGGGAATCAAAATTACATTTCCCTGTGCTCACGTCCACGAAATCGCTGCCGCAGAACTGCATCGCTGTCTGGAAAAATCCCGAACGGGTCATCTCCCCGATCATGCTCGTCCCTTCCGGCAGGCTGTTTTTCAATTCCATCATCTCCGCCATGGTCCAGGATGTCCTGTCACCCACAACAGCGCTCTTGCCAATCATGGTCTGGACGCTGAAGCTGGGAATCACATAGTACAGCTTTCCGTCCACCGAAAAGGCATCAAATATGTTCTGCAGGAATTCTGTCTGAGACAGTTCCTCATCCTTCTCAATCAGGCTTCCCACATCCTCCAGCAGCCCCTTCGCCACATAATTCTCCACAGGAAGGCCATCTGTGATCAGGATGTCAGGCATGTTGCCTGTGGTGACGTCATTGTTCAGCTGGCTGTATCCGGCCTGCCAGTCATCGTAAGAATTGAAGGTTTCATAGCTCTTCACCACGATACGGTACTCATCGCTGTTGCGGTTATACTCTATGACCCTTTTCTTGATGTCGCTGTTGACATAGGTTCCCGCCAGCACCATCACGGTTTTGTCGGGAATGTCCTCGGGATTTACATAGGTAAAGCGCCCTGCTTTCAAGCCTTCCGAATAATCCTCATAGTATATTCCTACATAGGAATTCGCATCCAGCTCTACCAGGCAGGAAAAGCTGGAGATAAACAGATCGGAATTGATGAAGCTCATCTTCCGGACGCAGTCCGCATCCCCCGCCTTATAAGTGTAGATTCCCGAATTGTTGCTGCAAAGCAAGTCGTAATCGCTTCCCGTTCCCAGGATATTATAGCCTGAATAGCTGAAGTTCGCGGGCATCTGGACAGGCTCGCCTACTTTGTCCGTGGCAGGATCGTAAGATGCCATGTACTCTTTTGTCCAGTCATTCTCATCATAGTACAATACAAGGAATGTGCCGTCTTCCTTATTCAGGATCCGATCATAGTTGGAGAACATTTTGTTCACATCTTCCGGCAAAGGCGTCTTCTCGCTGGCATTGCCCTGGGCATCCACCGTCATCTTGTAGGCATTGTCGCCAGACAGTATCAACGTAACTGTGCCGTCCTGGGCTACAGATATGGAATTGATGTAGATATACTCGTCTTCCGATGTAACGTCCTGCAGCTCCGTCTCCGACCGAATGGTTCCGTCAGGATTCCAGCTTGCCACATAATTCTTCTGAATGGTGGTTCCATCTGTATAATTCTCATAGTAATATCTCCGGATGGCATAGATGTTTCCGTCAATTCCGAAGACAAAATTGTCATAATTAGAATTCTCCCAGACATCGTTCGGTACCGGTGCGTCTTCCGTAGAGACGGACTCTTCGGGATCTGTCTCGCCTTCTGCTCCTTCTTCGCCCTCAGGGCCGTTCTCCCCTTCCGCTGTCTCTCCTTCTGTCCCCTCTTCTCCGGGGGCTGCCTCTCCTTCTGCTCCCTCTTCTTCAGGGGACGACTCTCCCTCAGGATCCACATCCTGTTCCGACTCAGCGCGAGGAACAGGAACGGCAAACCCGTCATCTATCCCTCCCACATTATTCTGATAGTTCCATTCCGGGACATCTAGGTTTATCATGCTGATATCCGATCCGTCCTCGCCCATGCTCAGCAGTCTGATATCATTTCCTGAGCGTTCTTCCGACCAATGATACACGTTCATCAGTAGATATATGGTTCCGTCTCTATGGGTCGATGAAAATACCTTGTAATCATCCCCGTCAATCTCAGGCATGGTAAATTCCTGCAGTTTATAAACACCCTCTTTTGCAAGAGCGGAATTCTCTCCCTTGCCTCCTCCCCCGCAGGCACTCAGGCCTATTGTCATGCCAAGGGCCAGGCTTATGCTAAGCGGCCGCTTCCACCAATTCTTTTTCATACATTTTCCTCCGCGTTCTTTTTCCTCTTTCCCAGCTTTTTCCTGAAAAGCTTCTTCCTCTCCTTGGGCTTCCCCGGGGCAGTGTCTCCGCCTTCTTCGTCCTCATAATCTGCCCAGAGCTCATCCTCTCCGGAACCGCTCTCTTCCGTGCCCAGGTCGTCTGACCAGGCATCCTCTTTTCCGGCCTCCGCCCCATTTTCGTCAGATGCTTCGGTCACTTCTTCCCCGGTACCGCCTTCCTCCGATTCCGGGATATCCTCTCCGTCATGTCCGTCTTCGGATGTCCAGTCGTCTTCGCCTTCTCCGCGTCCGTCATCAGATGTCCAGCCTTCGTCTTCGCCTTCTCCGCGTCCGTCATCAGATGTCCAGCCTTCGTCTTCGCCTTCTCCGCGCCCGTCATCGGATGTCCAGCCTTCGTCTTCGCCTTCTCCGCGCCCGTCATCGGATGTCCAGCCATCGTCTTCGCCAATATATCCGTCATCAGGCTGCCCTATATCGGGCTCGCCCATGTCTTCTCCGCCGAACATATCGTCAGCCCCGCCTACTTTCCCCTTCCTGCCTTTCTTGCGCTTTTCCTGACCCTTGCCGTTCTTTTGCTTTTCCTGCGTCTTGCCATTCCTGCGCTTCTCCCGAAGCTTCTCAACACGGCGTTCTGCAAAGTCCTGTATCTTATGCCATACATCCCGCATGGTCCAGCCCTTATGCTTCCACCAGATGCAGAAGAACACCAGCCCAAGGCCCACCGGATATACCAAAAACAATATCATGAACAAAGCCATCAGCGCCAGGATGTCCGCATATCCTCTTGCGATATTCTCCCAATAAGGATAGATGATGGCTTTGCCGTTCATGGAGCGTGTACCGAACTGCACCAATAGCTTAAGCCTTGATAAAATCGAATAACGGGAAGTGTTCTCTACTACTTCCACTTCTTTTTCATTGCTTCCCAGCTTTTCCTTGACATAGTTATATGCAAAACCCGTGACGGGATTAGGCATCACTATCTCATAATGATTGATACCGTGGCTGGTGCCCAGCTCCGTAAGGGTCTGATAGGACACGTACACCAAGGTGCTGTCCAGGCCTGCCGCTTCCGCCAGGCGGCCTGAAGGACGCTGTACCACCCCCGTGACGATATGGGGAATGCCTCCGATGTATACGGTCATGCCCGCCACATCATTGGAACCGAACAGCTGCCATGCAGCGTCCTCGTCTATCACACAATAGTCCTGCATCAAATCATTACCGGAGAAATAAGCCCCGTTCAGCAGCGTCAACGGATGGAACAGAAAGAAATCACCGCCGATGCCGATAGCATCCGCCGTCAGGCTGGTCTTTTCATTGGAAAGCGTAATCTGGCCGTCGGCGCTGTATGCGTCTGCCCAGAGCCTGGCACCGGGATTCACTGATTCCTGAACCACGGAGGCATCTAACAGCGCACCGTCCACCGTATGCTAGAATTCAATCAGTTCGTCCTCCGTGATTCCGGAACCCACAGAGAAAAAACAGCTGACCTGAGAAGACTTTCCGTCGCTGCTCCAACGCTCGGCCACAGTCTGGGAGAGCTGGCTGCTTCCCAGACTGCCTGAGACGAACAGCAGAACGAGGAAAATCAGGAAAGATATCCCCCCGCTTATGCCCAGTACTATTTTCTTCATGCATTTACCTCATTTCCGCTTAGGAACTGTCGCAAAGACAATTCCTTATCCTCATCACCCTTCGGCCAATCTGACCTGTTTACCGGCCTCCACAGGTTTTGTGGAGGTGGTTATCACGAACTCATAGCCATAGAGCGCGGCGCTGATTGCGGACTGGGTGTCATCGCTTGCCAGTACCTCTACGTCCACACGTGTCGCAATATAGCGGGTATTCAAAGGCCCCGGCTTGGATTCCACAATCAGGATGAACTTTCCGTTATTATCCTCACGAATAGCGCTGTTCGGCACTATCAGATCATAGTTGGCGCTCTTTTGACCTACCGATAGATTCAGGGTCTGACCGGCTGTCACATCTCCGTCCACATCGAAGGTCAGCAGCTTCTTCTGACCCGGGTCGGTTGTGTCGGGCTTGATAGAAGCCAAGGTCACCGTCAGATTGTCATATCTCCAGGCGTTCACCAGGTCCGCCACATCGCCCACAGACAGCCTCTTGGCCTGCTCGTTGGTCACGGAAAAGCTTAAAGTGAAGCCCTTGCCCGCCGGCTGCAGGACGGCCACAGGATTGGAAGGAGAGGTGCTCTCCCCTGCCACCACGTTCAGAGTAGTTACAGTGCCCGCTACAGGGGCCTTGATGGTAGCGCCGATGGATTTCTCCGTCAGCTCATCCACCAGCTTCTGCGCCTTGTCCACAGCCGACTGAGCTGATTCCAAGCCGGATACTTTTCCGATTCTCGACGCAAGTTCTTCCAGATCCTTCTGCTTTTCCGAAAGAATCTTCTCTTTATCGGTGACGGCTGCCTGTTTTTCGGTCAATACAATCTGCGCCTGTTTCCTCTGCCCGTCTATATAGCTCTGCTGCTGCTTCAGACCAGCGATTATGTTGGCCGTATTGCCAGAATTCTTCTTATCTTCCAGCCGCTTCTCCGCTCTGTCGTATTCGTCTTTTCTCCTGGTCTCTTCCAGGCTGGCGGCATTATATGCATCTTTGGCACTATTTTCAGCTGCCTTAGCTGCATACATCTGTTCGTTCAGTCCTTCCAGTTTCTTTTTCAATTCTTCTATCAATTGTGCATTGTCCCCGGACTCACTTAGCATGGCTAAGTCGTTCTCTCCAAGCTGATTTGTGGTATCATCACTTTCCGTCTCGCTCGGTACAGACGTAGACCCCAATGCTTCGGAAGAACCTGTCTCGGAACTCTCCAAAGCATCCGAACTGGATTCATGCTTGTTTTCTTCTGAACTACCCTCCACAGAACCACCTTGGCTAGAGTCAGACTCGTCAGAACCGCCCTGACCGGAATTACTCCCATCATCTCCTGAAGGTTTCGGCATCAAATCGGACAGTTGCTGATTCACCAAATCTATATCCGACTTCAGCTTTTCCACCACATTCTGCTTAGCCGTCAAATCATTCTTTTTGGCGGTTGCCTCATTTGCAGCATTATCCCATGCCGCCTTGGCGTCATCGCGCGCCTTTGTCTCCGCTGTCACGTCCGCATTGTTCTCCGGCGTGAGGGCTATCTGGGTATCAAAGGCATCATACTGCCTCTGGAGCTCATCTACCTGCCTCTGTGCCGCGGTCACTTCGTTCTGAGCCGCCTTCACCGCGTTCTCCGCCGCTGTCACTGCATTCTGGGCCGAGGTAATCTGCCTGCGGTAATCATCTTCGGATATGCCCGTATTGGCAGCCTGGATGTCCGCTGAGGTGATGTCCACCGACAACAGCGCATTCGTATAGGCGAGCTTCGCTTCATCCAGCTTATCCTTCGCCTCCTTCAGTTCTTCGCTCTCCGCATCCTCCAGGTACATCAGGACATCATCCTTCTCCACCTGATCTCCCACCTTGACTTCCACACTGGAGACCTTTCTGGACTCCGTCACTTCCACATTATAAGGATTCCCGCTCTCCACTACCCCCGACCCGCGAATCTTAGCCGTGATAGTCCCCGACTGCACATACTGCGTGGCTACCTCCGGCAGGGAGTAATTCATGATGGTGTTCGAGAAAAAGGTAAGCACCAGCATCACCGACAAAAATACTATCGCTGCCGTCTTCACCCATTCCCTCTTCTTCTTTCCGTTCTCGTTCATCTCTCTTCCTCTCCTCTAAAACTATCTCTGCTCTCAATATCTAGCTCTATAAACCTCCCCTCAGCAAGCTGTGAGGTATAAGCCCGAGATTCACTCCGTTCGTCGTCAGTTAGTTGCAATCAGACTCTCTTTGCGAATATACCGCTGTAAGTCTGGAAGAATGCCCATGCCCTTCGGGCATTCTTCCGTGCGAATGCACTTCTCGCACTGCTATCCTTTGATGCCCCCCTGATAAGTGATTCCGTCCACCAGATATTCCTCCCCATAAAGGAATATCAGCAGGCTGGGAACCATGTATATGGTAGCCACCGCGAATGCCAGGCCAATCTCCCCTGCGTTGATTTTGCTCAGGAACACCGACAGGGGGTGCTTCTCCTCATCTGACATCAGTATCAGCGGCTGCTCCACCATATTCCAGTAATCAATGAATATCAGAATAGCAGCCGAACAGATAGCGCCCTTGCAGAGCGGCATACATATCCTCCGATAAATCTGCCATTCCCCGGCGCCGTCTATCTGGGCCGCTTCCATCACCGACTCCGGAATCCTCCGCATGAACTTCGTCAGAAGGAACACGGCAAAAGGTGAAAAAATGGCGGGCAGCCAGATGGCCCAGTTGGTATCCAGCAGGTTCAGCCAGTCGCTGACCAGGTAGTTGGGCACCAGCGTCACCTGATAGGGCATCAGCATCAGGATGATATACATAAAGAAGATAATCTCCCGGATCCTGCCCCGGTACCTGGCAAAGCCATAGGATGCCAGAGAAGCCACCAGCAGCTGAAAGACCACAATCGGCCCCACCAGCACCACGGAATTCCAGAACTTGAACAGATACTCCGGACTCTTGAACAATACCGTGTTGTACTGGCTGAAGGACACCATGTCCGGTATGAATTTCAGGTTCACCCTCTCCGCTATGTACACTTTCCCGCCATTGGCGTCTGTGGCAAATATGGAACCGTAATTGGCCGAAATCTCCGAAGCCGCCATAAAGGAATTGGTAATGGTCAGCACGATCGGCATCAGGAAAAGAATGGCGAAAGTGGCCGCCACCACCGTGGCCAGCCCAATCTTTGCCGTCTGAAATCTTTTTCTTCGCAGAGCCAGCTTTCTGTCCAGCTCCCTTGAATCCACCTGGCCCCCCGGCGCACTTTTCTGTCTCTTCTTACTCAACTTCAAATCCCTCTCTTTTCACGCTCAACCTTCCACATCCTTCCCGAACCGGTCCTCCGCTATGAACAACACGCCGATGATCACCACCATCACGATAGACATCAATATCGCAGCAGCCGACAGGGTCTGGTAATCCAGAGATTTGAACTTATTGTTCATGAAATGCTGAAGCGTATAGATGGAATCGTACGGATAATCTCCTGTCAGCAGATACACCTCCCGGAATATCTTGAAGGAGTTGATCAGCGACATAATCGTCACGAACAAAAGCGTCGATGAAAGGTAGCGTATCTTTATGTAGAAAAAGGTCTGGAGCGGCTTGGCGCTCTCCAGGGTCGCCACCTCCAGGATATCCTTCGGTATGCTGGCCAGGGCCGCCATGAACAGTATCATATTATACCCTAGGTTTTTCCAGAGGAACAGGATGACTATGACCACAAGTGCATAATCAGACTTGAACCAGTCGATTTTGCTGCCTCCAAGCTTCATCAGCACCTCATTTATGGCACCGTTATAATGGAAGAGCACCTGCCAGATCAGCACGATGGAGGCCACAGGCACCATCATAGGGCTGAGGAAAAAAGTCCTGAACTGGCTCCTGAAAGGCAGCTTTGCCTCCAGCACGATGGCCAGCAGCAGCGAAAGGACCACTGCCAGCGGCACTGCCACCGCCGAAAAGGTGAGGGTATTGTGCACTGCCCGCCTGAACGCGGTATTTCCTATGATATTTATGAAGTTATCGAAAAAAACAAAATTACCGCTGATGGGATTGTCTACCAGCGAATAATAGATGACCACCAGAAAAGGCAGAATAAAGAAAGCCAGCACGCCAAGGAAGCTGGGAGCGATATACGCCCCCGAGCTGATCTTGATTCTGCGAGTTCTCCTTGTAGTGGGTATATGATGTCTTTCTGCGGAAGCCTTAGGCGGTTTCCCGCTCTTTTTCGTCTTGCCCAATTCTAACCTCCATGCCGTCCGCTATCTGTTCTCTCCTACGTATATCTTGACGCGGCTCTGGATGACTGACGCCACCTCGTCCACGGTCTTCTGTCCCTTGTAGAAAGCTTCCGCTTCCTCATTGATGATGTTCATGACCTCGTCATTCTGGGTGTAGGACACAGGCTTTGCTATATCTATCAGCTGCATCACCAAGTCCACCTCCTCCTGGGTAGATTTACGGTATTCATAGGACCAGCCATCCCCGTAAGAGAAGCCGCCGCCTGTTCCTATGACAGTGGGCTCCCCGTTCTCGTCCAGGATAGGATCCCCGTTCTCGTCCGTCCAGTATTCAATCTTCACGGCTTCCTCTGCCATGGCATTCAGCTGCGATTTCAACGAGGGGAAGCCCCAGCCGGAAAAACCTCTGTCAGGATCCACTTCCTGGGTCAGGAACCCTTCGATGAACTCCCAGGCACCGTCCTTCTGCTTGGACTTGGAGGTGATGGCATAAGCCTGGTTAGCCGCCAGCATACAGCCGGCGCTGCCGTCCATGGTAGGATATCCGATCATGGTGGCATCTCCCTGGAAGATTTCCCCCGCCACCTGGATTTCATCGAAATTGTAGATATTCATTTCATAGAGGAGCACCTGCCCCTGCTGAATCTTGTTCGGCGTGGACAAATCATCCGAATCATAGTTCACCTCATCCGGGAAACGGTTCACGAACTGCAGCAGCGCCTTGAAATCATCAGAGTCATAGCTGCACTCCCCGGTAGACCAGTCAATGAAAGCATCGGCATTGTATATCATCAGGTACTGCATGATCTGGCTCTTTGACACATTGTCGAAGAGCTGCGCGTCGGAATGGGCATCCGCATAGGCGATCAGCTCATTCACCGTCCACCCCATCTCCTTGCCCACATCAGAGGCCTTGCCCGCCACGGTCTGCATCTGGAAGCTGTAGGGGATGCTTATCAGCTTGCCGTCATAGGTATATGCATTCAGGACATTCTCCACAAAGTCGGAGCGGCTTACCTTGCTGCTCTTCTCCAGAAAGCCGTTCATATCCTCGAACACCCCTTTGGCTGCCAGCTGCTGGAAATTCAGGCCGCTCAGGTCGATGATATCGGGACAGTTGTTGGAGGTGATGTCATTGTTCAACCGGTTGAGGGCATCCGCCCACATTGCCTGATAGTCATCGCCGTTCCAGTTGTTGTCCACATAAGACTTCATGCTGATTCGGTATTTGGGGTTGGTCTTGTTGAATTTCACCGCCGCGGCCTGTACATCGTACCCACCGTAGAGGGAGGCCAGGACTATCGTCTCCTTCTGGGCCACCTCGCTGGCCTTGGTCTTGGTCAGCAACGCGATGCTGTTGTCATTGGTATCCCAGTCCATGGTGACGGCCAGGATACGGCCGTCCTCCAGCACGCCGAAGCTCTGCACGTAATTGCCGTTGATATCGCTGTCCAGCCAGCTGAACAGCTCCTCCTGTTGCTGGGTCTTCAGATCATACTCATAGACGCTGCTGCCGTCATGCACCAGGAAATCCTTGTCGATGCCGGCAACCAGTCTCTCGCCGTTGCCGTTGGGAAAATTATCATAGGTGTTGCCCACCTTTTTTCCATCGAAATCAATCTCCGCCAGGTCATAGCCGTCATTGTTGTAATAGCAGACGTACATCTTGCCGTCCTTGTCGCAGCCCAGAGCCCGGATCCATCCGTTCCCACTGGACAGGGAGACTTTGCCCCGATGGTTCCCCTCTGCGTCAAAGAGCAATATGCTGTCGTCACAGGACACATAAATCCGGCCCTCACCGTCCAGGGCGATCATATCCACATAACTGTCCCCCACCAGATCCGTCATCTCCTGGGAGAACACCTGCTTGCCGTCCGCGCCGAACTTG
>ERZ808037.2244-NODE-2244-length-10342-cov-37.260789_pt1 | contig 10342 bp, 7 predicted proteins | sample MGYA00380190_ERZ808037 | MGnify/ENA primary metagenome ERZ808037 (study PRJEB31490, sample SAMN06133399) | mouse gut metagenome | isolation source: J9 | host: mice | place: China: Chengdu | collected 2015-05 ...
TTTAGGGCTGACTCCTGCAATAGGTGCCAGCCCTAATTTTTCAACTGCTCAAAAAACTTTAGCGGACAGTAATAAATATTAATCAAATTTTAGTGAATTTCTGTCCCGGCCCATGTGCATCGGGCTTCTGACGCGAAAGGCGCGGGCGTCAGAATGCGACTGACTTCATGGTCAGACCTGTGGTCTCCTGTAGCCCGAACAGCAGGTTCATGGTGTGTACCGCATTGCCAGCCGCTCCTTTGAGCAGATTGTCTATGACCGCTGTTATCAGCAGCTTGCCGTCGATTTTGTCAAGGTGGATTATACATTTGTTGGTATTGACCACATCCTTCAGGTCAGGGATTTTTGATGTTATGAACGTGAAATTGTGGTCATCGTAATAATCCTGGTATAGCTTGATGATCTGTGCAAGTTCCAGAGGGCAGTCCAGATAGGTCACAGCCATTATGCCGCGCGAGAAAGCCCCGCGTATCGGCACCATATTGAGCTTTGACTTGAAGCTCTGCTGCATGGCCGAGAGAGTCTGGATTATTTCCTGCTCCTGAGAGTGCTTGAACGGACGGTACACGACCATATTGTCGTTGCGCCAGGCATAGTGGGTCGTGGGCCGCGATTCAGCTCCCTCGCTCGTCGCTCCGGTGATCACGGTGGTGTGAATGTCGGAGTTGAGCAGAAGATTCTTGGCGAGGGGTATCAGTGACAGCTCCACTGCCATTGCGAGGCATCCGGGGTTTGCCACATGCTTTGCTCCGCGCACCATTGGTTTGCGGTTGAGCTCGGATAGCCCGTATATGAAATCATGTTCCGGATCGGACAGCCGGAAATCACGGGAAAGGTCTATGATTTTCAGCCCTTCGGGCACTTCGTTTTCAGCGAGGAATTCACGTGTCTTGCCGGCCGGGCGGCAGCAGAACAGCACATCGATCCCTTTCAGGTCATATGTGCTTGAGAAAGTCATATCTATTTCTCCGTGCAGTCCCTGATGCACGTCTACTATGCGCTGTCCCGCCACTGTGCGAGAGTGGACCCATTTCAGCTCCACATCAGGGTGGTTGATAAGTATGCGCACAAGTTCGCCTGCGGCATAGCCCGAACCTCCGATTATTCCGGCTTTGATCATTGTTGGACAGGTTTTATTGAGGTGATGCCGCGCTCCATGCGCCGTACAGTCTCGTCAAGGCCGATGAGTTCGGTTATGTCGAATATGTGCGGTCCCTTGCATTCACCCACAAGGGTGAGACGCCATGCGTTCATTACGTTGCCGAGATGGTATCCGTTGTCCTCGACCCATTTGAGCACTATGGGCTCTGCATCTCCGCTCTTGAAGGACGGGAGGTAGCGGAGCACTCCGATAAGTTCGGTGAGTATTGCCGGGGTATCCTCTTTCCAGCGTTTGCGGATATCCTTTTCGGCATATTCTGTCGGTGCCGTGAAGAAGAAGCGTGCCTGCTCCCAGAGGTCGGCTACGAAGTTGATGCGTCCCTTGACGAGCGATACGGCGTGTGTGATGTATTCCTCGCTGAAGCTGTCGGGGTTTACTCCATGAGCTTCAAGAACGGGGCGGAAGAGGGCGGCAAGCCGTTCGTCAGGGGTGTTCTGGAGATATTCGTGGTTGAACCAGCGGCCCTTCTCGTAGGCGAATTTTGCGCCGGCTTTCGAGCAGTGTTCAAACGAGAATTTCCTTGTCAGTTCATCCATCGACATAATCTCGGTGTCATCGCCCGGATTCCATCCGAGCAAGGCGAGAAAGTTTATGACGGCTTCGGGCAGATAGCCTGATTCACGGTATCCGGCGGATATCGCGCCTGACGCCGGATCGTGCCATTCGAGCGGGAACACGGGGAATCCGAGACGGTCGCCGTCGCGCTTGGACAGCTTGCCTTTGCCGTCGGGCTTGAGCAGGAGCGGCAGATGCACGAAGTCGGGACGGGTGTCGGCCCATCCGAAGGCTTCGTAGAGCAGCACATGCAGTGGTGCTGACGGAAGCCATTCCTCGCCGCGTATCACGTGGGTGATCTCCATGAGGTGGTCGTCGACAATATTGGCGAGATGGTAGGTGGGGAGGTCATCGGCACTCTTGTAGAGCACCTTGTCATCGAGGATTGAAGAGTTGATCGTGACATTGCCGCGTACAAGATCATTGACCACCACATCGCGTCCGGGCTCGATGAGAAATCGCACCACATAGGGCGTGCCGTTGTCGATCAGTGCCTTTACCTCATCGGCGGGCATGGACAGTGAGTTGCGCATGGACATGCGGGTGGAAGCGTCATACTGGAAGTTGGGCGTGGCTGCACGGGCTGCGTCGAGTTCGGCTGGGGTGTCGAATGCTATATAGGCTTTGCCATTGTCAAGAAGCTGTCTGACATATTTGCGGTATATGTCGCGGCGTTCGCTCTGCTTGTATGGTCCGTATGCGCCTCCCTCGCGCACACCTTCGTCGACTTTGATGCCGAGCCATGCAAGCGACTCGTTGATGTAGTCCTCGGCTCCCGGTACGAATCTCTGTGAGTCGGTGTCCTCGATGCGGAGTATCATGTCACCGCCGTGTCGGCGGGCGAAAAGGTAGTTGTATAGTGCGGTGCGGACTCCTCCTATGTGAAGGGGGCCTGTGGGTGACGGTGCAAATCTGACTCTGACTTTACGGTCCATTGTATATTATATGTGTTGTTTTAGCGTTTGAATTAAAAGTATTTGGCACAAAAATACTCAAAATTCATGGCATCTCTAAATTTTAGAGAAAAAATTACTAATTTTGTGCCTCAGAAACTTCCTAATATGATGGAAACACCTCGACATCCTTATGTTCCTGAACCGGCGATACGCCGCTTGCCGTGGTATCTCGCCTGTGTGCAACGCCTCAGAGCCCAGGGCGTTGAGTATGTGTCGTCGACGGCTATTTCGAGCCAGCTCAATGTGGATGCCTCCCAGATAGCAAAGGATTTGTCATATCTTAACATTAAAGGCAAGACCCGCATCGGGTATGAGGTGGCCCAGCTGGAGCAGGGGCTGAATGATTTTCTCGGGTTTCATAAGTGTCACAATGCAGTGATGATGGGTGTGGGAAGTCTCGGTAAGGCATTGATAATGGACTCGGGCCTTTCGAGATATGGCCTTGACATAGTCGCCGGCTTTGATGTGAATCCTGATGTGATAGGTACTGAGATAGCCGGCACGCCTGTGTATGACATATCCGAGCTTGCCGCACGCAGGGAATCGCTCGGCGCGGAGATTGCGGTGCTGGCGGTGCCTGTTGAGTATGCTGCTGAGGTCACTGAGCAGTGTGTGGCTGCGGGGATCAAGGCGTTATGGAATTTTACGCCGTTCCACTTCAAGACCTCTCCTGAAATAACTATTGAGAACACGTCGATATACGCGCATCTTGCAGTGATGTACAACCGTATGGAGCAGCGATGAGATGAAGATAATACGTGTCATAAGCTCCGGCCAAGGCTTTGATGTGGATTTCCACCCTGATTCATCCATCCTGCTTACAGGTAGGCCTATGTTTTATCCCGATTTCAGTGAGGGCTGGAGGGTGTTGCCCTATGTGGCTGTGCATGTCAGCAGACTCGGAAAAGGGATGGGCCTGAAGTTCGCGTCGAGGTATTACGATTCACTCGCATTGGCTGTGAGACTGGTGCCGGGCGACAGTTGCGCTGTGCCTCACGGGCTTCTGTCGGGCATGGACTGTTCGATAACATGTGGCGAATGGCTTGTCCCGCAGGAATTCCTTTCGCTCGGAGAGATAAGGCTTGGTGAAGTGCCGGTGGATGCTTCGTCGGTTACGGCTGATTTGATTGACATGGCTGTGTGTGAAGCGGGAAGGCTCACGACTTTACGCATGGGGGATCTGATACTTATTCCCGTGTCTCCCGAAGCCGGAGTGGAGATATCCCCGAGGATGCGCCTGATGGCGTGGTCGGGCGGCGGTTCACGCGAATTGCTTAATGTCAAGGTGGTTTAGGACGGAAATATTTAGACCGTAAATATAAAGTCGGGTTGTTCTCACGAACAGCCCGACTGTTTTATTCACTTTATGGGTTGGAGTAAAAGTGAATAAGGGATGGGGATGATTTATGGGGCAAAGTTATGAAAGTTTTTTGATTGTGTCAATGGATTTGTCCCGAATTTTGGATTATCGGTGGATTTTGATTAGATTTGTGCGTGATATCCAATACACTCACTAATATGCAAGAGGTAAACATTATCGTGAGGGACCTGATGGAATTCCTCGACAAGAGCCCTGTGAATTTTTATGCGGCCCGCACGGTGGCCGAGCGTCTTGACATGGCGGGTTACACCCGTCTCGACCAGTCGGAGGCATGGGACATAAAGCCGGGAGGCAAGTACTATATGGTGAAGAACGGCAGCGCGGTGTTTGCAGTCGATGTGGCTAAAGCCGCCCCGTCGGCAGGTTTCCGCATAATCGCGGCCCACAGTGATTCGCCTACATTCCGCATTAAGCCTCATCCCGAGATGGTTAGTGACGGTGGGGTCGTGAAGCTCAATGTCGAGGTGTACGGAGGTCCGATAATGTACACATGGTTTGACCGGCCTCTGTCAATAGCCGGCAGGGTTGTACTCAAGAGCGATGACCCGCTTCATCCGCGCGTCGAGCTGGTGAAGTTTGACCGTCCGCTGCTCACTATTCCTCATCTTGCCATCCATTTCAACCGTCAGGTGAACGAGGGCAACAGGCTCTCCGCCCAGAAGGACATGCTCCCTGTGATCGGGATTGTCAAGGAGCGGGCCGAGGCCGACGGGATGCTTGTGCGCCTTGTGGCGGATGCTCTCGGGTGCAAGGTGGAGGATATCCTTGATTTTGACCTCTCGCTCTATGATACCACTCCGGCATGCCTTGTTGGCATGAATGACGAGTTTGTGACATCAGGCCGTCTTGATGATCTCAGCATGGTGCATGCGGCTCTCACGGCTCTGACCGGATCGGAGGGCGATTGCGGTCAGACACGTGTCATGGCTATTTTTGACAATGAGGAGACCGGGTCGGGCACCAAGCAGGGTGCGGCATCGCCTGTGCTTGTATCGATGCTGCGCCGTGTAGTGGAATCGCTTGGGGGCACAAGTGAGGATTTCTACCGCAGCATAGCCAATTCATTCATGGTTTCGGCCGACAATGCTCACGCTTACCATCCCAATTATGGTGAGAAGTATGACCCCACCAATCATCCTGTGCCTGGAGGAGGTCCTGTGATCAAGATCAATGCGCGATGCAAATATATGACTGATGCTGACTCGGCAGGCGTGTTCCGTGCCATATGTGATAGGGCGGGTGTTCCGTGCCAGACGTTTGTCAACCACAGCGATGTGCCCGGTGGATCGACGCTCGGCAACATCCTGACCTCTCAGATGGATCTGCGCGGCGTGGACATGGGGAATGCTCTCTGGGCTATGCACTCTGTGCGCGAGACGGCATCGGCTGTCGACCAGGCATACACTGTAAGGGCTTTTAAAGAATTTTTTAAGTAATTGGCCTCGAAATTTGGTATTTCTTATAAAAAGCATTACCTTTGTGACCGCAAAAAGGCAATGAACCAAGAATGCCAATCGGGGTGTAGCACAGTTGGCAGCGCGCCACGTTCGGGACGTGGAGGTCGGAAGTTCGAGTCTTCTCACCCCGACATTGCATGTTAAGCTAGCCTGACCGATTTCGGTCAGGCTAGCTTATTGTCGTTTAGTGGGCCGGATGTCCTCTCGGGTGAGCTGCGATTGTCCGGTGTCATGTAACATGAAAGGCAAAGGTCATAGCCCCGTGACACCGGGGCTGACCTTTGCCTTTCATGCATTGGTTTATGCAGCTAAAATGGCCTGATACAGGATTTTAGATCCAGCGTACGTAAGCGAAGTCCTGACGGTGAGGCAGGTTGGGGTTGCAGGGGTACAGGCGGTAGCTGTAGCGGAACACACCCGGATCACGGAGCTTGTCGGATACCTCATATGTCACTATGTTACCTTCTCTGGAAACAACCTTGAACGGGATCTTTACCCATCGTTTCTCGGTGTTGTTCTCCATCTTGTCTACCACGAGTTCAAGAGCGAGGTCATCGGCAAGACCGTTGGTGTCGATCTTTATGACGCTTGTGAACGGTTGTCCGGTGGTGTTGTTCTGGTGTATGTCCTCCTTGGTGTGCACGTCGAGCACCTTTATGCCGTCCCATGCCGCAGCCACTTTCTGCTTCCACGCGGCGATCTCTTTGGCGAGCTTGTTGTTGTCGGCCGAGAGTGCTGCGAAGCGTTTGGACTCGGGGGTGTAGAAACGGTCGATGTAGTCCTCGATCATGCGCTGCATGGTGTACTGGGGAGCAATGTGCCCGATGGAACGCTTGATGTACTGTATCCACTCGGGAGAGTATCCCTTGGAGTTCTTGGCGAAGTAGAGAGGGATGATCTCGTTCTCGAGCATGGAGTATATTGTGGCTGCATCGAGTTTGTCTTGCTGGGCCTGATCGGTGAATGTGCGCTTTTCGGTGAGAGCCCATCCGGCCTTCTCGTCGAGCCTGTAGCCTTCGTACCACCATCCGTCGAGCACTGAGAAGTTGAGCACACCGTTCATCTCGGCCTTTTCGCCGGATGTTCCGGATGCCTCGAGAGGACGTGTGGGGGTGTTGAGCCATATGTCGACTCCGGTCACGAGACGCTTGGCCACGATCATGTTGTAGTCCTCGAGGAATATGATCTTGCCTTGGAACTGTGGCATGTGTGACACCTCCATGATGCGCTTGATAAGTCCCTGTCCTGCTCCGTCGGCGGGGTGTGCCTTGCCTGAGAACACGAACTGTACGGGGAACTGCTCGTTGTTGACTATGCGTGCGAGACGATCAAGGTCGGTGAAGAGCAGATGTGCGCGCTTGTATGTGGCAAAGCGTCGGGCAAAGCCTATGATGAGCGCATTGGGGTTGATCTTCTCAAGGATCTTGATGACAGCCGAGGGGTCACCCTGGTTGGCAAGCCATTTCTCCTTGAAGTCGCGGCGCACGAAGTTGATGAACTTGTTCTTGAGCTGTGTGCGCATTGCCCAGATCTCCTCGTCCTTAACCTTGAAGATATTCTCCCAGGCCTTGGGGTCGCTCTGGTGGTCGAACACCTGACTGCCGAGCTTCTCGGTGTAGAAGGCTTTCCATTCGCTTGCGGCCCATGTGGGCATGTGCACACCGTTGGTGACGTAGCCTACATGGCTTTCCTCCCATGAGTAGCCTTTCCATACTCCGGCAAACATCTTCTTGGACACTTCGCCGTGGAGCCAGCTCACACCGTTAGCTTCCTGGCATGTGTTGAGTGCGAACACACTCATGGAGAAGCGGTCGTTGCTTCCGGGGTTTTCGCGTCCCATGTCCATGAGTTCCTGCCATGAGATGCCCAGAAGGGCGGGATACTGCTGCAGATACTTGTGGGCAAGACTTTCGTCGAAGTAGTCGTGTCCTGCAGGCACGGGGGTGTGGACGGTGTAGAGTGCGGATGAGCGTACGAGCTCGAGTGCGGTGTTGAAGTCGAGGCCTTTCTCCTGTACGTAGTCGGCAAGACGCTGGAGGTTGAGAAGAGCGGCATGTCCTTCGTTGGCATGGTATATGTCGGAATGTATGCCGAGCTTCTTGAGGGCGAGTATACCGCCGATTCCGAGCAGGTATTCCTGCTTGATGCGGTTCTCCCAGTCGCCGCCATAGAGCTTGTGGGTTATGGGGCGGTCAAACTCGCTGTTCATGTCGAAGTCGGTGTCAAGGAGATAGAGGTTCATGCGCCCTACATTCACGCGCCATATATGGCTGTAGATGATACGGTCGTGATAAGGCACTTCAAGTATCATCGGGTGTCCGTTCTCCTCTGTGACCTGCTCTATGGGGAGCTGGTTGAAGTTCTGGGGCTCATAGTTGGCTATCTGCTGTCCGTCTACGCTCAGGGTCTGTGTGAAGTAGCCGTAGCGGTAGAGGAAGCCTATGGCGGTCATGTTGACACGCGAGTCGGATGCTTCTTTGATATAGTCGCCTGCGAGCACACCGAGACCGCCGGAATAGATCTTAAGGCAGTTGCAGAGGCCGTACTCCATGGAGAAATAGGATACGGAAGGAATGTCCTTGCGCATGGGCTGTGCCATGTATTCCTGGAACATCTTCCATACGTGGTCGATGCGCGCCATCATGTCCTTGTCGGCCATGATCTCCTCAAGACGTTCTGACGGAAGCTGCTGGAGGAGCATCACCGGGTTCTCTCCGGTGGCACGCCAGATGTCGTGGTCGAGGTCGCGGAACAGGTTCTTGGCTTCACTGTTCCACACCCACCATAGGTTGCGGGACAGTTTCTCAAGTGATTTCAATGCTTCCGGGAGCTGTGACTTTATGGTGATGTCGCGCCATACCGGGGCATTGGTGTTACTTACTGGTAGTTTCATATCGAAATTATTAAGTAGTGACGTTGGAAATTAAAAATACGGATGTATCAGATGCGTTTTGAAGCATTTGACAGGGCTATTGAGTAAGCCTCGTCGTAGTATTTTATGAATTGCGCCCACGAGGCCTTTGCGGCAGTGTCCATTGCTGCCTTGCGTATCCTGGCCATAGTGCGGCTGTCGGTGCATGTGAGATATTGTATGGCGTGTGCGATATTCGATACCACGTCATGGTAGTTGGAGTCGCCGCGGCCTATGACATTAACGCCGCACTCCTCGAAGTAGTTCTGTGATGTCTCCAGCACCCATTGTCCGAATCCTGAAAGGCTTGTGGTCACGGTTGGAACGCCGAATGCCACGCTCTCAAGCGGAGTGTAGCCCCAAGGCTCGTAGTAGGACGGGAATACGGTGGCGTCGGCTCCTATGAGCAGGTCATAGTAACTGCGGTTGAATATGCCGTCTGAGCCGTTAAGGTAGCAGGGCACGTATATCACTGTCACGCGCGGATCGATGTTGCAGAATCCGAGTGAGCGTGTGCGGCATATCACGGCGTCGCTGTCGGGGTTGTTGAGCCAATGGGTCAGAACAGGCTCTTCAAGCGGAGTTTCAGGGGTTGTGTCAGCCGATATGCGTTGCTGAAGATCGGCGCGAGGCTCTTTGGGCCATGCCGGTACCATTACATAGGCGATTATCTTGCGGCAGGCGTCCATATTGCGGAGAGCTGATGCCATGTCGAGATATACGTCGAGACCTTTGTTGCGGTATTCGCATCTGCCTCCGGTTATCACGATGAATGCGTTGTCGTCGTATCCGGCACCTGTGAGTGCGTTTGCCGTTTTGATGAGCGATGCGCGGGCTTCGGCGCGTGCGGCGTCAAACTTGGATGCTGCGGGGACAAAGTTCTTCTCGAATCCGTTGGGAGTCACCACATCGGGGCGGCGTTCGAGGAGTTGCTCGCATTCGCTGGCCGTGATCTCGCTGACGGTAGTGAATGCATCGGCCTGATGTGCCGCTGCTTTTTCAAGAGAGTGTTTGGCCTCCATGTTCAGTTCGCGTGCCATCTGATCGCCGTTGTAGCCGCTCATATAGTCGTAAAGCGGTTTGTTGTTGCCGCATATGCTGCGCCCTATGCTTGTGGCATGGGTTGTGAATACGGTGGCCACTCTCGGCATCTTCCATTTAAGATAGAGGAGCCCCATGCCTGTTGTCCATTCGTCGAAATGGGCGACGATCGTGGGCATGACTTTTTTCTTGCGTCCGCGGCGGGGAGCTTCAGCTGTGGCTGGGGAGGCCTGTCCGTAGCCTGAGAGGATTATTGATTCGATCACTATGCCGGCGGCATGGGCGAAGGCGCACCCTTCGTCATAATCGCCATAAGCATGCAGTGAGTCTACGCCGAAACGTTCCCACATCTCGCCGTAGAATTCATCCTTGACAGCATACATGCCGTCAAACTTTACAAGTACAGCTATTGGGCGACCGGGTATTTCCCAGCGTCCTACCCTTACGCTGACGCCTTCAGGAAGTTGTGCGTTTTTGGACCATTTTGATAGACCAGTGACGTTACATTCTGTAAACCATGGGGACGGATTGGCTTCTGACCAAACGTCGGGACCGATAAAGACTGTGGTGTCTTTGCTGATTTTCTGGAGAGTTTTGGCTTTTGTGGAGAGAACTGTGTAAATGCCTCCAATCTTGTTACACACTTCCCAACTTACTTCAAACAGCAGTTCGGGGCGTTGTGTAGCAGGTTTAATGTCCATTTGTCTTAGAAATTATCGTTTCAAGGTGCAAAGGTAAGAAAAAATCTCCGAACGATAACATAAAAATAAAAATAAATGCTCACAGTCACGTGGTTATTAACAATCCTACTCTCAACTGGCAAGTGCAAAATTAGTGATTTGTCTGAAGAAGGCATTCTTCGGAGTGTCAAAATCGAGT